>Ga0209720_1000569_pt1 | contig 37711 bp, 30 predicted proteins | sample AD_JPNMR3_MetaG_FD_184426 | JGI IMG/M metagenome (GOLD analysis project Ga0209720, IMG submission 184426) | Active sludge microbial communities of municipal wastewater-treating anaerobic digesters from Japan - AD_JPNMR3_MetaG (SPAdes) (version 2) | ecosystem: Engineered > Bioreactor > Anaerobic... | reverse complement strand
GGTTTTGTTGATTTAACAATGAAAAGTTTTAAAGAGCGTCTTAAAACAATATCCATAGAAAAACTAAAAGAATTTCTTGAGAAAAATAAAAGTCCTTGTTATGAAAGCGAATTATTAAAAATAGCCTTTCAGGATAATGACATACTGAGAGGGGATAACTTATCATTATATCAGAATCACTTCGTCCTTTTTTATACCCTTTACAAACTTCAAGATGAATATTATAAACAGAATAAATATCTTTATGTTCATTTTATGAGAACATGTCTTCTTGATTATCCAGAAAAAGGATTATGTAGATATTACAATGAAGATAGTGGCAGGTTTTGTTGTGAAAAGACCTCTTTTGATAGTTTATATTGTGATTTTCATCTTGAAAAATTTGGTGACAAAGAGATAGATACACTTTCTATAAAATATTTTTATTATGATATTCAAAATTATAACAGACTCGATAAGGATACAGTAGAATTATTTATAAATGGGACATGGGAGATATTATCAAAATATAATGATATAAAAGAAAGTTTTAAAATAATGGAACTACCAGAATGTTATGATATTGAGTTAATAAAAAAACAGTTCAAGATTTTAGCAAAAAAATACCATCCAGATATGGGGGAGCAGAGTCATAAAAAATTTAATGAAATTAATAGATCTTATAGATTTTTATTAAAAGTCATATCTTTTATGAATAATAAAGGATCTTAAAGCATTTTTGATTTTCTACAGTAAAAAAAATAAGAAATTATTTGTATAAAATTTTATAATATGTTATTATAAAAAATATGGAATGCTCCAATCAATACTGATTGAAGACATTCCATGCCATTTTAAGGCTATCGGTGTATAGGTTTAACTGGGAGGGGAAAAGAAACTCTATACATCCGACATAATTATAATTCGGTAAGGATTATTATTAACTAAAATTTATTTATAAAATTTTTTAGGAGATTTTTTATGGAAAATATAAAAAAAATTGCTCTTGCTTATTCTGGGGGCTTAGATACATCAATAATAATTCCCTGGCTTAAAGAAAATTTTAATAATCCAGAAATAGTTGCTGTATGCGTTGATGTTGGACAGGGAGAAGAGACCGAAAATTTAGAAGAAAGAGCAATTAAGTCTGGTGCAAAAAAATTTTATCTTGTTGACAAAAAAAAGGAATTTGTAGAAGATTATATTTTCCCCATGGCAATGTGTGGTGCTTTATATGAGAATAAATATATGCTTGGTACATCTATTGCACGACCATTACAGGCAAAGGCACAGGTAGAGATAGCCCTAAAAGAAAAATGTGATGCATTAGCACACGGTTGCACAGGCAAGGGTAATGATCAGGTTAGATTTGAATTAACTTATAAAGCATTGGCACCACACTTAAAAGTAATTGCTCCTTGGAGATTATGGGATATAAAATCAAGAGAGGATGCTATTGCCTATGCAAAGAAGAAAAATATAGATTTGGGACAGATAAATGAAAAAAAGATCTATTCAAGAGATAGAAATATCTGGCATATAAGTCATGAAGGTGGAGAGTTAGAAGATCTATCAAATAGACCAAATGAGGAGATGTTTGTTCTATCTAGATCCCCAAAAGATGCTCCGGATAAAGAGACAGAAATTACAATTGATTTTGAAAAAGGAATTCCAGTGGCTTTAAATAATAAAAAAATGGATGGGGTTTCTCTTTTGTTAGAATTAAACAGAATAGGAGGCGAAAACGGCATAGGAAGAGCGGATATTGTTGAAAATAGACTTGTTGGAATGAAATCTCATGGGGTATATGAGACTCCGGGCGGAACAATTTTATATGCTGCTTTACAGGAATTAAGAATGCTTACTCTTGAAAAAGATTCTTTAAAAATGATAAATAATATTTCCCCATTATATGCAGAGATGATTTATAATGGAAAATACTTTACACATTTAAGAAAAAGTTTAGAGATTTTTATAAGAGAATTAATGAAGTATTGTACTGGTTCAATTAAACTTGTTCTTTACAAAGGTAACATTATTGTTGCTGGAAGAAAGTCAGAATACTCATTATATGATGCTGATATTGCATCATTTACTACTGGGGAAAATTATAGTCATAAGGATTCACAGGGATTTATAAATTTATTTGGTTTACAAGTTGGAATAGAAGCAAAGGTTCATAGCAAAAAATGAAATCACAAAAAAATGAAAATTTTAAAGCCAATATTTTAATAATAGACGATGTCTCTATTGAACACAACGTTGTTGCAGATTTTCTATTACTTGAAAATTATAAAGTTTTTCATGCTCAAGATGGAATAGAGGCTTTATCAATTATAAATAAAGAGAAGATAGATTTAATAATACTTGATATAATGATGCCAAAAATGGATGGGTATGAAGTATGCAAAAGAATAAAGAAAGAAGTTGATACAGCCACTATTCCTATTATATTTCTTACTGCTAAAGGAGATATTGATAGCATTCTCAAGGGGTTTGAATATGGGGCTCAGGATTATGTGATAAAACCTTTTAATGGTGTTGAACTATTGGCAAGAATAAATACACATTTAGAATTGAAGGCTCAAAGAGAAATTTTAAGTTCTATTAATGATATGCTTGCTGAAAAAGTAAAAGAAAAAACAGAAGAATTGGAAATTGCTAATCAAAAATTAAAAAAACTCGAAAAGGCAAAAAATAATTTTTTATCATTAATAAGTCATGAAATAAGAACTCCTTTAAATGCTATCATGGGATTTACTGCTCTTTTTGAATTTACAAATTTAACCGATGAACAAAAGGAATATCTGCAGTATTTAAAAGAATCCACAAATAGATTATTAAAACTCTCTGAGGCTGCTCTTTTGATATCATCTCTTACTATTGATCATTATAATATAAAATTTGATTCTTTTTCTTTAAAAGAAATAGTAGAGGCAGCGTTTCAGAATTTAGAAAATAAAATAAAAAAGAAAAATGTATTGATATTAAAAAATATCAATCAAGATATTTCTGTCAAAGTGGATTTTAATTTACTTGTAAAAGGAATTGAGTTAATCCTTGAAAACAGTATAGATTATGGGAAGACAGGTCAAGAAATAGAGATAAATTCTTTTAACGAGGATAATTATATTGTTCTTGAATTTATAAACAAAGGGATAAATATTCCAAATGAAGAAAAAGACAAAATATTGAATATTTTTTTACTAAAAGATTTTGAGGATTATAAATATGAAAATAATAATTTCGGAGTAGGATTATCAACAGTAAAATATATAATGGATGCTCATTCTGGAAAAATGGAAGTAAAAAACATTTCCAATAATTTTATAGTAAGATTATACTTTACTAAATAACTAAAAATAATAGAATGCATTTATATTTAAAAATATAAAATTTCTTTTTAAAAGTATTTTTGTATCTGATAAAAATAGCCGAATTTTACAAAAAGGAGAAAAAAGTGAGAAGAGGTATTGTTCCTGTTGGTGCAGATTCTCTATCTTATGAAATTAGAGAGATTGTTATTGTCGCAAATGAACTTAAAAAAATGGGACTCGACTTGATATACGAAAATATAGGTGATCCAGTGGCAAAAGGAGAAAAAATAGAAAACTGGATAAAAGAAGAGATAAAAAAATTAGTTGAAATAGATCAGTCATGGGCATATTGTGATACACAAGGAGTTCTTAAAACAAGAGAGTTTATTGCAGAACAGACTAATGCAGAAGGAGGAATCCAAATTACCCCAAATGATGTATATTTTTTTAATGGAATAGGAGATGCTATTGCTAAAATTTTTGGATTTCTTAAAAGAGAGGCAAGAGTAATAGGTCCTTCTCCAGCATATTCGACGCATTCATCAGCAGAAGCTGCTCATTCTGGATATGAACATCTAACTTATCTTCTTAATCCAGATAAAGACTGGGAGCCAGATATTAATGAAATATATAATAAAGCTAAGTATAATGATTCTATTGCTGGAATACTGGTAATAAATCCGGGTAACCCAACTGGCGCTGTTATATCAAGAAACATTCTAAAAAGAATATGTGAAATTGCGGAAGAATTGGATCTATTTGTGATATGCGATGAAATATATTCTGAGATAGTATATCCAGATGCAGAAAGAGTAAAACTCTCAACTGTCATTGGAAATGCCTGTGGCATAAGTTTAAGAGGAATAAGTAAAGAGATACCATGGCCCGGGTCAAGATGTGGATGGATTGAAGTATATAATGGCAAAAAGAATAAAGAATTTCAAAAATATATAGAGACAATACTAAAAGCAAAAAGACTGGAAGTATGTTCAACAACATTGCCACAACTCTCAATTCCTTTGATATTAGGAAATCCATTATATAAAGAACATCTTAGAAAAAGAGCAGAGAAATTTGCAAAAAGAGCAGAAGAGGCAAAAGAGATCTTTGATAAGGCATTAGATAAAGGTGTAAGATTGATTAAACCGAAAGGTGCATTTTATATGACTGTACTATTTGATGAAAAATTTTTACATCCCAATCAATATATTAAAATAGAAAATAAAGATATAAGACAAAGAATAGAGGAGTTATGCTCTCAAAAAATAGAATATGATAAAAGATTTGTCTACTATCTTATGGGAAGTACTGGAATAGTAACTGTGCCATTAACAAGTTTTTATTCTAAATTAAAGGGAATAAGGATAACTTTATTGGAAGAAGATGACGAAAAAAGAAAATATATATATGAAACAATAAGAGACAAAATGGTTGAATATATAAATTCTTAATATAAAGGAGCTTATCTAAAATAGTGGCTACTTCAAAAGATAATAATAATGTTAAAAGATTTATTATATTAAATATTTTATTTTCTTTTATGTTAATAGGAATTTTTTGTTTTACAATTATTTTTTTTAATAAAATAAATAATTTAATTAATATTTTAACAATAATAGGCTCTGGTTTAATCTTTATTATTCTTTATTGTTTAATATTACTAATATTAACCTTTCTCACAATTGGCAAAGATTTAAAAAAAAAGACTATCTTTTTAAACAATATTAAGAAAAAAATCATTGATAACATTAATAATCTTAATAATTTTGTATCAAGTAATAATGAAATTTATCTTTCATTAGAACAAAACAGAGATATTATATCCAATCTTAACAATTATTTTAATGAATATACAAAATTAATTCAAGGATATATAAATTCATTAAGAGATCTTATTGCATCTATAAATAATATTAAAGATATAATAGCCGATAAAAAAGATTTAAGTCTATCTCTATATAATAGTGCAAAAGATGCTGTTAATAAAATGAATAATTCCATAGAAATAATAAATGAGATTTCTTCATCATCAAAAGATATGTTTAAAATGATAAATGTTATAAATGAGATTGCTGATCAGACAAACTTACTTGCCTTAAATGCAGCAATTGAAGCAGCAAGGGCAGGAGAGGCTGGGGTAGGCTTTGGAGTAGTTGCATCAGAGATAAGAAAACTTGCAGAAGAGACTACAAATAATGCTAAATTAATAGAAGATGCCTTAACAACTGAGATCACAAATATTCAAAAGGCAAATCAATTTAATAAGGATTCTGGTGAGTTTTTTAACTCTCTTGTTAAAAGTATTGAGAATTTTGTCAATGCTATGCAGGATATTTTTAATAATATAACCGAGGTTTCAAATAATAGTAGTTCTCTTTTTGTCTCAATTGAGTCTATAAAAGATAAATCTGATAAAATAAAGCCGGATGCTACCAAATTAAAAAATATTATCAATACAATAGAAAATAAATTTAAACAACAGCAGGATATTAATAAAGAAATAGAAACATTTTTTTCTTCTATTTCTGAAATTTGAAAAGCTAGTAATATAAATCAAGGAAATTATGAAAGAGAATTTTATAAAAAAAATTTTTAATATAGAAAGAGAAGAATATAAGCCCTTTTTCTTATTTTTAATTTTTTCTTTTTTTAAAGGTTTAACAATTGCAGTATTAGAAATTGCAATAGATTCACTTTTTGTAATAAATTCAAATCCAAATAGTCTTCCTTATTTATATATATTCATAGCAATTTTTACAATGATTGCCGGTCTTATTTACTCATTTTTTGAGTCAAGAGTAAGGCCTAAAAATCTTCTTGTTTTTACACAAATATTCTTATTTATCTCTTTAATAGCATTGTTTATTCTATTACTTTTTTCCAAAATTTTAAAGATCAACGAAATAGTAATTCAGATATTAATGATATGGAAGGCAATAATAGCAATACTATCCGGCATTGTCTTTTGGTCAACAGCCTCTTTGCTATTTAACATAAGACAGAGTAAAAGACTATTTGGTTTATTAAGTTCTGGAGAAATTTTAGCGTTTATTATTGCTGGGGCTACCATCCCTTTAATTATAAAAATAATAGGTGGGACAAATAATCTTTTAATAATATCCATTATAGGTTTATTTATTAGTTTTTTAATGCTATCCACTATAAAAAAAATATATCCTAATAAATTCGATATAAAAAGCGAGAATATAGATATTATTGAAAAGAAAAAAGAAAACAAAAAACCAACATTATTTTTCTTAAAATCAAAATATATAATTTTATTTTTTATTGTTTCTATAATATCTGAGGTTTCATTATTAGTGATTAGGTATCTCTCTATTTATGCTGTTTACTCCAACTTCCCCCAAAATATATTTTTACATCTAAATGGAGAAGATAAAATATCTGCCTTTTTTGGTATATATGTGGCATTAATTGGATTTGCAAATTTTATTATGACAACATTTTTTTCTGGCAAATTTATATCTAAATTAGGAATAGGTTTTGGATTATTAATGCTACCTATTGCAAATTTTGTATTAACTAATGGCACTATTTCTTTAAATTTATTGATAGGTAGTAGTATCATAATATTTTGGTCTATTATTGCAATGAGGTTTTTTGACGAATTTTTTAGAGTCTCTCTTCAATTTCCATCTTTTAATATTTTATATCAACCGCTTCCAGAAAGTCAAAAGATAAAAGTACAGACAATTAGAGAGACATTCATCGAGCCATTCGGTGATTTACTGGCAGGTCTTATTATAATTATATCTATCTTCTATCTTAAATTTAATATCTTTCATCTTTTGATATTTTTATCTTTATTAATAATTATCTGGGTATTTTTTGCCATATTGCTTAAAAATAATTATATAAAGACAATAATTAATATTACAAATAAAAATAAAATTCTTGAATCTTCTTTTAATTTTTCTGATAAGAAGGTTTTAAATATTTTGAAAGAAAAAATAGAAAGTTCAAATCCTAAAGAGATTATCTTCTCATTAAAAATGCTTCTTGAATACTCTTTTGAAATAGAAGAGTATGCTATAAAATTATTAAATCATCAAGATAAAGAGATACTCTCTTTTGTATTAAATATTATAGAGACAAAAAATATTATTAAAGCAAAGAAAAATGTGATTGATATTATAAATAAAAATAAAAATCCTTATATAAAAGGCATTGCTATAAGAACCTTATGTGCTTTAAGTGAAAATATTAAGCTAGAGAAAATTTTAAAATTTTTAAATACTAAAAGCATTGAGATGAAAAAAGAGATATTAATAGGTTTAATTAAATATACTGGAATCGAGGGTATTATATGTGCTGGTGGCTATATAAATGAATTTCTCAATTCTAAAAATTATAAAGAAAGAATATCTGTTGCTCAGATAATAGGTGAAGTTAATATTAAAAATTTTTATCAACCGCTTATAAGACTATTAAAAGATAAAAATATAAAAGTTATAAAAGAAACCCTAAATGCATGTTCAAAGTTGAAAAATCCAATATTAATAAAATATATCTTTAATAAATTAAGATATAAAAAAATAAAAGCATTTGCAATGGCTGCTCTTATTGAGTTTAAGGATCTTACTGTTAAATACTTTGAAAAAAATTTTTATAAGTGCGATTTTGAAACTAAAAATCAAATAGTAAAAATATTGGGTGATATAAAAACAGAAGAATCTATTAAATTATTATTAAAATGGATTAATACAGATAATCAAACATTGAGGAACAATATTTATGCTGCATTGGTTGAGAACAATTATAAAATTAAAACAGAAGAAGAAAGAAAGATGGTGTATTCTTTTATTGAAAGAGAGATAACAGATATTTTCGATACAAACATAATGATAAATTCTTTAGATAAGAATCATGACTTACTTATATTTGCTTTAGAAAATGAAATACATATAAATAAAAATGCTATTCTGAATTTACTCTCTTTTCTTTTTAATTCAAAAACAATAATGACAGTTAAATATAGTTATTTCTCAAAAAATGAAAAAGAACAGTCTTTTGCTATTGAGACATTGGATAATATTCTTCCTTCAAATTTAAAAAGGACAATTCTCCCCTTGTTTGAAAAAAATATAAATGAAAATATAAATGGGAAATATATTTTTTCATCTGGCAGAAATTCTCAAATTTTAGAATTTAATTCTTATAAAGAGGTATTAAACTATATTTTAACTCTTAACTATAATACTATTTCAGAATGGACCAAATCTGTGACAATCTATTCAATAAATAAAAAGGATTTTAATGATTTTAAAGATATTTTAATTAATATCTTAGAAAACGATAATAATCTTATAGTAATTGAAACTGCATTGACAAAGATTTTTGAGAATGATAAGAATTTGTTTCTAAGCATTGTAAATAATAATGTTAAAATTTTTAAAAATAAAATAATAAAAGAGATAGTCGAATATTTTTTAAAAATATTGAGCCAAAAAGAGGTAAAAAAAATGTATTCTACAATTGAAAAGATACTTATATTAAAACAGGTTGATATTTTTTTACAAACTCCACCAGAATATCTTGCTGATATAGCAACTGTAATTGAAGAAATTGAGGTTAGTTCTGGTGAAAAAATAATGAACAAAGGGGATATAGGGACATCAATGTATATAATAGTTGAAGGTAAACTTAAAGTATTTGATGGTCAAAAGGAACTTGCTATTCTTAAAGATAAAGACGTTGTTGGAGAACTTTCTGCATTGGATCCAGAACCAAGATCTGCCTCTGTTATTGCAATAGAGGATTCCATACTTTTTAAAATTGATAAAAATTCTTTATATCAGATTATATCTGAGAATGTTGAAATTACTAAAGGGATAATTAAAGTCCTCTGTGATAGAATTAGAAAAAGCAATGCTATTATTTTCAATACAAATAAATAATTTATTTTTTTTCTGCCTTTATTGAATAATTTTCAGTATATTTACTTTTTATAACAATAATTTTTAAATTGCCTCTTATTATTGGTTTGGATTTTTCTTTTTCTAAATATAGATCGAATTCATATTTTGATGCTACCTCATAATTTTCTGCAACCACCACACTAAATTTAAGATTATTTTTATTAATTGTGCTTGTAAAAGATAAAGAATATGTCCCTTCCCAAGGCATAGGTAATCTTGCTTGAGGACCTATATCCCAATCAATAACAACTTCTCCTTCTACCTTATTATTTTTTATATTTTTTATTATTATTTCATCTTGAAAACCAAATCTTGGATTGTTTATAATCTGCATTTTATATTTTCCTATAAAATTACTTAACTCATCACTATCTCTTGATTCTTCAACCATATTATTCTCTCCTAAATTTTCATTATCCTCAAACTCTAAAATAGTTATATATTTTAATAATTTCTGTTTATACTTCTTTATCAATATAATTGAATTTTGAGAAACATCTTCAATTACCTGTTCTTCTTCTGAAAGATTGTATTGTTCCCAGAGATAAAGTGAGTTTAAAACAAGCGAAGTAACATACAAAAAATTCCCCATCTTTTCAAAATCCCAGCCATTACTTTTTAAAAAAGAGTCTGTTATTTGATATATTTTTTCATTTTCTAAATATACTATTTCATCAAGTTTTAATTTTTTTTCTTCCTGTGTTAAAAATTTATCTACTTTTTCTAAATATTTATCTGCAAAAGATAAAAATTGTTCTATCTCCTGTTTTGTAATATTAAATTGATCGGCGCTGAGAAAAGTAAAAATAAATAGTAATAAAAAAAACAAAATAATATTTTTTTTAATTTTTATCAACCTCTTCTTTATTTATATACTTATCTTTAGTCCTATTTTTGAAAAGTCATTATAAAGATCTTCTGCTTTATTTAAATATTCTTCTTTAAGATAATTATCAAGATCTTCAAAAGAGACTAAATCTATCAAACATTTATTACAATGAATAATATCATCTTGTATTGATTGTTCATTTTCATCCTTTTTTTCATATACTGGGCATAACTTTGGTAAATGATATCCCTCTTGAATCTTTTCTTCTTTCCATTTGTTAAAAAGATATTCTGCAATTTTTTTTATAATCAATTCTTTTTTATCCATAAACATAACCTCTTATTTTAAAGCCTTTAATAATCTTTCTGCCTCTTCTGCTGTAATTTTGCCTTCTTTCAAAAGATTAAGAATCTGCTGTCTCTCTGATATATTTTTATCCTCTTTTTCTTTTGAAAAAAGGGAACCTATCCTCTCAAAAATAGACTTTGTCTTTTCTTCTGCTTTTTTACCAAAATCTTTTATACTTTTTGATATTTTATTAAAATCAATACTTTTAGCAATATCCTTTTCAAAATCATCAAATATTTTCACTATATCTGGTGAAACAACTTCTAAATCTTTACTTCTTGCTATTAAAACTCTATCTGTTCTTGAAAAAATATTTATTTTATACTCTTTAGTACCACAGATTATTTCTGCTGGACTTCCCATACTTTTACCCTGAATATTCTCTAAATAATTAATAACATCCTTTCCCCTTGCAATTATATAATAATCATTTATTCCAGCAATTCCAAAAGAAACTTTACCCCCATTTGACCTTATATTAATATCACCTTTTAAATCCATTGTCTCAACAAAAATAGAACCATAATTAGTTGTGATATCCCCACCCAGAGATTCCCAGTTTCTTATTTTTATATGAGATTTATCCCCATTTATTGTAATTTTACCTTTTATATTAGAGACGTCTATCTCTCCATCAAAGGCATCTAATTTAAAGTCTCCATCACTATTTATTATTTTTATCCCGCCCTTATAACAGCTAACATTAATACTTCCATTTCCATTAGTTAAAAAAATATTTCCTTTATTAAGTTTTATATCTATTCCCTTTAAATTATCCGGCAAATAAAGATTAATAGAAAGATCTATTATTTCAGAATTTTTAAAAGATATAGAATTAGTTGATTCATTTAAAATAGGTTCTGGTGAAATAGTCCCGAAATTGGAAAAAGTGTATTCTAAATAACAAGATGAACCAAAAATAACTGCTAAATTAGCATTTACTACATCAAAAGAAAATATTTTTTCTTTAGAAGGCAAAAAATCAAATTTTTTAGTTTCCATAAGAAATCCTTTTAAAATTTATATTTCAATCTCTAATCCCTCATAAGCCTGAATTATCTCTAAATTTCTTTTATTATACTTTGTAGATTTTACTGCTTTTGCCTCATTCATTATTCTTAATAAATCTTTATCTGTGTGATCTGGATCAAAATGAAATAAAACAATTTTTTTTACCCGCCATTCCAAAGCAAGATTTATAGCCATTGTGGAGGAGGTGTGTCCCCATTCAAATTTAGAAAAAAATTCAGAAAGGCTGTATTGACAATCCATTATTAATACATCACTACTTTCAAAACATGCCTTATAAAATAACTCTTTTTCTTTTATATTTTCTGGAGTAAATTCTGTATCTGTAACATAGCTTATTTTTTTATTATTTTTAGAAAAAATATATCCAAATGCTCCACCTGGATGATTTAAAGGAATTGACTTAATCTCAAAGCCATTAAGATGATAAGATGTCTTTTGATCTAAAATAACAAAGTGTTTCTTTGCTGGCAGTTTTTCAAATGGTAGCGGAAAATGTGCCTGATGTTGCTGTCTTTCTAAATTTTCCTTAATATTTTCATTCGGGGAATAAAAAATAATATTGTTCGTAGGATTATAAATTGGTTTAAAAAATGGGATACCACAAATATGATCCCAATGAAAATGAGTAATAAAAATATGAATATTTAAATTATTTCTCTCCAGCAAACTTTTACCCAACGATCTTAAACCACTACCAGCATCAAGAACAATAATATCTTTATTATTATCTTCTTCATTAATTACAACACAAGAGGTATTCCCACCACATATGTGAGAAAGACAAAAAGGTAGATTTTTTATAAATCTATCTATATTTTTATCTACTGCTTTTGAATATAGAGTAAGTATTTCCTTAATCTTTGCCTGATATTCATCAAGCATCAATGGAGTAGGAATAGAACCTCTTGCTCCATAAAAAATTATTTTCATAAAGAATCCTTTTTAATAAAAAGATTCCTATTTTATTGCAAGCCCAGACAATAGGATAGATGCAACCAGTGAAAGTATTGCATAAAATTCTGGTAAAGCACCAAAAACTAACCCTGGTCCTAAAATATCATGCCCAGAACCTATCGCACTTGCTGATGCTGCACATGCTTTACCCTGATAAATAGCAGATATTAAAGCAGCAATGCCAAGCATTAAGCCAGCGGCAAGCACAAGACATGCATTAAATAAAGGCATTGTTGGTTTTACCAGTGATTGATAGATAAAAAATCCTACAAACCCATAAATTCCCTGTGTTGAAGGGAGAACAGAAGCAACAAGAAGAACACCAAAAGCATCTGGTCTTTTCTTTAAAGAGCCTAAAGCAGCACTACCACTAATAACAAGTCCTATTGCGGACCCAGAAGCAGAAAGCCCAATCATCAAACCAAGTCCTATTGCTGCGATTAAAAAAGCAGAATTAAAATTCTCCATATATATTCTCCTTAAAATTTAATCTTTATAAAATCAGAATACTTACAGCATTCTGTTAATTTTTCAAGGCAAATCTTCTTTTAAATGGTACAAATTCTTTACCACCACCAGAAAATCCAACTGCTTTATAAAATTCAAGTAAAATTAATCTCAAAGGATGAACAAAAGCACTCAAAGCAGAAAGAGCAAGATTTATTGTATGCCCGGCTATCAATATTAAAAGCATTCCTATATAACCAATTACCATAGGAGCATTGTCTTTTATCATAAAGGCAATTTGATTAAAAGCACTTCCTAATAAAGAACCAGCAAGTCCTAATGCAAATATTCTTATATAAGATAAAATATCACCTGGTACACCTGTTACAATACCATATATTTCCCATAATCCTATTAAAGGTCTTAAAAATATTGGTTTTTCTAAATTATTAAAAAGAAGAACTAAAATTGTCCCTGTTATTCCCAGTCCAATGATAATATATAAAAGATTTGGTATTGATAAAATAATCTTTCCTACTGGAATTGGTCCTATACTAAAATTATCACCCGTTACAAATGCAATTAGCAAAAATACAGCACTTACTATCAACATCATTGTTCCTAATGGTTGAAAAGCTGCTAAAATCCCTTTAAGTCTAACTTTATTTACTATTTGTAAAATAAAACCAAATAACACCTGAATAATGCCAAGCATTATAGAGAAACTCATTTGATCTTCTATTTTTGAAAAAATAACAAACTTCTTAAACTCATCTGGCAAAATCTTCATTTCAGTAAATTTAAAACCAAACAAAGAATCAAGAAGAATTCCACTTATTATAGTCATACCACTTAATATCAAACCTAAAAACAAGATTGGTCTTAATTGTTTATTTTTACCAAATAATAATAATCCTATTACTGCAAGAAAAAGAACAAGTCCATAGCCGCTATCAGCAAGGCATAATCCAAAAAACGCAGCAAAAAAAGGGGCAAAAAATGGAGTTGGATCGAGTTCTGTATACTGAGGAAGACTATGCATTTTTGTTATTGGCTCAAAAAGTTTTGCGAATTTATTATTTTTTAATAATACTGGTATAATATCAGTCTCTTTTGGCTCTTCTATCAAAAAAGCAGCATCCTCTCGGTTTAAAAATTCTAAAAGTTTATTAAGATTTTTTTCTGGAATCCAGCCAGTTATAAATAATATAACTCCTTCTGCTTCTGGCTTAAGACTTAAATTTGCCATATTATAGTCTATCTTATCCTCAAGAAAAAGCCTATTTTTTTCAAGGTATTGTAGATATTTAAAATATTGTGAAAAACCTTTTTCCTCTTTTTTAATTTTCTCTTCTATTATTTCTTTATCTATCTCAAGTCTCTCCAAACTTTTTAATGGAATTTTTTCTTCTGTTGCAACCTCTATTACTTTTTGAATATCATCTTCCTCTTTATATAAAATAACAAAATATACTCTACCTTTATTTCTTGCTACCTCTTCTATAATGAGATCAGTTTTTGCTAATTCTATATAATTCTTTTCTATTGCAGAATAAAATTTTAATTTAAGCCCAGCCTCTTTATATAAATTTTCAATCAACTCTGGGCTAAAATTACCCCAAATTTTTAATAAAGCAATCTCTTTATTTATATTATCAAGATTTAACTTTAATTCATTCAACTTTATCTGTTTATCTTCTATCTCTTTTAAAAGATTTTCAATATTAGCATCATAATCTATCTGTTTAACATCCTCTTCTTTCTCTTTAACACTATTTAAGAATTTTAAAATTTTTTCTATTCTAACTACAATATTTCTTAAATACAATATTTCATCATTCTGGACCGATTTATCTGCTTCAATATGAACAACTCCAAGATCCTGTAAATTCTCCAAGAATCTTTCTTTTGAAGAATGATAAATTAACAATGAAAGTTTTTTCATTTTTTCAATCATTTTACCTACCTCATTATGCCCCTTTTGAAGATAATTTCTGCTTTGTAATTTTTTGAGCAGATTTTTCCAGATTATCAACATCCTCTAAGTATCTTTTAATTTTTAAAATAGCCTCTGAATATTCTGGAATCTGCACCTTTTCATAAAGATTCACCTTTTGAGTAGTTTTTTTTCTTGCATATTCGAGTATAGCAATCTTTTTCTTTTGAATCTCTATTTCAATTTCAATTTCAGATAATTCTTTTAATAAATTAATTCCTTCCACAAACCATACTGGATTTAAGAAATTAGAAAATTCTTTAATATCATAATCAACAGATCCCAATATAGGAGTCTTAATGCCTGCGATCTTTTTTATATCAATATTTATATTTTTAACAGAAAAATACGTTACATTAAATTCTCCCCATAACTCACTAAAATCTTTTATTTTTTTATATAAAGAATTATATTTTTCTTCAAGTTTTAAAAGATTCTCCTTCTCTTTTTTTACTGTCATTCTTAGAGCCGACTCTTTACTTTTTAGAGTTGGCAAAGCATTTTCTCTGATTTTTAATTGCTTTTTTAAGAATTGCATTGCTGTCTTATTAAACTGGTATTTTAATGCCATAATATACCTCTATTTACCCGGATTAATCCAGTATTTATCCATTATATTCTTCTTAATTCCAACCTCTGATTGTGAGAAATATTTTGAGAACAACTTCCATGCTGTATCAAGCATCTCATTAACTTCAATATTTACATCAATTGCAAGCAATTTTTCAGAATATTCAAGAGCAAATTTTATGCATCTTTCATCATAATCAGTAAGATCAAATCCATTATCTCTCTTTGTCTTTGCATTTGCTGCATCTGCATAGAGTCTTACTGCTGTATTCATTACTTGAGGGTGATCCTCTCTTGTCTTCTTACCAATAACAAGTTGTTTTAATCTTGAAAGAGATCTAAATGGATCAATTATAACCTTACCTATATCAGAATCTTTTCTCAAAAAAAGCTGTCCTTCTGTTATATAACCGGTATTATCCGGAATTGCATGAGTAATATCCCCACCAGAAAGAGTTGTTACTGCTATTATTGTAATAGAACCCCCATCTGGAAATTGAACGGCCTTTTCATAAATCTTTGCAAGATCAGAATATAACGATCCCGGCATTGAATCTTTTGAAGGTATCTGATCCATTTTATTTGATACAATTGCTAAAGCATCGGCATAAAGGGTCATATCAGTCAAAAGAACAAGAACCTTTTGTTTTTTATCAACAGCAAAATATTCAGCAGCCGTTAAAGCCATATCCGGGATTAAAAGCCTTTCTACTGGTGGATCCTCTGTTGTATTTATAAAGCATACTATTTTGTCCAATGCCCCAGCATTATCAAAAAGATATTTATAATAAAGATAGTCATCATTTGAGAGTCCCATTCCTCCTAAAATAATTTTATCAGCCTTTGCTCTTAAAGCAACATCTGCCATTACCTGATTGTAAGGTTGATCAGGGTCAGCAAAAAATGGGATCTTTTGTCCTGTAACAAGAGTATTGTTTAAATCAATGCCAGCAATACCAGTAGTAATGAGTTCTGATGGTTGTTTTCTTCTAACCGGATTTACACTTGGTCCACCAATTTCTCTCTCTTCCCCTTCAACTTCTGGACCACCATCTATGGGTGCACCGTAAGCATTAAAAAATCTTCCGGCAAGAGCATCTGATACTTTTAAAGTAGGCGGCTTACCGGTGAAAATAACCTCTGCATCTGTGCCAATTCCTTCTGTTCCTTTAAAAACCTGCAATGTAACCTCATCACCGGCTATTTTTACAACCTGAGCAGCCCTTCCATTAACATATGCAAGTTCTTCATTGCCCACACCAGTTGCTTTTAAACTACATGTTGCCTTTGTTATTTTTGTAATCTTAGTATATATCTTTTGAAATGCTTGAGCCATTATTTTACTCTCCTTTCATCAAGAATTAATTCTAATTCCTTTTCAAAACTTTTAAAATTCTCTGATTCAAATTCACTGTAATTCATCTGTTTTAATACATTTATTATTCTTTTAAAATATTGAGACACTTTTTCAAATGATTCAAATTTATAATCTGATTCACATATTTTTATAACAAGATTAAGCATGTATCTCTGTCTTGCTAATGGTGTAATTGAATCTATTTTATCAAAAGCGTCCTGTTGCATAAGAACAAAATCTATTACCTCTGATTTCCAATAAGTTATATGATAATCAACTGGAACACCATCATCACCAAGTATATTTATCTGATCATAAGCCTCTTTGCCTCTCAATGTCCAGTTTTTTGCCTTAAATACATTACCAACCCACTCTTGCCCAACATTTTTTGATAAATACTCCTGTATTTCCGGATACTCCAAATATTTAGAATAACTATCAATTGGATCAACAGCCGGGTATCTCTTTGAATCTGCTCTTGACTGAGCTAAAGCGTAAAAACATCTTGCTGCCTTTTTAGTAGACTCTGTCACTGGCTCTTTTAAATTACCGCCAGCCGGAGATACTGTTCCTATAAATGTTACTGAACCAGTTTGTCCATTATTAAGGTATACTATCCCTGCCCTTGAATAGAAGTTAGAAATTATAGCTGGAAGATCCATTGGAAAAGCATCAGGACCTGGCAACTCTTCAAGCCTGTTTGACATCTCTCTTAAAGCCTGTGCCCATCTTGATGTTGAGTCAGCAAGAAGTAAAACCTTTAATCCCATCTGTCTATAATATTCACCGATTGTCATTGCCGTATATACCGAAGCCTCTCTTGCCGCAACAGGCATATTTGAAGTATTACAAATAATAGTAGTTCTTTCCATAAGTTTTCTTCCAGTTCTTGGATCTATTAATTCTGGGAATTCTGTAAATATTTCTACTACTTCATTTGCTCTTTCTCCACACGCAGCAAATATAATAAGATCAGCCTCAGCATTCTTTGAAATGGCATGCTGTAAAACAGTTTTACCGCAACCAAAAGGGCCTGGTATAAATCCAGTCCCGCCTTCAGCCATTGGATTGAAGGTATCTATTATCCTGACACCGGTCTCCATTATTTTAAAAGGCCTTGGTTTATCCTTATAACATTTTATTGCAACCTTTACTGGCCATTTCTGAACCATTGTTACAGATACTTCTTCCTTATTTTCATTCACAAGAGTAGCAATTTTATCCGTAATTGTATATTCACCATTATTAACAATATCTTTTACTTCCCATTTACCATTGAGTTTAAAAGGAACCATTATCTTGTGATCGATCCAGTTTTCTTTTACACTTCCAAGCCAGTCCCCTGCAATAACAATATCGCCTTTTTTAACAAGCGGGGTAAATTTATATTTTATATTTCTATCCAATGCTTCTGTATATTCTCCTTTTTTTAAGAATATTCCAGTCTTTTTATCAAGATCATTCTGTAATCCATCAAAATTTTTTGACAAAAGCCCAGGACCTAACTCTATTTCAAGCATGTTCCCTGTAAATTCAACTGGCATACCAACTTTAACAGTTCTGGTGCTTTCAAAAACCTGAGCATAAGCAATATTGCCAACGATCTTTATTACCTCAGACATAAGTTTAGAATTTTCAATAATAACATAACAAATTTCATTCTGGCTTACCGGTCCATCAACCTCTATTGATATAAGATTGCTTACAATTCCGGTTATTTTACCCTTTACACTCATTTCTTTCCTCCAACAACAAAAATTTCATCTGAAAAAGATATTTTACTTTTTATATCCTCTATTAATTTTGTTAAAATTTCCTCTCCAATTTCTTTCTTTAAAGAAAGCCATCTCTCTACTGATCTTAACTTTATAGCATAAGAAAATACAAAATTAGTAGAAAAAAAATCTTTTCCAACATATTCATCAAGGTAATCCCATCTTATTAACTCTTCCTCTTTTTCCCTTTTTATTAAATCACTACTCTCATAAACTTCTAATAGTTTTTCTATAAAATGAAATTCTTTTGAAAGTCCAAAATCATTACTATTGCTTTTTAAAATAATTTCATAGTAATCACCAGCGGGAATAATTTTAGTAGCATAAGAGAGATTGTTCTTTTTAAAAGATATAGCAGTTGTTAAATTTCTTAATAAAAGTTCAAAACTAAAAAAATCTCTTATAAATTGATTATCAATTGTATCAAGATAATTATAAAAAAATGTAATAAGCTCATCTATTTCTAATAAATGCGGATAGATTCTCTTTTCATTCTTTTTATTAAATAAAAATTCTGCTATAAATGGCAAAAAAGAATCCGGATCTTTTAAATTTTCTTTAAATTCTTCAAGTGTATAATAGGCTGGATATATATATTTTTTTTCGTCATCTAAAATCTCTTTTGTATTTATAATATTTTTAATATCATTAAATATATATAAAAATTTAAGATCATTAAAATCTCTTTTTGTCATCTCCTCTTCACAAAATTGTAAAAGATCCAATGAAGAAAAAAACTTATTTTTACTATCAAGAATTAAATCTATTAAACTGGAACAAAGATAATAGTATTGTTTCACTTTATTCTCCAAAGAGTATCTCTTTAGTTTTCGGCTTTAAAAACGATTGAAAAAATTGAACAAAATCAGAATCAGCAAAAGATAAGACAAAAGATTTATCTTTTGGTCCTATCTTAAAACCATTTGCCATTCTATTCTCAAACTTAATTTCAAGTCCTTTATTTAATTCTTCTTTTAATTTATTTTTAATAAAATCATCGAGTTCTTTTTTATATTTTTCTGGAATAGTAAGTTCTATTGAAGAGATATCCCACTTAGAAATCATCTCTTTAATTAATTGTTTTATAAATTCTATATCATTCATGCTTTTATTGATGCTATCTGAAATACTAAATTTTGATAAAAGATTAATGATTTCCTGTTTAAGAGTTGCGATTGATTGATTGGATGCCATTTTTATCTCTGAAACAACTCTATTCTTTAATTGTTCAGCCTCTTTTTTGGCATTATTTATTATCTCTTCTGCTTCTTTTTGGGCATTATTCAATATTAAATCCCTTTCCTCATTTGCTTTTTCAATAATATCTTTTGCCTCTTTTTTTGCCTTTTCTACACCATCTGTATATATTTTTTGTGTTAATTCAAGAACTTTTCCTTCCATAAAAACCTCTTCTCCTTAAATATATTTTATATAATATTCTAAAAATCTTATTTTAAAATTTTTAGAATTCTTTTCTGATTTAAGAATAAAATATTTAATAAAAAAAATCAAATAATTTTTTTATATTTTTATTCTATAATAATTTTATAAATCTCTTCTCTTACCATAACCTCAAGTATATCTTTATTAATCTTACCATCATTAGCCTCTTTTTGTAATATTTCTATTGCCTTTTGCGGAGTGATTCTATGTTTATATGGTCTATCAGAAGATATCAAAGCATCAAAAATATCTGCTATACACATAATTTGAGATTCTAAAGGTATCATATTTGCTGTAATGCCAAGAGGATAGCCACTGCCATCCATTTTTTCATGATGACATCTTGCTATTAAAGGTATTCTTTCCAATCCTTTGGGCCATTTTATAAGATTCAAGAATTTATAAGAATATTCAACATGAGTCTGCATTATTTTGTATTCATCCCTTGAAAGGCTTCCTTTTGCATTAACAAGTTTTTCATACTCTTCAAGTTTTAAAAGTGCTATCTTTTTCTGGTCCAACAATTTGACCTCTGTTTCATTTGCTTCTTTTAGCTTTTCTGCTAAACTCTGATCCACATAAGTAGATGGTTGATTTGCAGCATATATAGCATTTCTCAACTCTTCTATTTTTTTTAAAAGATCTAAAAAAGAGTTTAATTCACTCTCTTTTTCTTCTAAATAGATATTATACTTTAAAAGTTCTATTCTACTATCAATATTTGATATCTCTTCAGAAAAAAGTCTTGTTGCCTTAAGTAAAATCTTTTCTGGTATACCTATTTTGCCAAAATCATGTAAAAGCCCGGCATATTTTATACATTTAATATCATCATCTGAAAATTTTACATCTTTTAAAGGCCCATCATTTATCATATTTATATATTCTGCAATAGCCACTGAAAGTTTACTTACCCTTCTTGAATGTCCTGCTGTAGTTGGATCTCTGCTTTCAACCGCATTTACAGAAGCCTCCATAAAAGACTCAAAAAGATCCTGAATCTCTTTATAAAGTCTGGCATTTTCAATTGCTATTGTAGCCTGACTACCAAGAGATCTAATTAATAACTCACACTTATGATCAAAATCTATGACAAATTCTTCTATCTTTTCTTTTGAATCAAGTATAACATTTCTATCTTTTTTTCTATTTATTAACTGAATTGCTCCTATTATTTCTCCCTTATGATTTACCATTGGAACAACAAGAATAGATTTTGAACGATAGTTGTTCTCTTTATCAAAAGATGAATTGAATTTATAAGGTAAGTCTTCAGAAATACTATAAGCATCTATAATATTTAAATTTTTTCCTGTTGTAATAACATATCCTGCCAGAGAATTAGTATTTATAGGCATTTTAATCTTTTCATATCTTTTCCCCAATGTGTCGCTTATTGATATTTCAAATTGCATTAATTTTTCACCACTACTTTTATCATGCTCTTTTAATACAAGATATATTGACCCACCATCAGAATTGGTAAAATCCTGAGCTGTTTTTAAAATTTCTTCCAACAATTTTTCAAGATCAGCCTGAGAAGAGAGATCTATACCTATTTGATATAAAGAAGAGAGTTCTTTTTCATATTCTATATCACGAATAGTATTTAAAAATGTAGCCAGAACCCTTGGATAAAAAAAAGGATACTCTATAAAATCAGAAAATTCATTATCAAGGAGATCCAGAATAACATTATCATTTTCTTTTAGAATAATTGCTATAACTCTTATATTATTTATTTCGAGTTCCTTTGGTAAAGGAAGATCCTTAGGATAAATATCCTTCCATTTTCTTTTTCCAATATTTGTAAAATCCACAAAAACAAGAGAATTATCTTCTAAATCAGAAAAAGAGGTATACTCTAAAAATATATTTTTTTGAGAAACAATATCTTTTAGCTCTTTTTTTATTTTTGGGTTATCCCCATAAAAATATAATACAGCCATTTATTTGTTGTCTTTCATAGTATTTATAATGAAATTACTTCATAAACACAAAAATTAAAATTTATAAATTTTAACTTACAGAGAAAATCAATTAATTTACAAATTTACTTTAAATGATATCATTTCTCTAAAAACTAATTTTTTCCTAAAAATCTATTTATTTTTTTAAATTATCAACAACTTCATCCATTGAAGTAATAATTTTATCAATTAAGCCATACTCTTTTGCCTCTTCTGCTGTCATCCAATAATCTAATTCAATATCTTTTGCTATTTTTTCTCTTGGCTGTCCAGTCTCTTCAACATATATATTTATGATTCTATCTTTAGTTTCCTGAATCTCTTTTGCCTGAATTTCTATTTCTGTTGCTCTTGCCTCAAAAAATCCTCCTATTAATGGCTGATGAATTAATATCTTAGAATTTTTTGTAGCATATCTATTACCCTTTTTTGAACCAAGCATAATTATGGACCCCATGCTTGCAGCAAAACCAGCTACTAATGTAATAATTGGAGACTTTATTGCCCTCATTATATCAAATATTGCAAAACCAGAAAAAACCTCTCCACCCGGAGAATTAATAATTACTGTTATTGGTTTTGTATTATCAATCCCATCCATTAGGAATAGTAATTTTATTATCTTTTCTGCTAATTTTTGATCAACAGAACTTGATATTATTATCTTTCTCTGCTCTAAAAATTGCTTTTCCATCATATTTTCAAAACTATTAGAACTATCCTTTTCCTCTTCTCCACAACCTCCAATAATCTTATTTTTAAAATATATCATTTTTACTCCTTAAAATATTATATCTATTTTAAATTTAGTTAATAATCATCTCTATTTCTATAATTATAGAAATTACAAATTTTAATAAAGATTGTCAAGTTATTTTTTATAAAGGTAAGACTTTCTTTCTCTACTTATTCTAAATTAATAAAATCTGCTTTTATATCTCTGTCATTTATTGTTAAAATACCAAAAGATTTATTCTCTCCATGCTTATCACCACATATTGCCCCAGGATTAAAAAAGTATATACCGTTTTCTTCTTTAAAAAATTTTTCATGAGTATGACCAAAACATATTAAATCCACATTATCAAATTCTTTTCTTATTCTATCCCTGAGATCCCATGGTGGTCCCCAGCCATGTATTAAGCCTATCCTTAATCCCTCTATCTCTAAATTAATCTTTGTATTAATCTCATACTTTACGATTTCGTCATCCATATTGCCAGAAACAGCATACACCTTTTTTTCAAAAAGATAGAGTTTATTAAGCCCATCGATCGAAACATAATCCCCGAGACCAAAAACATAATCAATTGATATATTCTTTATTTTCTTTACTATTTGATCATAAGGAAAATCTTTTCTTCTGGTAGGAATATGAATGTCAGAAACACATAAGATTCTGGTCATATATTCTCCTTCAATAGAATATATAATAGAAATTTATTTTTCTATCAAGTAAAATTTTAAATTTATCTGTTTTTTTTAGACTTCCAAAAGATTAAATTTAATGAAAGATATGATTCTGTTACAACAATTGTCTCTGTTAATATTTTTAGTAATAAGATATTTTTTACTTTTATAATATAATATAGAAAATATACAACAAAAGATGAGAAAAAAATATTAAAAAATATAAGTCCTATAAACAAAATACCCTGTAAAGAGAATTTTAATAAATCATTCTCTTTATTCTTAAATACAAAATACTTATGTGTCCAGAAACCAATAAAAGCAGAGCAGGTTCTTGATATTGCCTGACAAAAATAGACCTTAAAGCCTATTATCTTGTTAAAAAAATAGAAGATTATAAAATCAATGACAAAAAGAAAAGCCCCATTTATTAAATATCTAACAAATTGAATATTTAAGAAATATTTTACTGTTTTTATTAGAAATTTAACGAAATTACTCAAAATTAAAACCTTTATCCTTTATTTTAAAAAACTCAAAAATAGTTTAAATTGTTTCCACCATTTTAAAGGATTTCCCTTTATTATTCTTTTTAAAATATATCCTAATCTAAAATAGTACTGTAAAAAGGCTTTTCTCACAATCTTCTCGAGTCTTTCTTTATTATGAATTGTATCAAAACATTCTGGATAAAGTATATCTTTATTACCCCCGGACTGTAAATATTTTTGATAAAGTTCTGTATCTGGATATAAAGAGGAAATATGAAATGATGCATAATCTGGATTTAATTCCTTGGCAAATTTTATTGTTTCTCTCCAGTTTTCTTCTATCTCTTCTGGCAAGCCAAACATAAAAAAACCAGCTGTTTCAATATTATATTTCTTAGTAAGATTAAAACCTCTTTTTAATTCTTCCTTTGTTGTTTTTTTCTTTATAGAATCAAGAATTTTATCTGAACCGGACTCTACTCCAAAGTGTATTATTTTACAGCCAGATTTTTTCATTAACTTAACCATATCTTCATCTAATGAATCTGCTCTACCCTGACAACACCAATTTATTTTTAATTTTTCTTCGATTATCTTTTTACATAAAGATTTAACAAGGTCTTTATGTATTGTAAATTCTAAATCATAAATATAAAAATTTTTATATCCAAATTTTATTGCTTCTAACATTTCATTAAAGATCTTAGAGACACTCTTTTTTCTTACTCTTTTACCAAACATTCCCTGATAGCAATAAATACATTTAAAAGGGCATCCTCTTGATGCTTCGAGTGTCATTAAATTCTTACCGAGTATCTCATATTCATAATACTTTTTATATTTAAGAGTCAAATCAAAGGCTGGAATAGGAAGATTCTCTATATCAACATCTTTTTCACTCTTTTTTATATAATAATTTTTCTCGTTAAAATTTATACTATTATTCTTAATCTCTTCCACTAAATCACTTATATTATCCTCTGGCTCACCTACTATTCCATATCTAAAGCCGGTCTCTGTCATAAAAAAGTCTGGATATTGCGTTATATGGCCACCATAAATAATTGTTTTTTCTTTTGGTAATATCTTACAAAATTCAAGAAAATCCTCATAATTCAAATTGGGGCATTGCCATTTATAATATGGGGTAGATGTAATTATTACAAGATCACTATTTTCACAAAGAGTCTTGATTTCCTTTTTATCATAATAAACATTTGCATCATATAAGTATGGGATATCCCCCTTTTCTCTTAATATTGCACCGATTACAAGTAGATCAATAGGAGGAAAACTCCTGTTATATCTTTTACCTTTTTGACTTACTTTACCACCCCAATTAGGATTTATTAATAAAATTTTCATTATTATTTCCTTTTATTGGTAATTTTATTTCTTATTTAATATCCTCATCTATACTTTTTTCTCTTATTATATAATTAGGCCTATTTTTTGATTCAATAAACAGTTTTCCTAAGTACTCACCGATTATTCCTAACATCAAAAGTTGTAACGAACCGATAAAAAAAACACTAACAAGAAGTGTTGCCCACCCTTCTACAAACTGATTTGTTAATAATTTAATAAAAATCGATTGAATACCAAGAATAAAAGAAACTATTGCCATTAAAAATCCAAGAAAAATTGAGATCTTTAATGGCTTAACACTAAATGAAGTAATGCCAGATAAAGCAAACATAAACATTTTTTTTAGAGAATATTTTGATTTACCCCAGAATCTTTCACCTACTTCATATTCAATTTTATATTGACGAAAACCAAGCCAGGGTATCATTCCCCTCATGAATAAAAATGGCTCATTAATATCTTTTAGAACATTGACAACTTTACGATCGAGTAATCTAAAATCAGCAGCCCCAGGATCAATCTTAACATCAGAGATAATATTCATCAATCCATAAAATAATTTTGCTGTATTTTTTTTAAAAAAAGAAACTTTTTTTCCATCTTTTCTTATTGTATAAACAATTTCATAACCTTCTTTCCATTTTTCTATCATTAAATCAATTAATTCTGGCGGATGTTGTAAATCAGCATCCATCGAAATAACGCAATCCCCTTTTGCATAGTTTAATCCTGCTCTTAAAGCATTTTGATGACCAAAATTTCTTGAAAAAGAGATATAATTAATTTTCTTGTTGTTAGAATGAAGTCTTTTTAAAACATTTAAAGTTCCATCTTTACTACCGTCATCGATGAAAATTATCTCATAATCTGAATATTTTTGAAGATGTTCTATTAATTTTTCTGAAAGGATCTCTATGTTACCTTCTTCATTATAAGCCGGAATAATGACTGAAACTAAAAAATTATCCATACTGCTACCCGCTCCTAAAGAAATCCTAATTAAAGTAAAGATTTTTTGTTTTGCTTACCTATTTTTAGTTATCTTTTAATCAATTGATCTCTTACTGGACCAACAGAGATATATTTTATTCTAACGCCTATTAATTCTTCTATTTTTAGAATATATTTTTGAGCATTTTTTGGTAGATCAAAAAAATTTCTTACCTTACTTATATCTTCATCCCAACCAGGCATCTCTATATATTCTGGTTTTGCGTCATAGAGAAGTCTTGTGGTAGGAAACTTATCGATTACTTCCCCATTAATATTATATCTATCACAAATTTTTATACTCTCCTGACCAGATAATACATCGAGTAAGGTTATAGCAATTTCTGTGGCTCCGGTTATTTTACATCCAAATCTACTTGCAACAGCATCAAACCATCCTATTCTTCTTGGCCTGCCTGTAGCAGCTCCATATTCATTCCCTTTTTTTCTTATCTCTTCTGCCTTTTCTGAGAATATCTCTGTTACAAAAGGTCCTTCACCCACACAGGTAGAATAAGCCTTCATTACACCTATGACTCTTTTTATTTCATAAGGAGGAATGGATGTTCCTGCTGGTGCATAACCAGGAATAGGGGAAGAAGAGGTGGTATAAGGATATATGCCAAATTCTATATCTCTTAATGCTCCAAGCTGGCCTTCTAAAAGAATTTTTTTATCTTCATACATAGCCTCATGAATAATCGGTATTACGTCTTTAATGTATCTACTAATTTTCTTACCATTTGAATATCCCCATTCCAACATTTCATCAATGTCTACCTTGGGTTTATTATAAACTTTCTCTATTATCTGATTTTTAAATTCAAGATTATTCTTTAACCTCTTATATAAATAATCCTTATCAAGAAGATCTGATGCAAGTATTCCTACTTTTAAATACTTATCGCTATAAACAGGAGCAATGCCTCTTTTTGTAGAGCCGAATTTTTTCTCTTTTAATCTCTCCTCTTCATATTCATCCAATAAAATATGAAAAGGAAATATTATATGACATCTATCAGAAATCAAGAGATTATCTATTGAACCAATTACCTTTTCTATCTCTTCTATCTCTTTTGCTAAAGCTTCAGGATTGACAACAGTCCCATTTCCTAATATATTTATTGCCTTTTTATTAAAGATACCAGAAGGTAAAAGATGAAGGGCAAATTTACCATACTCATTCATTACAGTATGCCCTGCATTATTTCCACCTTGAAATCTAATAACAAAATCAGCAGAGCTTGCAAAATAATCAACCATTCTTCCTTTACCTTCATCGCCCCAGTTAATACCACAAATTGTTGTAATCCCCATTAATTATCCTTTAAAATTAGAATAGAATTTTTAAAAATATTTATATAAAATTTTGAATTTTGTCAACTTTTTTATAGAACCACTCTCTTATTGAATACAATTTTATTTTTAAGCAAAAGTTTTTTTAATTTTTTTTAAAAAAGTTGTAAAGGATTTTCTTAAAAATTTTGTGATTAATATATAGAAATATTTTTTTTAAGAGGAGGATTAAATATGAAGGAATTTGATTTTGTATTGAATAAATCTCTATTCGATAAAATTAAATATTTGAAAGAAAAGAAAAATAAAGATCTTTCAGTTATTGTTAGGGAAATAATTTTATTGATGATTCCGGTATTAAGGAAAAAACACCTTTATGAAAAGAGGCGGGAGAAGGACTATAAATTTATAAATGCTACTGAAAAAATAAGGGTGTTTTTGCCAGATGAGGTGTATAATGAGTTGAAACTTGTGCATGACCAGTTAAACTCATTTAGCATAGCAACTCTTATTAGAGAGTTGCTTGAAGTATATTTTGCTGGCATTCAAATTTATGGAGAAGAAAAATTTATGAAGATGATACAAAAACTAAAAAATGAGATAGAGGGTTTAAAAAAAAGAAAGGCTTGTGTTGTGAAGGAGGGAAGAGCCCAAGATATCCCATGCTCAATAGAGTATAACGACTACTTTTTACTCAAATTCAACTCAAATTTCTGCCTGAAAGAGATAAAATTTTTATAAAATTAATGAAATGCCTAAAATTTGACCATTCTATCTTTCTTACTCAAAACTTACCCTTAGGCTAATTCTATCTTTTTATCTGCCTAAAAATAAATTCGCACCCTTCTTATTTATATCTACTTATGGCAGAATTAACTATTCTCTCTATTAATTCTTCATACGAGATACCGCAAAGTCTACTGAGAATGGGTAGATCAGAATGAATTGGGTTAAGACCTGGCAAAGGATTTATTTCAATAAAATTTGGCTCTCCATCTTTATCGATTCTTATATCTATTCTTGAAAGATCTCTGCAATTAAGAATTTTATGAATCTCTAAAGCCATTTTTTTACATTTCTCAACAATACTGTCTTTTGGTATTATATAATTGACAAATTTCTCATAATTTGCCTTTACTTCATAAGAGTATATATTGCTATTATTATCATTAAAAATTATTTCCAGAACTCCTATTACTCTTGCCTCTTTGCCTGTGCCTATTACACCAACGGTAAATTCTCTGCCGGGGAGAAACTCTTCAACTAAAATAGGTTGATTATAAAGATTAAGAAGTATTTTTATTCTTTCGAATAATTCATCCTTATTTTTTACAACTGAATTAGAAGATATGCCCTTGCCAGTACCTTCTGCTACTGGCTTTATGAATAAGGGATAATTTAGATTAACAAAATCAATATCATCAATACCTTCAACAATAAAAAAAGGAGATGTTTTAATTTTAGAAAAAGAGAGTATTTTTTTTGTAAGGCCTTTATGATGACATACTGAAATTGTAACAGGATCAGAAAAAGTATAAGGTATCTTAAATCCTTCGAGTATTGCTGGCACCTGCGATTCTCTACTAATACCATAGCATCCCTCTGCTATGTTAAAAACAAGATCCCATTTATTATTAGCAATTTTTGATATAAGACTCTTAAAATTACCAATTCTTTCTACTTCAAAGCCGAGCTTTAATAAAGCATTTTCAAGCCCTTCAATTGTTTCCTCTTTATCAAATTCTGCTGCCTCCTCTTTTGTCCAGCCTTCGGCAATATATTCTGATTGCAAATCATAAGTGAGTCCTATTTTCATAACTTAATTACCTCAAATCTACATACTCTTGAGCCATTTGCCCAACAATCAATTTCCTTAACATAAAAATTAAAGCCAGTATACTTTTCAAAGATCCCGGCCAAAAATCCAGCATCATAATCACAAACAGTCTCATTTGTTACAGGTAAACCAGAACAATCAAGATCTTCTGATATTGTTATTACAAACTTTAAATTTTCCATATCACTCTTTTCTATTCTTAAAATTCCCATTCCCAATTCTATAAAAAGTTTTTCAAGTTTTGAAATTAATTCATAAAAATTCATCTCTTTTTTTATAAAATTTTTAAAAAATTCCTTACCAGCAATCTTACCTGCTTCATAAAAAATCTCGTCTGCTTTAGTAGATCCAAGATTATTTACTATTGCACTTCTTATAGAATATTGCATTAATCTATAGATTAGAACTTCTGTTTTTGTCCCTAAATTAGGTCGACCAATGTTGATGTCTCCCAGATCTTCCCACTTAAAAATATAATTATTCTCTTTCATTTTCATTATTATTTAAAATATTCTCCTCTTTTATTAAATTTTCTGGCATTTCACTTTTAAGATATATCTTCTTTTTTTCAGAATACTCTTTTAATTGTTTTAATTCCTCTCTCATCTGATTATCTATCTCTTCAAATTTAGGTATTTTTCTATAATAATTTTTTTCTTTTTTTCTTCTATAATCCCGTAAATCAATAAGGCCTTCAACCATCTTTGTTCTAACAAGATGAGAAAGTTTACCAAAATTAAGATGAGAATAATCTTCATATTTTATTGTATTAAGAACTCTTATATGAGGTCTAACATCCCTTATCCAGGCGCCACCTGGTCTTATGCAATTCCAGCTATCAAAAATAACTGGAACAATATCAGCCTGAGAGTCAACTGCAAGTCTGAATGTCCCATGAAAAAATGGACCAATTTTACCATCAAACCTTCTTGTTCCTTCTGGATAGATAACAATAGGAATCCCTTTTTCTAAAAATGATGTTGCCTTTCTAAAAATAGCGGCAACCTCACCTGCTGTCATATCTTCACTAAGAATTATGTTTTTTGAAATCTTTGCTATCCAGCCAACCAAAGGCAATCTTGCCCATTTCTCTTTAAATAAAGTTTTAATGGAGCCGGGCAAAAGATACATTAAGATAACATCATATTGAGAGGCATGATTTATTACATATATTCTTTTTTCTCCTTTTTTAGGAGCTTTAAGTCCATTTTTATCATAATTTATTCTTTCAACAAAATATAATAAAAAAAAGAGTCTACAAAAAAATTTAATCATATATGGAAATAGTACTCTATCCCTATCAAAAAGAATAGAGATAAGCCAGACAAATGGCATAACAACAAAAAACTGAATTAAGTTTATTATAATAAAAAGTGTCCAGCCAAAAATAGTGAAAAAAATATGTCTTAATAATATTCTATCTTCTTTATTTTTCATTTTATTCTATCTATTAAAAATCTGCTACTTTTATATTTTTAACTATAAAATGATAATCTTTTTCATTTAAGGTAAATTTAATCTCATCATTTACCTTTTTATCAAGAAGTTTACCACCAAAAGGAGATTGATAGGAAATAATATTTTTCTCACTATCAGATTCCCATGGTCCCAATATAGTATATTTTACAATATTGTTTGTATTTTTATCCAAAAGTTCTACCTCTGTTCCAAAGGTAATAAAATCAGCTTTAATCTCTTCTTTTTTAACAATCTTTGCAATGCTTAACTCATTCATTAATTTACTCATTTTATTCTGTAAGAATAATTGCTTCTCTTTTGCAGCCTTATATTCAGCATTTTCTCTCAAATCCCCTTTCTCCATTGCCCAACCTATCTCTTTTGAGTTCTCTGGTATTTCTATATCTTTAATCTTTATAAGCTCCTGCTGCATTCTCTTGTAACTTGCCTCTGTTGTAAGAAGTTTATCTATAATTGAACTCTTTGCCTTTGTCTCATCAAATTTAAGACTTTCACTCTCTTTATCAATATCTGGAAATTTCTCATCTATCTTATTTTTTACCATTACAATATATTCTCCATCAAGCACATAAAGCTCATTTATAATGGCGTAAAGTCTTATAGCAAATTCTTTATCTGCCTTATCAATATAATCACAGATATACTTTGTTTTAAATAGATAATCTTTTATCTGATTAAGAATCTTTTTATTTTGTGTAACATCTTTTTTATTATTGATATCCCTATGGCATATTTCAATAAGATGAATTAAAGAAAGTATTATATTATCATACTCAATGTTTAACTCTTTGGCTTTCTCCTGATTAAGAATATTTGTAACAATCCAGAAAAAAGCCTCTCTATATTCTTTATAAGAGACAAAACATTCTAAAATTATTTTATTTGTAATATTCTTATCTTTTATAAAAAGTTCATCATAAATAAATTTCTGTGGATATTGATAAAATATATTCTTAAATATCTCAACCCAATCCTTATGATATTTTTTTAATAACAATAAATATTGCTTTTTATAATCATAAATTGATATATTTTCATAAATTTTAATATAATCTTCTATATTATAAACAAACTCAGAAAACTCATGGGCAATTTTTATCTTTAATAAGGGATTTTCTTTTTGAAGATTTGTCAATAAAATATAAGAGGAGACCACCTGTTCATTTACATTATTTACAGAATTCAAAAAAGTCTGAAAGTATTGTAGCATTTCTGTAAAATTTTCTGAATCAAGTTCTCCATTCTCAATAAAGTCAAGAATAAGATTAAATCTCTGATTAAAATCTTTAATTGCTTTAAAACTATTGTATATTTTTTCATCATAGCTTAAAGGTTTATCCCTCATCTCATAAATATCACTTGCCTCATCAATTGTCCCAAATTTTGCATCTGTTTTTAATACCTTTTTTGCATTTGCCCACCAACTATTCCAGGAAGAAGGACTCAAAACATCTGGCACAAGTTCCTCTTTAATATTTTTCATAGATATTCTATTATCATAACTCTGAATAAGAATCTTTAATGCCCATGGGATATCCTCTTTTACCTTTTGTTTTAACTTTTCTATGTCTTTTAATTTTAAGACCCAGATATGATTTTTTTGAAGAGTCTTTAAAGAGTCTATTGCCATATTTAAAGACATAGTGTGTCCCTTTTTCTTCTGAAAATCTATTGTAAATATATCTTTTTCTATACTTACTATTCTACCAATTCCCCATGTTCTATGATATACAAAATTCCCCTTATCAAAAACAATATGCTTTTCAAAACTTGCAATAGCATCATTTATATTTCTCCATTGAGCCTCTAATCCGCTTCTTTGAATATATTCTTCTAATAAAGAGTGGTCTTTATATTTTTTTCTATAAATAGAAACAATCTCTTTTCTACCATAAAGATCATCTGGATTTTTTTCTAAAATAAGTTTTAATATTTTAAGACAGACATCAAATTCATCTTTTAATGCATAAATTTCATAAAGATATTTTAAAAGATCTATTGCTCTTTCATTGTTAAAATGTTTTGAAATCTTTTTTTCTAAATTAATAAAGTATTCATAACTAATATTATCAAATGAAGTAAGTTTCTTCCATAACTCTTCTACCTGATTAAAATTCTTATTCACAATAAATCTATTTATAGCCTTTTTGTAATAAGAAAGAGCCTCATCAATATCGCTATTTTTCTCTTTGTATTCTGCAAGTTTTAAAGCAGCTTCTGCCTCTTCATAGTCGACCTTTATTAATCTTTCCCATAAATTTGGTAATTCGTCTTTTTTGTTTAGATTATTCTCTGCTTCTATTAATATTCTTAAAATAGATTTAATATCAGCATAATACAAAAATTTTTTACATAAGAATTCAACAATATTCCATTTCAAATTATCAGAAAATATTTTAAGTAGGTTTAAAACATAAGTATCATCATAATTACCATCTTGAAATTGTAACATTGAATAAATATATAGAGCAATTATAGAATTTTTATTATGTTTTAAATATTCTTCTGTAATAGAAGTTGCCTCTTTAATAAGATTTTTTTCTCTAAAAGATTCTATTAATAAATTTAAATCTTCAAAATTTTTAATAGTATAATTATTTATTGTGGCTCTTGTCCATTTCTCTTCATTGAGTAAATTCTCTAAATTTTGTATTATTTTATTATCGCTCATTTTATCTCCTGTTTATTTTTTAATAGATTGTATATATCTTGAGATAAACTCTTAATATTATCCTCTATTTGCAAAAGTTCTTTTTCGCTGTTTCCTTTTATCAAAAAATAATCATATAACCATAAATAACAATTAATAAGCCTTGCCCTTTTACTATTCATATAATCAGACTCAACATTTATTTCTTTTTCTAAATAAAAAATCTCCTGTTTTAATCTCCCATATTCTACTGGCATAAGCTCTCTATATACATTAAATAGTCCCAAAACTCTGCCATATATTGGAATCCAGCTTTTTATATCTTTCTCTGAAATATGAAATTCATATAACTTTGATATAATAGTATGTATTATATTTGAATCCAGAGAATCGATATCTATAATATCTGGTTCAATAAAAAAAGCCTCTCTAAAAAGTAATTTTGCCTTTTCATCTTCATCTATCAAAGCATAACTATCAGCAAGTTGAGCAATTATATTTGCATTATTTATATCTATATTAATTGCCTTTTCAAAACAAACTATGGCATTCTTATAATCACCTATCTTTTTATTTGCTATTCCAGTAAGATAAATTAATTCCGCATCTATTATTCTATTTTCTGCCAGATCTTTTTTTAAAAAATCAAGTGCCTTTTTATGAACAAAATATATTATACTTGCTAATACTTTTTTATTAAACCTTGTACCCTCTATAAAATTTTCAAATTTTTTCCATTCATTTAAAAGAAATTTCCCTTTTGCAATATTTTCTTTTATGGAATCTAATTTATTAATACGCGTCTGCCAATATTTGCATGCCTTTAAACCAGATTCTGCTATATCATTATTAAAATGAGACTTTAATAATTCCTCAAAAGAATTCTGAGCCTCTATTAAAGTCCCATTCTTTAATAATTCCAAAGATCTACTAGCCGCTTTAATTAGCTCTGAATCATCATTTTTCTTCATTTCTTTATGATTCATAAAATTTTATATGTAAAAAATTTTAATTCTTCAAAAGAATTTAAATTACCCTCTCTAATTATATTTTTAGAAAAATTCTTTAAAAAATTAATTAACAATCTATTTTTATATCAATTATTATAAAATTTGTCAATTAAAATATTAATGTTATACCGAAATAAACTTTACCCTCAGAGTATGTCAAAATTTTAACAATTAATCATCAAAAAAATTTTTTATATTATTATAATAAGATTTTTTTTGATAATCTTCATCTAAATTTGACTCATAATTTAAATTATCTTCGCAATTAGTAAAAAATATTCTTTCTGTAAGAGATTCAAGATCTTCTATCTCTTTTAAAAATCGCGACTTATCTGAATAACTCTTACATTCGAGTCTCCATGAGGCTTCATTATAAATTTTGCAATAATTTGGAGAGATTAAAAAAAGATTTCTCTTTGCTCTTGTTGTTGCAACATAAAAAAGCCTTCTTTCTTCTTCTATGTTGTCAACATTAATTGAATAACTGGAAGGTAATGCCCCGTCTGTAAGATTTATTATAAATACTGTATGCCATTCAAGCCCCTTCGCAGAATGTATCGTAGAAAGAGTAAGAATATCCTTTTCCTTCTCTGTTTCATCAACATCTATTTGAGAATCCGTTGGTGGTTCTAAAGCCATATCTGTTAAAAAATCTTCAATGCTATTATATTTTTCTGATAATCCTATCAATGTAATTATATCATTTATTCTTTTATTATAATTATCATATTTATTTTGTAATAAAGGTATATAATACTCGCTTATTAATTTTAATTTTTCAGAAAGATTGATCTCTTCTTTTTTAATATTAGAAAAAAGTGTATACAATTTATTAAGTCCAGTATTACTATTCTCTTTGAGTAGATCTTGTAAAGAATCTATTCCATTTTCTGATTTTATCACCTTTGAAATTATTTTTTCTGCAGTCTTATGTCCAATTTTATCAAGTAATAATAAAATTCTAAACCATGCAACATCATCTTTATAATTGTAAATAACCCTCAGATAAGCAAGCATATCCTTAATATGAGCTGCCTCTACAAATTTTAACCCACCATATTTAACATAAGGTATATGATATCTATTTAACTCTATTTCAAGTTCATTTGAATGAAAAGCAGCTCTAAATAATACAGCCATATCTTTAAGATTAATTCCCTTATCCAGAAGTTCTAATATCTTTTTACATATAAAATTTGCCTGCTCTGTAGCATCATTTACATAAATAAGATATGGCTTCTGATCACTCTCTATATCGGAAAAAAGTTTTTTAGAATATTTTTCTTTTGCATTCTCTATAATGGCATTTGTAAAATCAAGAATAGGTTGTGTACTTCTATAATTCTGTTCAAGTTTTCTTATAGTTGTATCTGGAAATATTTTAGGAAAATCCATAATGTTTTTAAAATCAGCGCCTCTAAAAGAATATATACTTTGAGCATCGTCTCCAACTACCATTATATTGCCATGTTCACTGGCTAACAGACTTGCTATCTGTGCCTGAAGTCTATTAGTATCCTGATATTCATCTACCATAATATATCTATAATTATTTGAAAGTCTCTTTCTTATATCTTCTATTTTCAATAAATCTCTTAGGTTAATCAAAAGATCATCATAATCCATAAGATTTCTATTTTTTTTTGTTTCTTTATATGCTTTATAAATCTCTTCAATTTCTGGAGATAATTCCAAAAAATGAGGATAGTCCTCTTTTAATATATCTTCAATAGATCTATGAGTGTTTATTGACTTTGATATAACCTTAAATAAAGTCGATTTATTTGGAAATCTCTTTTCAGTTTTTAGGTTCATTGAATTTTTTATAATATTAATTATATCTTCTCCATCGCCACCATCTATGATTGTAAAATTTGAATCATAACCTATTCTTTGAGCATATCTTCTTAATATCATACTTGCAAATGAGTGAAATGTCCCACCACTTACCTTAGAGCATCTATCATCCAGTAAGGCACTTGCTCTTTTCATCATCTCGTATGCTGCTTTTCTTGTAAAAGTCAATAGAAGAATAGCTGCTGGATTAATCCCATTTTCTACTAAATAGGCAAGCCTATAAATAAGAGTTCTTGTTTTGCCACTACCAGCACCAGCAATTACAAGTTGAGGGCCATCTATATGTTTAACAACTTCGAGTTGTTGTGGATTTAATTCCTTTTCAAAATCTATTTTAGTTTTCATTTAATCTCTTTATTATACTTAAAATTTCATCTTTTAAATAATTTGATTTATTGGCATTATAAAAAGAGGCTATTCTCTCACTCTTTTCATCAGAAACTAATTTTACAGAATAGCCAAGAGAACTTTCATATTTAACATCTATTTCCTCTATTTTTGAAAGATCAAATTCATTATAGGATACTAATTGATTATTTTTATAAACAAGCTTACTCAGAATCCTATCTTTATAAATTATAATAAGAGGTTTTAATGCAGGTATTTTATACTTACTCTGTTTTATCCAGAATATTAGAAGCAAAATAAAGAGTATAAATATTAAAATAGAAATTAAAACTATCTCTACCTGGCCTGTTTCTGGTTTTATTTCTTTATTTATGGTATTAAAGGTAGTATATCTAAATAATAAGAATTCAGATCCAAAAGTTAAAATAGTAAGAATAATAATTCCTATAACCATTTTAGGAATATTATAATATTTTAATTGATTTATACAAAAATTATCCCCTCTATCCTCTACTGTAAAAGGTATTTTCTTAAATGAATAATTTAATCCAGCAAAATCTTTTAATTTTTCTGTGATACTTTGATCCAGTTTATCATACGGAACTTCTTCTCCTCCAATTCTAATAAGATTGACTTTAAATATCTTTGCTAAAAGTTCTCCTATGCATCTTGATTCTGCCTCAGCAGGTCCTTTATCATCAGATACAAGTAATGTTTTATTATAAACAAAAAGATCATTCATTCTATTTTTAAATTTTATACTTACAGTATACTGGTTATAATTATAGGTAGTGGAAGATCTACCACTACCACTTCTTTCTGAAAAACTCTTAAAGCCAAGAATTATTTTATCAACATCAGAAAAAGAAAAAGTTTCCGGTAAGATATTGGTGTTATTAGGATTTCTTAAAATTTCTATCTTGTTATAATCATTATCAAATCTTAAATAAATAATCTCATTATCAATAACAAGATTGTTTTTTAAGGCACTTAATTCTATTATAACATTTTTATCAGGA
>Ga0209720_1000551_pt1 | contig 38466 bp, 28 predicted proteins | sample AD_JPNMR3_MetaG_FD_184426 | JGI IMG/M metagenome (GOLD analysis project Ga0209720, IMG submission 184426) | Active sludge microbial communities of municipal wastewater-treating anaerobic digesters from Japan - AD_JPNMR3_MetaG (SPAdes) (version 2) | ecosystem: Engineered > Bioreactor > Anaerobic... | reverse complement strand
TTTCAGGTTCTTCTCGCATTGTTATTATTTTTGTCTCTAGATAGACAAGTTAATAGGCTAATAGCTATAACACCATTATTAATAGTGCTTTTTACAGTTGGAATAGTAATGTTTAAATTATATGATTATTTGCCTATTATTTTTAGATTTCGGGCTTTGGTTGCAACTTACTTCATTAATTATTTTAATCCCGTTTTGCTGTACATACTTAGCTATACTGCAAAGGGAAAACTTGTTTATAAAAGATAATCATCAAACAACTGATTTCATTATTTCAAATGCCATGGAAGCTAGAAACATCCGGCAGCCGATAAAACGGTAAGCCGGGTTTTCTTTTGCTTCAACATACTTTTTGAAGAAGTGTGCAAACGGCCATATTGCAAAGTTTGATGGAATTATAGTTTGCCAATATGTACCAATGTGAAATTTTAACTTTCAATATTGGCCGTTTTATGATAAAATGTTGCCGTCATGTTTAATTCAATTTATTAAAGGTGGTGTAACATGAGTAATGAAGGAAGGTGTAAAACTAGAAGGGTTAAAGCCGCATTAGCCGTATTTATTGTACTTTTTGTAATTTTTATTGGGTGCTTTGAGGCAAGCGCGATTACAAAAGAGATCTACATATCTGTAAAGGTAAACGGCAACTATATTAAAATGGATAACTGGCCTTATATTAAAGACGGCAGGACATTTGTATCGGTACGTTTTGTCGCTGAAGCTCTTGGAGCAAAAGTAGAATGGGACGAAGAAGATAAAAAAGTCGTAATAAAAGATGACTATAATTATATTGAGTTAATTATCGGAAGCAAAGAATGTCATATCAATGCAGTTAAGCAAGAAATGGATACCTCTCCTGAAATATCAAACGGACGCACAATGGTGCCATTAAGGTTTGTATCGGAAATTCTCGGCTGTTCAGTGGATTGGAATCAGACAACATATACAGTTTCAATAACAAAAGACGGAATTAAAGTACCTGAAGAATGTATATACAACAGAAATTATACTGACGAGGATTTAATGTGGCTTGCCAGAATAGTAACTGTTGAAGCAGGGGGAATGTCTCTTGAGGGAAAAGTTGCGGTTGCAAATGTTGTGTTAAATAGAGTAAAAAGCCCGTCGTTTCCCAATACTGTGTATGATGTTATATTCCAGAAAGGACAATTTCCTCCGGCGTACAAAAGCGGCTTTAAAGAATTGGTACCCCCGGATGAGTGCATTGTTGCTGCGAAGATGGCTTTAGAGGGTGTCAACAACATTGGAAACTGTCTGTATTTTAACAACAGGCCGTTTACATCAAGAGGAGGATCTTTATATAAAAAGATAGAAGGCGAGTACTTCTACTATTAAAAATAAAAACAGATATAAGCATAAGAAACAGGTACTTATTAAAAGAGTACCTGTTTTTTAGCTTTTGATAAATTATACATTTTTGATTCTCATTACTCTCATGGCATTGAGTACTGCCAACAATGCAACTCCAACATCGGCAAATACCGCTTCCCACATGGTGGCTATACCTCCGGCACCAAGCAATAAGACCAGAACTTTTACGGACAAGGCAAAAATAATGTTCTGCCAAACAATGGCTTTGGTCCTTTTTGCAATTTTAATGGCACTGACCAGCTTTGAGGGTTCATCAGTCATCAATACCACATCTGCAGCTTCAATCGCAGCATCTGAGCCCAAACCTCCCATTGCGACACCGATATCGGACCGTGCCAGAACCGGTGCGTCATTCAGGCCGTCTCCAACAAACACCAGCTTGCCGCCCCGGGATTTACTACCATCTAAAAGCTCAACTACTTCTACCTTTTGGTGGGGCAAAAGCTCTGCATGAAATTCATCAATTCCCACTTCGTTTGCTACTTTGCGAGCAATGCCGTTATTGTCTCCGGTGAGCATTACCAGCTTTCTTACCCCGATTTCTTTCAATTCTTTTAAAGCTTTCTTTGAATCCGTTTTTATTTCATCCGAAATTACGATATATCCGGCATAGCTTCTGTCAACGGCTACATGAACCACAGTTCCTGAAACGTCAATAGCGGCAATGGGGATGGCTGCTTTTGTCATCAGCTTGTTATTTCCTGCCAATATCTCTTTGCCATGGGAAACGGCTTTTATTCCATGACCGGCAATTTCTTCGTAGCTTTCCACTTTGCTTTTGTCAATAGCTTCGCCGAAAGCCTTTGTTATTGACAAAGCAATGGGATGATTCGAAAAGCTTTCCGCATAGGCTGCATACTTTAGCAATTCCTCTTTGGTAAAGCCTGACGCAGGGTTGACCTCAGTTACATTAAAGACACCCTTTGTAAGAGTACCGGTCTTGTCAAACACTACGGTATCAACGCTGTTTAATGCTTCAAGATAATTGCTGCCTTTAATGAGAATACCGTTTTTTGAGGCTCCTCCAATTCCGCCGAAGAACCCGAGGGGTATGGAAATTACCAGTGCACAGGGACATGAGATTACGAGAAATATAAGCGCTCTATAAACCCAATCGATAAAATCGGCACTGGGAACAACCAACGGAGGAATTACTGCCAAGGCTGCCGAGATAAAAACTACAGCCGGAGTATAATACCTTGCAAACTTTGTGATGAAGTTTTCGGTTGGAGCTTTTCTGCTGCCGGCGTTTTGTACCATGTCCAGTATTTTTGATACTGTGGATTCCCCAAATAATTTTGTAACTTCGATGCTAATAAGGTTGGTTTGATTAACCGAACCGGAAAGGACAGCTTCACCGGGATATACTTCGCGCGGAACCGATTCTCCGGTAAGGGCCGAGGTGTCCAGCATTGTTCTGCCTTCCACAACATTACCGTCCAAAGGTATTCTTTCTCCGGGCTTTACAACTATTATATCTCCGACTTTGACGTCCTCTACGGATACCTTTTCTATGTTGTCACCTTTTTTAAGATTTGCATAGTCGGGACGGATATCCATAAGCGCAGCGATGGATTTTCTTGAGCGGTTTACCGCCATGTCCTGCAAGGTTTCACCTATTTGGTAAAAGAGCATTACAGCCACACCCTCGGGGAACTCCCCAATTAAAAATGCTCCGACTGTGGCTATGCACATCAGGAAGTTCTCATCGAATATCCTGCCTTTTGATATATTGCGGAGGGCTTTTAGCAATATTTCTCCTCCAATAATCAGATAGCTTGCAAAAAACAACCCGAATTCAACCCAGTAGCTTAAATCCAAGACTAATGCAGCGGCAAATAAAAGTATTCCAAGGCCAAGCTTTATTAATTCTTTTTTATCAAAATCACTATCGTCATCCTTTTCCTTGTTTTTTTCCTGCTCATCGATGACCTCAATATCCTTTTCTATACTTTTGGCAATCAAAGATGCTTGTTCTACGATACTTGCCGATTGGAGCATATCATCCAGCTCTAAAGTCATTTTCTTTGACACAAAATTGACTGACGCATCTTTGACCCCTTCAATTTCTTTCACCTTCGTTTCTATTTTTTGCGCACAGTGGGCACAATTCAGACCTTCAAGTATTAACTCTTTCCTTCCTGCTTGTTTCATTCTATCCCTGCTTTCTTGATACATTATTCCGTTATATGCATATATCCCTGGTCGAATATTTGCTTTATATGGTCATCGTCCAGTGAGTAGTACACTACTTTGCCCTCTTTTCTATACTTCACAAGCCTTGCCTGCTTCAGAACCCTGAGTTGATGGGAAACTGCCGACTGGGTCATATTTATAAGTGTGGCAATATCGCATACACACATTTCGGAGGCAAACAATGCGTATAGAATTTTTATCCTGGTGGTATCGCCAAAAACCTTGAAAAGCTCTGCCAAGTCGTAAAGATGCTCTTCTTTGGGCATATTCTTTTTAACTTTGCTTACTATGTCTTCGTGTATTACATTGCATTCGCAAGAGTCACGTTTTTCTTCCAACATCAATTCCTCCCAAGTATAATTGATGAATTGAACATATGAATATGTATTCATATATCTTAGTTATATTATATGCCGGCCGAATAATGATGTCAATATTTTATGTAGCAAAAAGTACCGGCAAAATAACTAAAAAAATAGTTATGAAAAAAGAAAAATTCTACCCTTAAAAAAATAAAAATTACGTAATTAATAAAAGAGGGACAAATAAAGGCAATTTTTATAAGGGAGGATGAAAGATGAAAAAAACGCTTGTATTCTTATTGGCCTTGAGTCTGATAATAAGCTTATTTTCAAGTTATTCTTTATCAGCCTCACCGGCTTCAACCAAATATGGGGATCTCAATGCCGATGGAAAGGTTAATTCGACGGATTACAACTTGGGTAAGAGATACATACTGAAAACCATTTCGGAGCCCCCCATTTCAAATTGGTCGGTAGCTTTTGACCTTAATGGCGATTCAAAGGTTGATTCAACAGACCTTTCAATGTTAAAAAGGTATTTGCTGAATGTTATTGACAAGTTTCCAGTTGGAACAGATATAAAAACTGGGGATGAAAAGGTAAAATACCAGGCTGAGGATGCGTCATCATTATACAAGGCATTTGAGGAAACGGTAAATGAAGGTTATGACGGCAGAAGTTATATAAATTATGACAATGAGCCCGGAGGATATATTGAGTGGAATGTAAATGTATCCAATTCCGGTGCATATAAGCTCACCTTTAGATATGCCAACGGTTCGAACAACAATAGACAAATGGAAATAAGGGTAAATTCCAATCTTGTTTCAAATAATTTGGACTTTTATCCTACTTCAGCATGGACCGTATGGAAAGATCAAAGCATAGTTGTAACTTTAAATAGCGGTAACAACGTTATCAGAGCAACAGGAATTACCTCGGACGGCGGACCGAATGTGGACTATCTTGAAGTATCGCCGACAAATGAAACACCTGCGCCCACACCTGTACCTACGCCAACCTTTGAGCCGGTTACTCCGCTTCCCGGATCACGTCAGATGGAGAAACTGGACAGAGGTGTGGTGGCAGTAAAAATAAACAACGGTGTTTTTGTAAGTTGGAGAATGTTAGGAACCGATCCATCCAACATTGCCTTCAATCTATACCGTAACGGAACGAAGGTAAACTCCTCACCGATTACAGGTGCGACAAACTATGTGGATAACGCCGGAACCACAAGCTCAACATATACGGTATGTCCGATTATTAACGGACAGGAGCAGGCGGCATCAAAACCGGCAAGTGTGTGGGCGCAAAACTATTTGCAGATTCCTATTCAGCCGCCGTCAAGCGCATATTCGGCCAACGATTGCAGTGCCGCAGACCTTGATGGAGACGGAGAATACGAAATTGTATTGAAATGGGAGCCGGATAACGCAAAAGACAACTCCCAGTCCGGATATACCGATAATGTATATTTGGATGCTTACAAGCTGAACGGTACACGTTTGTGGAGAATAGACCTCGGAAGAAATATCCGTGCCGGTGCCCACTATACCCAGTTTATGGTTTATGACCTTGACGGGGACGGTAAGGCAGAGGTTGCATGTAAGACAGCTGACGGAACAAGAGACGGAAGAGGAAATGTTATAGGTAATCCAAATGCGGATTATCGCAATTCAAGCGGATACATACTTTCAGGGCCTGAATACCTTACAGTGTTCAACGGACAGACAGGTGCTGCAATTACAACAGTAGATTATGACCCGCCGAGAGGAAATGTATCTTCATGGGGAGACAATTACGGAAACAGGGTGGACCGTTTCTTAGCGTGCATAGCATACCTTGACGGTCAAAGACCGAGCCTTGTAATGTGCCGCGGATACTATACAAGAAGCGTGCTTGTGGCTTGGGATTTCAGAAACGGAAAGCTTACAAAGAGATGGGTGTTTGACGGCAACAATTATAGCGGATACAACGGACAGGGTAATCATAACTTGAGTGTGGCAGACGTTGACGGCGACGGAAAAGATGAGATTATTTACGGAGCATGTACTATTGATGACAACGGAAGGGGATTGTATACCTCCTCAGGACTAGGACATGGAGATGCAATGCATGTAAGTGACCTTAATCCCAACAGACCGGGGCTTGAGATTTGGAGCTGCTTTGAAAGTTCAGGTGGTGCAGCTTTGCGTGATGCGAAGACAGGACAGGTTCTGTTTAGATGGAATAGATCCAGTGATACGGGAAGAGCTTGTGCGGCTGATATAACAGCATCATCTCCGGGAGCGGAGCTTTGGGCTTCCGGTTCTCCACTGTTTAGCTGTACCGGTCAGAATATAGGCAGTGCTCCAAGTCAGATTAACTTTGTCATATGGTGGGATGGAGACGAGCTAAGAGAGCTTCTTGACGGTACTACGATAAGCAAGTTCGGCGGAGGAACATTACTCTCTGCCAGCGGCTGCGCATCCAACAACGGTACAAAATCAACTCCGTGTCTTCAGGCAGACCTCTTTGGAGACTGGAGGGAAGAGGTAATCTTTAGAACGACGGACAACAAGTATTTGAGAATATACACTACAACAGCGGTAACGAACAGGCGTATTTACACACTAATGCATGACCCGGTTTACAGATTGGGTATAGCTTGGCAGAACGTAGCATACAATCAGCCTCCGCACACAAGCTTCTTTATCGGAGCCGGTATGGCTGAGCCTCCAAAGCCGAATATTTACCTTGTACCGTAATAGTGTTTGGGACAGTGCAAAATTAAATTTGGGAGCTGTTGTGCAAGCAGTTGAATAAATTGCTGCGCAGCAGCTCTTTTCTTATATGTGCATAATTTGCATATCCCCAAAATATGATGGAAAATAAGGTGAATTTACAGGAAACCTTTTGAAAAAACTACAGATATGATGTAATATTATTAAAACGGTACGAATGACGAGGAGGAAAAATGAGTATCAAAGAAATATATTTAAAGCGTAAAAACGAGTATGAAGGCAATGCAAAAAAGCTTGAAGCGCGTTCGGAAATATTCAGTACAGTAAGGCTTGCAACATTTATAGCAGGTTTAATTCTTACGGTGCTTGTTTTTATATATTTGAGCAGCGCCCATGGATTCATTTGCATGGGAGTATTTCTTGCACTGTTTCTTTTTTTAGTTTTGGAGCATCAAAAGATAATCGAAAAAGCTTTAAAATATCGCATTTTTGCTGAAATAAACAGAAGATGCATAGCAAGAATGGAGGGTACTTGGACAGAGTTTGAGGACAAAGGGGATGAATATTTAAACCCTGAGCATATGTATTCCAATGACCTTGATGTCTTTGGACACGGCTCACTTTTTCAATGGATCAATGCAACAAATACATTTTTCGGAAGGGAAGCATTAAGGCGGTTGCTGGAGAATCCTAAAAAAGAGCCCGGACAAATAAGAAAGAGACAAAAGGCCATAAAAGAGCTTTCGGGGAAAATTGACTTTTGCCAGAGCCTACAGTGTGAAGGAATGTATGCACAAAATGCTTCGCAAAATCCGGACAAGCTAATTGATTTTTGTGAGGAAGGTAAAAAACTTTTTCGTCATAAGCTTATTGGGCAATTGTTTTATATTCTTCCTGAGCTAACTATCATTTTTATTATTATATGTATGTTCGATCCATCGGTTTCGCTGTATATACCTCTTTCTCTTATTGGTATACAGGCTGTCATAAATATTGTATGCTATGGCAGGGCAAGCGGTATTTTAGGTCCTGTAAGCCGATATAAAAATGAGATACAGGTATTTCAAAAATTGATTGAATTAATTGAAAAAGAGGAGTTTGAGGATGAATACCTAAAGGAGCTGAAATCCAAACTGTTTGACGGAAAAAGGCCGGCATCGGAGCAAATAAAGGATTTAGAGAAAATTGTAAATTCCATTGATGTTGGAAAGGGTTATATAGTAGAGCTTATTCTAAACCTTTTCTTGTTCTGGAATATTCACTGTGTGTTTGCTTTAGAAAGATGGAAAGCGAAATCCGGCAAGGCAATACGAAGCTGGCTTCAAACCATAGGTGATTTTGAAGCTTTGGCAAGTTTGGCTCTTGTTGCCCAGATGAACCCCGAATGGGATTTTCCCGAGATGTCGGACAGGGAGGTTTCTTTTAATGCAATTGATATGGGACATCCTTTGATAAATGAGAGCAGGCGTGTGTGCAACAGCATTAATATGGGCAATAATATCTGTGTAGTTACAGGGTCCAATATGTCCGGCAAAACTACTCTTTTGAGGACTGTGGGTGTTAATCTTTTGCTTGCTTATGCCGGAACTGCTGTTTGTGCCAAAAAGATGACATGCTCAGTAATGGATATATGCACTTCAATGAGAATTGTTGATGATTTGAGCGAGGGAATATCCACTTTTTATGCAGAGCTTTTGAGGATTAAAATGATAATAGACCATTCAAGAAAGAAGAAGCCAATGATATTCCTTATTGACGAAGTCTTCCGGGGAACCAATTCCCTAGACAGAGTCATCGGTGCAAAAAATGTTTTGCTAAACCTTAACAAGGATTGGGTTATTGGAATGATTTCAACCCACGACTTTGAGCTCTGCAATTTGGAGAAGGGGCATGGCGGAAGAATTGTCAACTACCACTTTACAGAAACCTACACCAACAACGAAATAAAATTTGACTATATTTTAAGGCGGGGACAGTGTAAAACCAGCAATGCCAGATATTTGATGAAAATGGTGGGAATAGAGCTTTTGGAAGAGTGATTAATTAGTATAAGTGAAAGGATAAGAGCAATTATGGCGGAGAAAGAGAAAAAGCTGTTGGAGGAAGACCTGTATAAGCCGGTAAAGGAATACCTTGTCGAGCTGGGGTATGATGTAAAAGGTGAGGTGCGCAATTGTGACGTTTCTGCAGTAAAGGGAGACACTTTTCTTGTTGTGGAGATGAAAACGACTTTAAATCTTGATGTTATCTTGCAGGCAGTATTGAGGCAGAGAATAGCCGATATTGTATATATTGCGGTACCCAAAAAGGGCAAAGTTTTGTTTACCCGGCGGTGGAAGAACATATGCCACTTGCTGAGACGTTTGGAACTCGGCTTGCTTCTGGTTTCCTTTAAGCAAGACAAGGCTTTCGTGGAAGAAGCCATAAGACCTCAGCCTTTTGACAGGGGAAAGAGCATAAAACTCTCATCCGCAAAAAGGAGACTGATTCTTGAAGAATTCTCAAAACGACACGGAGATTACAACGTTGGAGGTTCTACCGGGAAAAAGCTAATTACCGCATACAGGGAGCAAGCTTTGAAAATTGCAGCTTTTCTTGAATCCAATGGCTCTTTGAGTATTAAACAATTAAAGAATATGGGAACGGATCCGGACAAGACAGCATCAATACTTCAGGACAATTTTTACGGCTGGTTTGAAAGAGTGTCCCGGGGAGTATACAGGCTCACCGACAAAGGAAGAGAAGAGATTGCCAACTACAGGAAAAACGGACTTGTCTGATTTGTTGACCATGAAAAAACTGGATGTTATAATTATTTAATAGAATTATTCTTTGGTGGGGTGCATTATTTAATGGATAGAAGAGATAACAGGCCTACAGACAGACAAAAACGTATAGGAACAGGTACCGGTAACGTGAGCCGACGCGGCAGCGGTTTAAATACAGGACCAGTAGGTAAACCCGGGGGATATTCGGACAGATCTAAGGGAACCGGGGCAGGCAGGGGAAGCAGCTCGGGACGAAGCTCTGGAGGCAATAGAAGTTTCGGAGGCTATGGCGGTTATGGAGGCTACTCGTCCGGCCGGCGCGGCAGGTCTTCAGGTTGCTCAAAGTATTTAACCATATTGATATTGGTTCTGGCAATCGCATTCTACATATATAATAACTTTGGAGGGGGAGCCGGAGATTCAACTTCAACCAACAATTTTCAAACAGGTACGTCATCTGCTTCTAATTATGTTGACAAAGGTGAATATCCTGTTGTGACCACAGTATCGGAGCTTGCCCGTGAAAAAAGGACTGTATTGAGGGGCAATGGAGATGATGTGGCGACTGTAATGATATACATGTGCGGTACCGACCTTGAGTCAAAATGGGGTATGGCTACCTCGGATTTGAAAGAAATGTTAAATGCCGAGATTTCCGACAAAGTAAATATTATTGTGGAAACCGGCGGAACTTCGAAATGGCAAAATAATACCGTAAACAGCAGGACAAATCAGCGCTTTAAAGTCACAAATGACGGGCTTAAGCTTTTAGAGGACAATTTGGGCAAAAAGTCGATGGTAGAGCCGGATACTCTTTCCGACTTCATAAAATATTGCAAGACAAACTATCCTGCAGACCGCTATATGCTTATCCTGTGGGACCACGGAGGAGGTTCGGTCAGCGGCTATGGCTATGACCAGCACTATCCAAATAATACTATGAAACTCGATGAAATTGCTGTTGCCCTTAAAAACGGAGGCTGTGTTTTTGACCTGATAGGCTTTGATGCCTGCCTTATGGCAACGCTTGAGACAGCCATTGTTCTGGAACCCTATGCAGACTATATGATTGCTTCGGAAGAGGTTGAGCCGGGGATCGGATGGTATTATTCGGGATGGATAACGGCCCTTTCCCAAAACACCTCGATTAAAACCATAGACCTTGGGAAAAAGCTGATTGATGATTATGTAAAAGAAGTGCGAGCAAAAACACCGAGCAGTCAGGCTACATTATCCCTTGTTGACTTGGCAGAGCTCAAGGGAACCATACCCGAATCCTTTACAAAGTTTGCAAAATCAATAGACACACTGGTTACTAAAAATAAATATAAGACTGTATCCAATGCCAGGGCCAATACAAAGGAATTTGCAAAATCATCCAAGATAAATCAGATAGACCTTGTACACTTTGCAGAAAATCTTGGCACCGACGAGGGGAAAAAGCTTGCCGAAGCACTTCGCGGATGTATCAAATATAACCGTACGTCGAAAAACATAACAAATGCCAACGGTTTGTCAATATTCTTCCCTTACGGCAATCTTTCGAAGGTGAACTCAATGCTTGATACTTATGAAGAGATAGGCATTGATGAAGAATACAGCAAATGTATTAAAAGCTTTGCAAGTGTGTCGGCGGGAGGACAAATTGTATCCGGCGGCAGCAATAATATGCTTGACGTTTTGCTGGGAAGCTTCTTGGAGGGTTCATCAAATTCCAGCCAGTCTGTAACTTCTGCCGCTTTGGAACTTTTGTTGGATGAATTCCTAAGTTCCGGAAATTACGGCAGGATTACGGGTGGAGATAATGATGCGTCGGAATGGCTTGATGTTGACCTCATGAGGTCCTCCATAGATTATTACAAGAAGAACCGGTTTGACTCCACAGCCCTCAAGATAACCGAAAAGGACGGGCAGAGGGTTTTGGCCCTGTCCGAAGAACAGTGGGGCCTTGTACAGCAGATGGAAATGAATGTTTTCATAGATGACGGTGAAGGATTTATTGACCTTGGTCTTGATAATGTCTATGAATTCAATGATGACGGAGACCTCATAATGGAATTTGACGGAACGTGGCTTGCGCTAAACGGCAACATTGTAAGCTATTACATGGTAAGTGATGACCGAAGCGGGGAGACTTATTCAACCAAAGGAAGAATTCCTGCGCTGTTAAACGGGCAGCTTGTTGATATTATTGTAGTATTTGATAACGAAAATCCTTATGGAAAGGTACTTGGAGCCCAGATAAAATATGACACAAATACCGAGACCGAAACTTTGGCAAAGGGACTCATAGATATTGTGGCAGGAGACAAAATTGATTTCCTTTGCGATTACTACACTTATGAAGGTGAGTACATAAATACCTATTTCCTTGGTGAGCAGTACACGGCAACCGGTGAGTGGGAAATAGAGAATTTACACCTTGGAAACAGGGATTATATGATGACTTACCGCATTACGGACATATACGGCAACAAGTACTGGACACCGTCTGTTACGCATTAAAAATATAGGCAAGTGGAAATGTGGTGAGTTTATGATAGAAATTAAAGGGAAATATAATACGGCAAAGGTTTTTACCGACAACATTGAACAAGAGGCAATTTCCCAGATAATTGAGCTTTGCAATCAAGAGTTTGTGAAAGACAGTGTAATTAGAATCATGCCTGATACCCATGCCGGTGCAGGATGTACCATTGGTACTACAATGACAATCAGCGACAAGATTGTGCCAAATCTGGTGGGAGTTGATATAGGCTGCGGAATGGAAACCATAAAGCTGAAGGATAAAAATATTGAATTGAGCAAGCTGGATAAGGTTATTCATGAATTTGTTCCGGCAGGTTTTGACATTCGCAAAACGGAGCACCCGTATGTAAGAGATATTGACTTGGAAGAACTAAGGTGCAGAAAGCATGTGGATTTAAACCGGGCAAAGCTAAGTATCGGCACGTTGGGGGGAGGAAACCATTTTATAGAGGTAAACAAAGACAACGAGGGAAATCTGTATCTTGTTGTGCATTCGGGAAGCAGGCACCTTGGAAAGCAAGTTGCAGAATATTATCAGGACTTGGGATACAAGGAGCTTGTAAAGAGCACTGATGCGATTAAAGAAATTATTGAAAGGCTGAAAGCTGAAGGCCGCGAAAAAGAAATACAAAAAGAAATAAAAAAGGTTAAACCGCCTCAAATAAGCAAGCAGCTTGCTTACGTTCAAGGTAAAAGCTATGAGGATTATCTTGCAGACATGAGACTGGTGCAAAAGTTTGCGGTATTAAACCGAAAGGCAATTGTGGATGAGATTGTTCGACGCATGAAATTCAAAGTGGAAGAGCAGTTTACCACTATTCATAATTATATCGACTTGGATAGTATGATACTCAGAAAAGGCGCAATTTCCGCACGCCAAGGAGAGAAAGTGCTGATTCCGATTAACATGAGGGATGGAAGCCTTATCTGTATTGGAAAGGGCAATAAGGATTGGAACTATTCGGCACCCCATGGTGCAGGCAGACTGATGAGCAGGGCAAAGGCCAAGGAAGTCATAACACTTACGGAGTTTAAAGAGTCTATGAAAGGTATCTACTCAACAACGGTAACCAAATCTACCATTGACGAATCTCCTATGGCCTACAAGCCTATGGAGGAAATTATTGAAAATATTCAGGATACTGTTGAAATTGTAGATATTATTAAGCCCATATATAACTTTAAAGCGGCGGAATAGCACATTAAACTTTATTACTGAAGTATTGTTCATGCTAAAAAATTGTAAACCAAACAGAAAAGACATATTATATCAATACGTGTATAATGTGTCTTTTCTATTTGATAATATTTTGCGGCTTATTAATAAGTTTTGTTTTAATTTTTATTTTACATAATACCAAAAATGCAAACCGGCTTTCTTCTTAAGCGAAATTTATTTTTCCGGTGTAAATTCTAAAACCATATTAATATGTGGAATACCATCTAACAAAAATTCCTCCGACACTTTCTTAAAACCTACTTTTTCATAAAATCCTTTTGCGTAAGATTGTGCCTCAATTTTTATTTTATCGGCATTCATTTTCTCTTTTGCAATTTTGATACCTTCCAAAAGAATTCTTTCTCCCAATCCACATCCTCTTTTTACAGTTAGTACTCTTCCTATCGATACATCTTCAAAAGAAACTCCTTTGTCGACAACCCTTAAATATGCCTGGATTCCTGTATCATCTTTCAGAAATACATGATATGAGTATTTGTCTTTGTTATCAATTTCTTGATATGCACAATTTTGCTCTACTACAAATACATCAACTCGAACCTTCAATATTTCATATATTTCGTCAACCGACAATTCATGAAATCGTTTCACAACTAAATCCATCTATTTCCCTCCGTCAAATTTATAAAATTAAGTAAACTGTATATCCCACGTCCATTATACTATATTTAATAATTTGCAGCTCATTTTTGCTTTAAATAATTATTTTTTGGGTTTAAAAACAGATGATTTTGGCATAAATAAGAAGGCAGCGGCGTTTGGATGCTATGGCTGGAGCGGTGAGTCTGTCAGGATTTTAAAAGTGTTGATGGAAAAAGCGGGATTTGAGATAATTGATGAGGAATTCGAGAATTTATGGAATCCGTATGAAGGACAGCAAAAGAGTGCTTTTGAGTATGATAATATTTATGTGTTAGATGTATTGATTTCTTGAAAGAATAGCTAATTTATGATAAATTTAAAATATAAGTGATGATGTAAATGTAAAATTGTGGCTGCAAAATTATTGAGAAATTTTTGCTGATAGGGCTTTAACAGTTGAAAATAGCTGGCTGTAAGATTATGTTGGTAATTCGAAAATGTGTGAAAATCGATAAAAAAGAGGTATTTTTTATTGGATTTTGCGTAAAAAAAGTTTTGTCAAAAAATGCCCGAAATGCTTGAAAATAGTGGGAAGTGGCTTGGAGGGTTGAAGTGGACTTCCATTAAAACAAGGCTTAAAGCAAACATTAGGAGTAGAGCACAAACAATATATGATGTATAGAAAATTATTCCTCCAAATTCTGAAGGAACAACAGAATTCTCTGCAAAATGCTTGAGAGCTGAAAACGCTGAGCGACAACTATAGACATTGAGGAAGTGAAAATAAATGAGTGAGAAAATATTATATTATAAAATACTCGACTTAAATTTAATTGGCAAAATGGATAACTATGTATATTATCTTTACGATAAAGAAAAAGGTTGGGTTGTAGACACTAAGCATATTTTATTCGACAGACTTTTTGGATATGATGAAACGGAAGAACCTGACTCGCCATACAGAATAGGAAATACAGATATGATGTCTCGGGTTGAGGTAATAACCGAAGAGGAGGCAAACAAGCTAATAGCGGCAATGTAACACCATCTATTGTATCATGAGCAGTAGATGGTATTTTTATGTATGGCAAATACCAAATTTCCATAAGGCGATATTTTTATATGTAATACAGCAAGAGTAGGTAATGCTAGATGGAAGAATTAAAAAAATATGGAGAATGAGTATTTGTGTCCACCACAAAGAAGTCATACTGTTTTAGGCCATTTTAGCAAGAAAAAAGAAGAAAAATTGAGCTATAATGAGCAAAGAGTTTCTGCGTCAAAAATACTATTTTTGATGTACAAATATTAAAAAATCCTATATAATATATAACTGTATATGGAGAAATTGAATGTAAATAATAGAAAAAACTTAATAAATCTTGCTGTTTTCCTTTTAATTGCTTTGTTATCGACGCTTCTTATTATGTCCGCCATAAATATGCTGGATTTGTTGGGCAACAAGTCACTCGGAGGTGAAAATAATAAAAGAACTTCGCAAAATAACGGAAGCGATCGCAATACCAAAAAGAATAAAGGAAGCAGTTCGAAGAGAAAAAATGACGGACGTGACTGGAAGGAAAGGGCAAAAAGAAAGCGTGAGGAAGGAAGAGACTATGGCGATGCTTATGGGCAGGGACCTGAAAGCATGATTCCCGGCCAGGGCGGAGACTATGGTATCTCACCGGATCAAATGCCTAATATTGATATGTTCGGTGACGGATGGCTGCCCGATTCGTCTTTTGGAATGGGCGGTAACACCTTGGTTATTACTGAGGGCAAGAATCCCCACATACCTGCATTTGAAGTTTTGGGCGTTCCCAATTATCCTTTCGTGAGGATAATGGTTATGGAAAACTACCAAAAGAATCGCTGGAGCATGGCAAATGAAGAACCGGAGCTAAGATTTTTGTTTAACCAGGAAATGAACAGGGAGTTTTCGAAAAATTCTGTCAAAATAAAGCCTGTGGAGCCTTCGAAGGGTTATATTCCCGTACTTTCAGGCAATTTTGAAATGAAATATGATTTTAGCCTTTTAGAGTATAAAGAGTCCGGAATTTTTTATTCCAACGACCCTATTGAAAATTTTTATGAAATGGAGTATGAGGCTCCGCCTAAAGAAATAGATTTGTTTAATGCCAAAACTGATGGCGATTATGACTATGATATTTATATACCCGAAGCAGTTGGATTGATAGCTGACGAAGTAATTGAAAATTGCAGCACTGACTATGAAGCTATAAAATATGTTGAAAAATTCCTTTCGGAAAACTACACTTATGACAATAGTGTGATAAACGATTACGGAAGCAATGATAGAATTACTTCTTTCCTTTTAGGAAAAGACAGGGTGGGAAACCATCTGGACTTTGTATCTGCATATACCGTTATTTTAAGGGCTGTGGGTATTCCATGCAGGCTTGCGGTGGGCTACAAGCTTTTGCCTAATGCCAAGTATCAGGTGGTGTATGCCGACCAGGTTTATATTTATCCCGAGATAAAGTTTGAGGATTATGGATGGGTTCCGATGGACGTTTTCTCTTACGATGTTATTTATCGTCCGCCTGAGGAAACGATAACCGAAATTACCTTTGCCGATGATACGACAAGAAGAGGTGAAAGTATTACGGTGAAGGGAACTGTTACGGATTCCTACGGTAATAGCCTTGACAATATGACTGTTCTTATCTATTTGAAAAAATCCAAAGATGAGCCTTGCTTATCCTATGAAAAAGCTTATGTCAAGAATGGGGATTTTGAGGCTGTTTTCGGTATAAAAAGAGATACGGATGCAGGAAAGTATCAAGTTGTCGCGGATTTGCTGGAAAATGATATTTACAGGACGTCTTCAAGCGATCCCGAGTTGAAGGTTCTTGGAGATACTTTTCTTGAGATAGATTCTCCCAAGAATATTTTCAGTAATAAATTTAAATTTTCAGGAAGGATTGTTGACGATTTTTCCTTCAAGGGAGTAAAAGGGCTTTATGTCAATGTATCCTTCGACTATTTGGACATTGTTGAAACAGTGGTATCCGGGGAGGACGGAAAATTATCCAAGGAGATTGAAATAGATATTCCTGAAGACTATCTTCATTACAAAAACTTTTTTTTTGCAGGAAGATATTTATTGATATATGAAGTTGAGTTTGAAGGAAATGACATTTTCTCTCCCAGTTTTACATTGAGAGAAGCATATATGTGGGAGATATACTGGTTAAATATATTGATTGTAGTTTTGATTTTGGCTTGTATACTTTTAAGTGTCATAATTGCACTAAAGAAAAAAGGAATGCTTCACCGTAAAGATGAAGAATTGCCTGTATTGGCTACCGAAGGAACGGATATGGTTATGCCAACAGAAATGAGCCCGGAATTGGTAAAAAGAGAAGGAGTTAAATTTTATATTGAATTTCCCCAGATTGGTGAAGGTTTACCCGATGTATGGGGAGTTGATGAAAGCTTAGCCATCGTTTTTTATGACGGTGAAGGCATTAGAGGAGAGTTTGGGAGTACATTCCATAAAAAAGGAGAATATAAAATCAAGATATCCGGGGAGAATGGCAGAGCCGGAACAAGGAACATAAGGATAGTTGATTACAGGGAAGAGATAATTGCAATCGGGAAAGAATTTTTAAAAGAAATATCTCCAAGTATTACGGGAATTACTGATGTTATGACTTTACGAGAAATACATGATACAATAAAGCCAAAGATTGTTTCCGAAAGACACTGGGTTTTGGAAAGCGCTTTCTTTATATTTGAAAAGGCTGTATATAGTGATGAAAATATCGTGAGAAGTGATTATGAAAGGTTCTATATTTTCATCAAAGAACTTAATAAAAACAGTTCAATCTAAGTTGTTTGGGGGGATTGAATGCAAGCAAGAAACAGATTGAATGCAGATTTACCTTTAAATAGATTAATGGTTTATCCGGCAATTACTGTAATTTACATGGTATTAACAGTACTGATATTCTTTATTCCTGTTGGACCGGCATATGGTTCAAAAGAAAGCTATTATTTTTTGATATTTCCTGTTGAGATGTTTCTCATAGGACTTACTGCCAAACACTTTGTCATGTATTTTTTTAAAGGAAAATGGGCTAGGGTATTGAGCGATTCATGCTTGGTATTGGGAAATGGAATTTCTCTGTTTCTCTTTTGGTTTTTGATTTCGTCCGATGTTGAAGTCAGGCTGGCAGCCTGCGGAATAATACCTATAACGGTTTCGATTATCATTTTCAAGATTTCAGGTATTTATGAGAACAGAGTGTTTGAAGGAGAAATCATTAAAATAGTTTCATACTTAATAGCAGGATTTTCTGCTTGTTTTATGTATTATGTTCTTTGGCCTGAAAGTAATGAATATACAGGCTTTAGGTTTTCTTTGGGAAAACTGGTTCTATATTCTTTTATTGTGCTTTGTATTTTTGAGCTTGCGTCATTTATAGAATTAAGCGGAAATAAAAAAGCCTACGGGCTGGCAAACTGGCTTCGGTCGAATCATGCAAGCAAGTTTTTTGCCACTTTTATTGTCCTGTTTTTAATTCTGGATCTAAGGAGGATTATAATGTCGGATTCAATTTGGGTTGCATGGTTATTTATATTTGTAGTTCTGGTTGTTGTTTTTATTATACTTTCGATAAAGCTTTTGACCGCTGCAAACAACAGTCCGGAAGAAAGACTTAACAAGCATCTTCAAAGGATAAACTTTGACAAGATAAAAGATATCTCCGATATAACATCGCATATAAATGACTTTGTGTATAATGGGAGCAAAAGCGGACTTATAGCTTGTATTTTTATTATGACAAACAAAGCAGGGGTTCCGATTTGGACTGTAAAAAGAATGATTGCACCCATTGTGGACCACAAGGATCCGGAGATGCCTTCTTTTATGAGCAGAAAGCATTATATGGTTATTGAGGAAAGAAACAAACAGAAAAGGATGAGGATTGTTGAATTTGTTATTAAAAATTTAGAAGCATATGGAAGGAGAAATAATAATGGTTTCGGAACAGGTTCAAACACTATGCAAAAGTATAATTGATGAAGTGGGAAAGGTATTTGTTGCAGACAATGACATGATTTTAAAAAAGATACTTTGCGGGTTCCTGGCGGGAGGCCATATACTTTTTGAGGATAATCCGGGACTTGGTAAAACCTTGCTTGTAAAGGTTTTTGCAAAAGTTACGGGCTGTGAATGGAAGAGAATACAGTTTACTCCCGACCTTATGCCTTCAGATATTTTGGGTACAAAGATCTGGAAGAGCAACTCTTCCTCTTTTGAGCTTGAAAAAGGTCCGATATTCACCAATTTCCTTTTGGCGGACGAAATTAACAGGGCGATGCCCAAAACCCAGTCTGCTCTGCTTGAAGCCATGGAAGAACGTCAGGTTTCGATAGAAGGTACAACATATCCGCTAAAACCGCCGTTTATTGTTATGGCTACGCAAAACCCGATAGAGATGGAGGGTACATATCCGCTTCCCGAGGCACAGATGGACAGGTTTATAATGAAGCTGTCCTTAGGATATTTGGAGAGTGCCCAAAAAGAGTGCGATGTATTGAAAAGAAGGATTAAGTGGAAAAAGGATGACCCTACCAACGATATAAAGCCTGTGGTTTCGATGGAACAGTTGTTGATGCTCCAAAATGAGGTGGAAAAGGTTTATGTGGATGACAATATTCTGATGTATATTACGGAAATAGTAAGGAATACCAGGGTAAACCCCAATATAAGGCTGGGCGCAAGCCCGAGGGGAGCACTGGCTTTGTTGAAATTGTCGAGAGCCCATGCTCTTGTAAGCGGCAGAAATTATGTAATACCGGATGATGTAAAGCTTATGGCTGTAGATGCTCTTGCCCATCGTGTTATTCTGCATATTGAACGAATAATGGAAGGCCGGGTTGCTTCGGCAGTGGTAAGAAGCATTGTAACTAAAACAGATGTTCCCAAAAGCTATACACGGGAAAACGCAGGAGGGCTTTCGTAAATGCCGAAGAGAGTTTCTATGGTAAGTATCATATTTTTGTTATTGGTTTCAATAGGGTTTCTTCTTGCCAACAACATATTGATACTTGTTTCCATTATCCCTTTTATATTAATGGGTTTTGGATATTATTTCAAAATGCCTGATGGAGTTAGGGTAAAGAAGACCGTTTCAAAGAACAGGGTTTCGGTGGGGGAGCTGTTGGAGGTTTCCGTAAGGGTACAGGTGGAATCGGGATTTGGTTCTATAGAGATATGCGATGTTGTGCCCCAGCATTTTGAGCTGGTGGAAGGAACCAATTACTGTGCGGCATGGAAAGGGTTTGAGCCGAAAGAGTTATGTTTAAATTACACTATTCGCTGTACTGCGTCGGGAACTTACACATTTAAAACCACCAAGTGGAAGGCCAGACACTCTCTCGGGGGCTTTTCGACAAACAGAAAATATGAGACGGATTTGACTGTGGAAGTAACTCCAAGGCTTATTGAGCTTAAAAAAGTGAGGGGTATGTCCACAGTGTCCAAAGTGCCGATGCCGGAGGGAGCCTTGGCAAGCATGGGTATGTCAACCCAGGAGTTTAAGGAGCTTAGGCTTTATTGTCCGGGGGATCCTTTCAAATCAATAAACTGGAAGGTTACATCGAGAAATTTGGTTAGAGGAAATGTTTGGCCTGTGGTAAATGAGTTCGAAAAAGAAGGGAAGAAATCTGTGTGGATTTTTTTAGATACATCCCCAATAATGTCCTTCGGTTCAAACATAAAGAATGTAAGAGAGTATTCCGTCGAGGCTGTAAACAGTCTTAGCGACTACTATGTAAACCATAATTGCAGCGTATCCTTTCATACTTTTGGCGGAAGCAACATATTTGTAAATTCCGGGTCGGGAAGACAGCAGCATTACAGGATTTTACGGGAGCTTATGAAAATAAGAAATTTTACGGGAGTATCTAAAAAGAAATCCGAGCAGCTTAAAAATCTGGAAGAAACTGTGTATTCGTGTAGGAGTTACTTTAGCGGATTGAGACCAATGTTTGTAGTTGTTACAAGGTTTTGCACCAGAAACTCCGAAGAAATTCTAAAGGGTATAAACCTTATGTCAAAATACACCATGCTTCGAAAGGGCCATGCTCCCAGTATAATGTTGATAAACATAATGGGATACGGACTTATGGCTGAAAATCATAACGAAATGATGGCAGCTGACCTTCTTGAAGCTATGAACAAGGTGCTTTCGGCAAATATAAGAAAAAACTGTGTTTGGATTGACTGGGATCCGAACAAGGAAAGCCTTACCGGTGCATTATTAAAACAGGTGGTGAGTTAAAGGTTGAAGGTATGGTCATTGTCAGCTAGAATAGTGTTTTCATTTATTGCTTATGTTTTATCGTACATTCTTTTGCATGATTCATTTATTTACCGAACCTTTCTTACTTTATTTAAAACGGAAATTAGAACTTTTATAATAATAAATATTGCAGTTCTTGTTTTTACCGGACTTTGTTACAAGAAGTTTGAAAAGGTTATCAGCGTAATATGTATATTTTTTGCAGCACCTTCTGTAATGCTTCATTCAAAATTACTCATAGCTATTATTCTGAGTTCGGAATTGGGACAGTATTTTACATCCAATTCAAATGCAGTTCTTTTTCTTTTGATTATTGTATTTTTGATGGCAGCAAACAGGCTTGAAAGGCTTGACAGACAGTATGATGAAATGATATCCGGCGGTGCATTGGAAGCCGATGTAAATTTGATAACCCTTAACAATATCAAGATGTATTCTATTTTTCTTGCTGTGGCTTTACTCAGCGGACTTGTTCTTATTGCTTTAGGCTCTATAGTACCTAAAATCGGTAAGTCATTGTTAACAGCAATTGCAATGGTGGTAATTGGCATTGGGCTGGTCTTAGGATGTGTATTGTATTTGTACAGAAAGTGGATTAAAAAATAGTTATGTTTTAAAAAAAATATATGTTTTTTCTAGTGTTTATGGTATAATAGAAAAAAAGTCTGTTTTCATTTTTTCAAGTATATATGTCCGAAATAATCTTGTGAATCTTGTAAAATCATTCTGAGTCATCAAAATATTCTTATACATAATATGCGTTTTTTGTTTCTCAGCAGTAAATTATGTTTAAACAACAGTAAAACAGGGGAGTTGGAGGATCTTTATCTAAAAATACGCTTAAAGGAGAAACGAGATGAAGAAGCGCAGAACTATTGGTTTTTTGGTGAACGATATAGATGTAAGCTATTCTAATCTGGTTTATCTGATGACGAAAAAGGCTGCAGAAAAATATGACTTCAATCTTATCGTCTACGAAGGCAGATCCTTTAACAACCCTTCCTTGGCAGACAGTCAGCATCAAATATGCTATAGTTTTGCCGACAGCACCAGGCTGGACGGAATATTAATTGCAAGCGCTCCGATTGCGTGCTACGTTTCCGATGAGGAATTTGTTGAGTTTTGCAAGCGTTATGAAGGAATACCACTGGTGTCACTGGGGATTATTGTTCCCCATGCTACGAGCATTGTGATAGACAACAAGAAGGGAATGAAGGAACAGATAACACATCTTATAAAAGACCATGGTTTTAGAAAAATAGCATATATATCCGGACCTCCAACAAACATGGATTCTGTTGAACGCTTGGAAGCCTACTATGAAGCTCTGGGGGAAAATAATATTGATGTTGATACCGGCCTGATATTTGACGGAGATTTTTTGGCCCAAACAGGGTATGACATTATGAAAAAGATAATAATGAACGGTATTGAGTATGATGCACTAGTTAGCGCAAATGATGATATGGCTTGTGGAGCAATAAAATGCTTAAGGGACTTGAAAGACTCCCATAGCCTGGATTTGGCTAAAAAAGGGGTGATATGTGGATTTGATGACTCCGTAACATCCCGACTGGTCAAACCTTCTCTGACTACAGTTAGGCAGCCTATTGAAGAAATGTGTTTTTGCGCCGTTGAGACATTGCTGAAAAAGATAAAAGGGGAGAAGGTTGATGATATAATCAGGCTTCCTTCTGTTTTGGTCAAGAGAGGATCTTGCGGATGCAAAGACGTAAGTGAACTGAGTTTTGTGAGTGACAGCAGCTTAAGACTTGTTCCCGGTCAAAGGATACATGAGAATTTACAGACATATTCCCTTGAAGAATTATTTGATTGCGTGACTAAGACATTGAGACTTAGCTATATTAGAAGCTGCTTTATTTTAAAATACTGCGGCGAAACCTTGTTGTATGAAGTTGATTCTATTTTTAACGGCAATTTTACTCTTCCCGAAATTTCAGAATTGATATATGCTTACTATAATGACGAGAGAATAACTGTTGATGACAGTATTAGATATATAAAGACCAGAAGTATTGTGCCAGACCGATTCTTTAGAGAAGATAGACGGTTTACATATCTTGTCAATCCATTGTTTTTTAATTGTGAACATTTTGGCTATGTGTGCTTTGAAGTGGTAAATGATGACGTACTAAACTTTGAGCCTATCAGGGGGCAGATAAGCAACACACTAAATGGTGCCCTGATGCTTATGGAAAGAGCGAAGATTGAGGAAAGCTTTAGAGAGACCGAACGATTGGCTTCATTGGGACAGCTTATTGGAGGAATTTCTCACAATCTTATGACTCCCATAATGTCCATATCCGGTGCGTGCTTTGGCTTAGAAGACCTTGTAAATGAATACATTACATCGATAGAAGACCCGTCAGTTACTGTGCAAGACCACAAGGGAATTGCCAAGGATATGCAGGAATGGATAGACAAACTAAAAGAGTACAATTCCTATATGTCAAATGTTATTGCAACTGTCAAATCTCAAGCTGTTCAACTCAATTCCGACTCCATAAATGAATTTACAATCGAAGAGCTTATAAACCGTATTATGTTTATAAAGAATAACAACCCTATAATCAGAAAAGCCACTTTGAACTATAAAATTGAGATTGATTGCAAAACGGCAATTGCAGGAGATATATCAAATCTTATACAGATAATTGAAAATCTTTTGATTAATGCGGTACAGTCTTATGGAGAAGAGGATAATGGCAAAGTTGTCATTGATTTCCATATATTACAAGAAGGAGACACAGTTAAATATATTATCAGAGATTACGGAAAGGGTATACCCGATGAAATAAAAGACAGACTGTTTCGGCGTATGGTGACTACAAAGGGGAAAAATGGAACAGGGCTGAGTCTGCTGCTGTCCTATTCAACAATAAAGGGTAAGTTTGGGGGAGAATTGTGGGTAGAGTCGGAAGAAAACATTGGTTCTACATTTTATATAACAATACCTATGGGCAATAAGGGTTGATTATATGAACTTTGAATTTTGAAAAAGTATACGGTAAAAAACTTTATAGTTTATGACGAAAAAATATTAGTAAGTCATCGAATTACACATCACACTTATTTAGGAGATGATCGTTTTGACGGAGTTGAAGGAAATTTTAAAAACGGGTGTTGAAAATAAAGCTTCCGATATACATTTAACTGTGGGCAGGGCGCCTTCTTTCAGAATAAACGGAAAAATGAAAACGCTTAGCGATAATATACTGTCTCGTGAGGACACAATGAACTATGCCAAGGAATGCTTGGACAATGAAAAGCTTGAGCATCTTATGACTGTGGGAGAAGTGGATTTTTCAATGACAGTCCCGGGAATTTCAAGGTTCAGAGTGAATGTTTTTTTTCAAAGGGGTTCTGTGGCGATAGTATTCAGAATACTTGCCTCTACAATTCCGACTTTGGATTCTCTGAAACTTCCCGATGTGATTAAAGAAGTTTGCAAGATTAAAGAAGGGCTTATATTGGTAACCGGTCCTACGGGGAGCGGTAAATCTACCACCATGGCCTCAATTATTAATGAGATAAATTCTACAAAGGAAGGGCATATACTGACTCTTGAGGACCCTATCGAATATATTTTCAAGCATGATAAGTGCGTTGTAAACCAGAGGGAAATATCCCAGGACAGCAAGTCCTACGCCAATGCTCTAAGAGCCGCGTTAAGAGAAGACCCCGATGTGATATTTATAGGTGAGATGAGGGATAACGAATCTATAAGTATTGCGGTAACAGCGGCAGAGACAGGCCATTTGGTTCTTTCCACCTTGCATACTTTGGGTGCTGCAAAAACAATAGACAGGCTTATTGACGTTTTCCCGCCCCACCAACAGCAGCAGATAAGGGTACAGGTATCCAGTGCGCTAAAAGCAGTTATATCCCAAAGATTGATTCCCGATGTTGAGGGTAAGGGAAGGGTTGCGGCTCTGGAAATAATGATTGTTACTCCGGCAATCAGTAATCTCATACGAGAAGGCAGAGTGACCGGAATTACTTCTATGATTCAGACGGGGGCATCCCAGGGAATGAAGCTTCTTGACAAATCCATTGCCGAGCTCTATCAACAAGGACGTATATCAAAAGAGAGTGCATATGAATACTGTGTTGACAAAGAACTTCTAAAGAGGTTCATAGGATAGAGCCATTTATAAAAGCATTTGGTTGAAATTTTCATAATTGCAATTTTACATTATTAATAGTATTATAAAAATAGGTGTTTGATAGATATCTAATTTTACTTTCCGATATATTTATTTTTGGGGGAGAAGTTTTTTGATGAGTAAATGTGTGTTAAAAAAGATAGTTTGCTTGCTTGTCATTTTATGTTTTGTCACTGTATCCGGAGCTGCTTCAATTTTCGCAGCCGGCAGTAAAAGCGCGCTTTTGGGCGATGTAGACGGAGATTCTAAAGTAGATTCCCGCGATCTCATGTTAATAAAAAAGTATATACTCAAGTTAAAGGATAAGGATGATTTTTCCGCCGAAGGTATTAAGGCAGCGGATGTAAATGCTGACGGAGAAATAAATTCAATAGATTTTTCATGGCTGAAAAAGTATTTATTAAGAGCTGTGGACAAGCTTCCCGGAGAGGTGGATAAAAGTGACGGTAGTATCGTTCGGTTCCAGTCGGGTTATGCTCATTCGGTGATTTTAAAGAATGACGGAACAGTATGGGTTTTAGGTGACAACGGGAAGGGGCAGTTGGGACTCGGTGACACACCTTTTGAGGATAAACCCGTTATGATAGACGGTCTTACCGGAATAAAATCAGTGGCGGCAGGTAGTGAGCACACGCTGGCACTAGATAAAGACGGTACTTTATGGGCATGGGGAAACAATTACAGTCTTCAATTAATAGAATATACTGAAAGGGATCCTGTTACAAGGGAAAGAACCATAAATACTCCCATTAAAGTTGAGACCCATTCGGACATTAAATATGTGGCGGCGAATTATTCCCGTACCCTCATAATAAAGAATGATGGCACGGTCTGGCTGCATTCGCTTCCTCCCATAAGCAGTTCCAAGGATGCCGAATATTTGTCGTGGGAAATAAAAGGTTTGGGAGACATAAAAATGGCGGATATCGGGACAGGACATGTAGTTGTATTAAGAGAGGACGGAACGGTATGGACCTGGGGGGAAAACGTCTGGGGACAATTGGGAAATGGTGCGCAACAACACCACAATGTTTATACTTATATTTATTTTGAACCTAATCAAGCCAAAAACCTTACCGATATTGTTTCGGTAGCTGCAGGACAGACTCATTCGGTAGCATTAAAGAGTGACGGTACTGTATGGACTTGGGGAGGAAACTTCTACGGTGAGCTTGGAAACGGTTCAACAAATTATATTTTGGAGCCTCAGAAGATTGAAGGGCTTGAGGATGTTGTAGCTGTTGATGCCGGAAGCAGCCATACAGTGGCATTGAGAGCTGACGGAACTGTATGGGTATGGGGTAAAAACGATTTTGGACAGCTAGGAAACGGAACAACAATGAAAAGTACTGTTCCGATAAAGGTGGAAGGGCTTACCGGAGTTATAGCAGTACAGGCAGGTATGGAGTGTACCATAGCATATAAAAATGACGGAACGGTATGGGCATGGGGGAAGAACGATTTTGGACAATTGGGAGACGGAACTTTTGAAAACAGGTTAAGACCCGTAAAAGTGTTTGATAATGAGTGAAAAGGGGAGGAATTTTATAAGTGAGTTTACAAAGCAGATACAAGGGTTTGCATTATAATTCACCGGTCATACTCACAATGACGCTTTTATCGCTGGGAGCATTGATACTTCAGAAGCTAACCCATGGATATACAACTTCATTGCTGTTTTCGGTATATCGCAGCAGTCCCTTCAATATATTTTTTTATTTGAGGCTTTTTGGACATATACTGGGACATGCGAACTGGGAACATTATATGAACAACTTTCTTCTGATTTTGCTTCTTGGGCCCATGCTTGAAGAAAAATACGGCTCGAAGAGAATTACTTTTATGATAGCAGTAACGGCTGTGGTTACGGGAATTGTAAACATACTTCTTTTTTCCAATACGGCCCTTTTAGGAGCAAGCGGTGTTGTTTTTATGTTTATTTTGCTAAGTTCCTTTGTCAATTTTGAAAAAGGAAGAATACCCATAACCTTCATACTTGTTGTTGTGATTTATCTGGGAGGAGAGGTTATGAACGGTATTTTCGTTAAAGACAACATTTCTCAGTTGGCCCATTTGGTCGGAGGAATTTGCGGAAGTGTATTTGGCTTTAAATGGGCAGAAAGGCCATAGTGATAGTTAAAAGTGAGAATAAAATATTGTTTTAGTCTGATTTAAGGTCGCCTGACGGAGAGTTTGGGCGGCTTTTTTGATTTGGCCTCTTGGAATGAAATGAAAGAGGCAAAAGCGAAGGGACTCGATGTCCCGAGCTTTTATTTTTTGCTATATCCGAACTCTATTATTGAATGCCGGGCCTTGGTTGGCATAAATATCCCTTTATTGTAAACATTTTTACTCTAATATTATCGGACAAATTTTCCGAAATAATTAGTAGAATATGTTTTTCTTTAAAGCGACCCGGATTCTTATGCATTATCTTAACGAGCAGTATTAAGGTTTGGCACTATATTCCAAAATGGGGTAAGTGGGGGATATAATATGAAAATGATCGGCGTAATAGTTGAAATACGGAAGGACAGAGCTATTGTTCGCACAGATGACACTAGATTGATTGCTATAAAAAAGCGCGCTGGTATGGTAGTAGGCAAACTTATAAGCTTTGACGAAGAGGATGTGTATAAACCTGAGAGTAAAGTATACAGGTATTCTCCTTCAAGCAAGCGTATAGAAGAAATCCAAAAAACTCGCCAAATTAAGGGATTTTCAAGGGTAAGCAATATTAAAGGCTTTTCGCGGATTAATAACATCAAGAATTTTTCACGAGTATCGGGAAGCAAGGAAACTGTAAGAGAGGAGTCTTCACAGGAGTCAAAAGTAGTGGACTTTTCCCGTGTAGTAGATTTTTCGCGAGTAGTGGACTTTTCACGGGTGTCAAACAGTAAGAAATCTGAAATAAAGAATTTCTCACGCATAAGCAATATTAGAAACTTCTCCAGGATAGCATCGGTTGCAGCTGCTTTTGTGCTGATATTCCTGTTTGGCCGCAACATGATGGGCAACGGTTCACGTAGTGAATACGCTTATGTCAGTGTTGATATTAATCCAAGCCTTGAATTTACGGTAAATAGTAAACATAAAGTTGTCAACGCTACTGCAATGAACCAAGACGCATCAGAGGTATTGGAAAGCCTTGAACTTGCAGAAAAAGATATCAAATCTGCCATGGCGCTGATTCTTGAAAAAGCAGAATCACTAGGCTACATTTCAAGTGATAATGAGAATTATGTGCTTGTTTCCATGGCATTAAATGATAAGAAGAAAAAATCCGAAACGAAAAAGGATCAAAAACTCAATGAGTTGAAAGAAGTTATAGAACAGGGAATGGAAGAATTGGGTAATGGTTCTATCCACCATAAGACAGTGGCTGTGGACTTAGAAGAAAGAGAGAAGGCTTTGGAAAACGATATGTCAATGGGAAGATATCATCTTTACATGGAAGCAGTAGAGAAAGGTATTGATATTAGCCTTGATGAAGCAAAATCTTCGAAGCTTTCTGAATTAATAGAAAAAATAGAGGCTGACCCCGAACCGACACCTGTGCCTACACCTACACCGTTAAAATCTCCGGAACCGTCAGCAACTTTGGAACCAACGCCTACGGAACCCGAGGTGACACCGTCAGATTCACCTGTTGCAAGCAATTCTCCGGTAAATGAGCCGAAGCTTAGTGCAAAGGAGATAGCGACATTAGGTGAAAGTGTGGTTTCGATAACAGCCTATGACGAGAACAAGAGGATTGTTTCTCAGGGTAGTGGATTTGTTGTTGGAACAGGGCTCTTTGCGACAAACTATAATTTGGTTAAAAACGCTGTGGTTGTTAAAATAACAGCAAATGACGGAAAAGTATATGATGTGGACGGAATTGTAAAATTCGATAAGTCAAAGGATTTCGCACTGTTAAAGACCACAGTTGATACAGGAGTAAAAACGCTTAAGATTGGCACAAAAGCGTCTTTGGCCAAAGGTAGCAGGGTTGTGGCAATAGGTAAATCAAACAGGCTTGAAAATATCATCTCAGAAGGAAGCATAAAGGGATTTAAGATTGCCGGATTGGCCGATGCAATGGAGTTAACGGCTTCGGTTTCAAAGGAAAGCTCCGGAGGCCCTGTATTTGACATGAAGGGTAATGTCGTGGGAATAATGGCTTATGGAGTTTCAAATCAAAATGTCAATGCTGCAATTCCGGCCGACTATATAGCTGACTGGGTGAAGGAGCTTGCAAAATATTCATTTAATAATTTGAAAATTGCTAGAAAAACTTTGGTGTTTGACAGTGACTTTGAGTTGAATTTTGCGGTTTACAAAATAATAAGGTCGCTGGAAAACGAAGATATTACCGCATATTTTAGCTGCATGACCGATGAATTGTATAAAGATGAGACAAAAGAAAATCTGGAAGTTTTATTTGCAACCTATGATCTTGCTTATAACATAGAAAGCCTGAAGGTTGTTTCAAAAGGTGAGGGACAGGCGAAAGTAAGTTATGTTTATACAATAAACAAGGAAAGCGGTCCGAACTTTAGGAATTACAGAATAACCGGAGAGTGCAGCCTCATAAAGGTTGACGGCATATGGAAAATCAATGATTCAACTGAAACCAAAGAGTATATATAATAGCATGCTATAAGGAAAACTATGCCAATATTACGATAATGTTTTAATTGATAAAGAATACTTGCTTTGGTATAATCATTAGAAAACCAGATTTTATTGAGGTGGATAATGAGTATATACAAAGCAGTATTCTTTGATTTTGACTATACACTGGCAGATTCATCCAAAGGTGTTATAGAATGTATTAATTATGGACTGCAAAAAATGGGTTATTCCAAATCTTCACCGGATAGTATTTGCAGAACAATAGGCCTTACGCTGTCCGAAGCTTTTGTGAAGCTAAGCGGTGATACCTCCGATTCCAATGCCGAGCTTTTTCGTCAATACTTTAAAGAAAGAGCAGATGTTGTTATGTGTGACGGCACTAAAGTATTTGATACTGTCGAATGTGTTGTAAAAAAGCTAAAGGGCCTAAATGTAAAAACAGGAATTGTGTCTACGAAATACAGGTACAGAATAGAGGATATATTGAAGAGGGACGGACTTTTACAGTATTTTGATATAATTATCGGCGGTGAAGATGTTGCAGTGCACAAACCGGACCCCGAAGGACTTTTGAAAGCCATGGCGGAAATTGGCTGTGGGAAGGAAGAAGTTCTTTTTGTAGGGGACAGTACGGTAGATGCAAGGACTGCAGAAAATGCGGGAGTGGATTTTGTAGCGGTTCTTACAGGCACGACAGAAGAGAATGAATTTTCAAAGTATAATCATTGTGCTGTAATTAAGGATTTAAGTGGTTTGCTGGATATGTTTGTGTTATAATGGATATATAGTGCAATTTATATTAAAGAGCACCTAAGTTTTGATGGGAGGAAATTCATATGAGTATAAATGAAATGGCCTTTCAGGTTAAGGAGGCTTCTATAAGGCTGGCAGCCGCAGGAACTGAATTGAAGAACAAAGCTCTTAAAAATATTGCCAGGTTGTTAATGGAGAGAAAAGACGAGATTATAAAGGCAAACAATGAAGATTTGCAAAGAAGCAAGGAGGAAAAACTTGCAGAGCCTCTCCTTAAGAGATTGAAATTTGATGAAGCCAAGATTTCGGATGTAATAGATGGCATTAACAGTCTGGTAAAGCTGGAGGACCCGGTGGGAAAGACCCTTCTTTCCACTGAGCTTGATGAAGGGCTTGAGCTCTATAAAGTTACATGCCCTATAGGAGTAGTGGGAATTATTTTTGAGTCAAGGCCGGATGCCCTTGTGCAGATTTCGACGCTTTGCTTAAAAAGCGGAAACGGCGTTCTCTTAAAAGGCGGTTCCGAAGCGAGTCAGACTAATAAGATACTTGCCCAAATTATTACTGAAGCTACTGAAGAGGTTGGAATTCCCTCAAACTGGCTCAAGCTTTTGGAGACAAGGGCAGATGTAAATGAAATGCTTAAAATGGACAAATATATTGACCTTATTATCCCGAGGGGTTCAAATGAATTTGTCAGGTATATTATGGATAATTCCAACATTCCTGTAATGGGTCACGCAGACGGAATATGCCATTGTTATATAGATGAGGATGCCGACATTGACATGGCAATTCGAATTGTTGTGGATTCCAAGACCCAGTATGTTGCCGTCTGCAATGCAACGGAGACATTGCTGGTTCATAAAAATATTGCACCAAAGGTTTTGCCTGAGCTAAAGAAAGCGTTGGATGCAAAAAATGTGGAGCTTGCCGGTTGCAGTGAAACACAGAAGATTATACCTGTTACGCCGGCAACTGAGGAGGACTGGAAGACGGAGTATCTTGACTACAAGCTGTCTATAAAGGTAGTTGAGAATCTGGATGAAGCCATAAATCATATTAATACTTACGGTTCGGGACATACCGACAGTATAATCACAAATAACAAGCAAAATGCAGCAAGCTTTATGTCCCTTGTAGATTCGGGCAACGTATTCTGGAATTGTTCCACGCGCTTTAGTGACGGATTCCGGTATGGATTCGGAGCCGAAGTGGGAATCAGTACAAGTAAGATTCATGCAAGGGGACCGGTAGGACTTGACGGATTGTTGATTTACAAATACAAACTGATTGGCAACGGCCATATTGTAGATGATTATGCCAAGAGGACCAAGAGCTTTAAGCACAATAAAATGAACAAGGAATTTCCGTTTTAAATCGGATTTACTACACCACGGATATTCTTCGGGTTGGCAAAGCCCTGCAGAGTCACTTTATAGTGATGCTTGCAGGGCTTTTTATCTGTTGTTTACTGTTTGGGATGTAACAAATGAAGTTCGGTATACATAAAATGTATTAGATTATCGGTTTTTTACTTGAAGTTGTATTGATGCTGTTATTTAGTATATTGTGAAACCGGTAAAGGTGCTTTCGGGAGGAGACAATATGAATTACAGAGAAATAGAAGAACTGAAATCGGCTCTCACCAATATGATGAAAAAGGGATGTGTACTTATGATTCCGGCCTACAGAGCAGAAGGCAGAATTGTAAGTATCGGATTTAAGCCATATTGGACCAATCCCGGCGATTCCAAAATAGAAAAGATAGAAATTGATTTTATAGACAGAAAAGGGAGAGTTATACCCTTTAATATTTACAATATTATAGGATATAAAATTGCTTCCCTTGACGGAAGAAGCATGGAAGATGCAAAGAGCGTCAGCCTTGAAATTCATTTGTATCCTAATGCTAGAAGCAGAAACCCGGAAGAATATGACACCTTACATTTGGAAATAAGTGATATAACCGAGGGATAATTTGAAATAATGATTCCTTGATATGTAACCTTTGCAAAGAGATTAACATAATATGTATCATAGAAACCAATTGAAAATAAAATGGAAAGGTGGTATCAGGAATGGCTGATGAAATCAGAGGCTATGGAGACGTAAGTTTTCCTGCTTTACTGTCAAAGTATATTGGTGAAACAGTGACTATATTTACAAAAAGCGGAGGACAATCCGGTGCAGGTTTTACCGGAGTTATTCTCTCGGTAAACGAATGCTTTGTACGTCTCATTACAAGAATCGGTCCTCCTCCGGCATGTTCCCTCGGTAATGCATGTTCAAACTTTAATGTAGGCTATGGCCATGATTATAAGAATCCGTACGATTGCGGTCATGGTTACGGAAAAGGCTATGGCGGATATATACAGCCTGCCAGTGAAGTTGGAGCAGTTACAGCTGGCGGATGGAACGGATATCCGGTATACACTGTCGGTTCGGTGACCGATATACCGATATCGGCAATTGTATCTTTTGTACACAATGCGGTATAAATGACCTGTTTTAAGGAAAGCCCGGGAAGTATTGGTTCCCGGGTTTTTGCATTATCGGTTTATTATTGATTCAATTTGGTTATTGACAAAAATCTTCCACACTATTAAAATACTATAAACTAATCGATACAGTTTTAAAATGTATCGATACGCTTTATACATATATGTATGTATTAACAATGCAATATGAATAAACAATGATTTTAAAGATACAAAGAAAAAAGAGGTGGATTGCAATGAATAAACCATTGATAATGACTCCGGGCCCCACATATGTTCATGAAGATGTAAGAAGAGCCATGCTGCAGGAAATAATAAATCCCGATGTGGACGAAAGCTTTTTCGAATTTTACAAGGAAACAGGTGAAAGACTTAAAAAGCTTCTTAGAACAAAGAATGATGTAATTATAATGTCAGGGGAAGGAATTTTAGGCTTGGAGGCTTCCTGTGCATCAATCATTGAACCGGGGGACAGGGTCTTGTGCATTGATAACGGCATATTTGGAAACGGATTTGGCTCTTATGTAAAGATGTATGGAGGAGAAGCTACATATTTGAAATTTGACTATCGCCAGGCTGTCGATGTAAATGTGATTGAAGATTTTCTTAAGAAGGACCGAAACTTCAAAGCAGCAACTCTAGTACATTGTGAAACCCCTTCAGGTATAACGAATCCTATAGCCGATATTTGCAAAATACTAAAGAAATATAGGATTTTATCCATTGTTGATTCGGTTTCAGCTATAGGGGGAGAGCCTTTGGAGACGGATGAGTGGAATATCGATATTGTGCTGGGTGCTTCTCAGAAATGCATTTCCGCACCTCCCGGACTGACTTTTTTAAGTATAAGTCAGGATGCATGGAATGCCATATTGAAAAGGAAGACTCCGATTACGGGCTATTACTGCAACTTGTCCGTATGGAAAAGCTGGTATGAGGAGCGATGGTTTCCGTATACTCAGCCGGTTAGTGATATTTATGCGCTAAGAGTGGCTGTTGACAGGCTCATAGAAGACAGCCTGCGCCTTGAGAGACACAGAAGCATTGCAAACGCAGTAAGAACTGCTCTGGTAAACAGCGGGCTGGAATTGTATCCTATAAACGGTTTCTCCAATACTGTTACAACTTTTTATGTACCGAAAGGGACAACTTTTGCCGATATATCCAATATGATGCTTAACGAACACAATATATTAATTGCAGGAGCTTTTGGATTTTTGAAGGACAGGGTGATACGAATCGGGCATATGGGAGAAAATTGCCGTGAAGACAAGATTTTAAAAACACTTTATGCACTGGATAAGACTTTTGAGAAGCTACATATAAATTTAAGAAGCAAGCTTTACAGCTCATGGCAATATGTTCCTCCATACAACTCTCATTTATGAGAGAGGATTTTAAAAAGGGATGTCGAATATAGTTTTACATAACGATGTCAAATTATAAACAAGCTAAAGCAATACATATTTTAGGCATTTCTGTACGCAAGGACTAGGCAATTTTTACAAAAAATTTTCTCATAATGGCACGATGTGTATCAATTATACTAATTTCAAAGAAAGGATAGGTTGTGGGTATGAAGGAACTTACGCTAGAGAGCCATGCCAAGAGGGTAAATAAAGCTCTTTTATTTATTTTCTGGCCATATTTGGCGGTATGCTTTGTTTTGGGAATGACTATGTCTTCATCAAATTCCGTAATTAATGTTGAAAGTATTTCGGGGTTGATTTTTGCAGCTGGGATGATTATTTCAACAGTTTTCTTTGTCAAAAGGAAATATAATGGCATTATAGGTCTGATTATGTGTTTGTCGGTTATGGTTTCGCTGGTAAGCGTTTATTTTTCACCCAATTCAGTAGTAGAAGATACGATGATTCTTGTATTGGTTATACCCGCATGTGCTATGACCCTGTATTTAAACAAGAAGAATTATATCATTTATGCCGGTTGCTTTAATTTATACTGTATAATTGTTGAGGCAATAGTAGGAGCAATGGGTATACAGAAATTTATATCAGATTTGGTTAAGATGGATTTTATCGTGTTGCTTTTATACTTTGCTACTAGATGGGGAAGTGAAATAATCCATCATGCAATAGAAAAAGAAAATAGTTCTAGAAAGTTGTTGGAAGAATTGGAGAATACTATAAATCTGTTAAAGAAAAGTACTGCATCTTTATACAATGATATAGCAAATTGCAACACAACTTTACAGATAATTAAGGAATCCAGTGATAGTGTTGCACTGGCGGTAGAAGAGGTTACAAAAGGTATTGGCGAGGAAGCGGAAAGTGTAAGCAATATTAATGTTATGATGCTGGATGCGGATAAACTTGTGGCTGATACTGCATCAATTTCAAGGGAAATGGCCAAAGTTTCTGTTTCAACTGTTCAGATTGTAAATGAAGGTGTGGAAAATATAGGAGAAATGAATCGGCAAATGGATATTATTAATACTGCGGTAAGTGAGTCTTATTCTACAGTATTAAAACTCCAAGAGAGTATGGATAAGGTAAATGAATTTCTGGAAGGAATTACGCAGATTGCTGAGCAAACTAACATGCTGGCTTTAAACGCAGCAATTGAGGCGGCAAGAGCTGGAGAATCAGGTAAGGGATTTGCTGTTGTTGCAGATGAAGTTAGAAGGCTTGCAGAACAGAGTACCCAAACAGTTGGACTTATCCATCAGGTTATAACACAAATAAAGGACGAAGCAAATGCGGTATTGGATAAAGTCTATAGCGGAACCGAAGCAACCAAAGCAGGAGAGACCATTGTAAGCAAAGTAAGTGAAAGCTATGACAGGATGAACCAGTCATTTAAGGATATTGGCAATTATATCGACAAAGAATTAAAAATGATAGAGAATACCACTCTTCTGTTTTCGCAAATACAGAGAGAAATGGAAAGCATCGCCGGAATTTCGCAGGAACATGCGGCGGCCTCTGAAGAAATGTCTGCATCGATGCAGGATCAGAGGGATAAAATTGAGAATGTCTTTAATTCTATGAAAGAAATTCAGAAATTAAGCGAAGAACTTGAATGGATTGCAAAGGATAAGTGATATTATTGACAAACTAAAGCAATAATTAATCATTCTATCTAATTCTTGATACTGACATAATAAAATAGAGGCTGCTCGATTTGACGGGCAGCCCCTTTTATTTTTTTATTTTCAGGGTTCAATTCCCCAGTATAGATTTCCTGAAATATACACAGTAATCTTATCCCAGACTACAAAGTCTTTAGAAGCATTGTTGAAGGAATAGTCGGATTCTTGATCATACATATAATTCCATTCTGAGTATGGCGGGGTTGCCAAGCTTAAAGCATAGCTGTTTCCGGTTCTGCTCACTATTTCAACGTTTTGGCCGGGTTTTAGAATGCCGGCACTATCAGTAAATCCTATTTCAATATAGCTGTCAGCGTTTGGTTTTGCATCGGTCATATGAACTACAGTTCCTGTTATTTTAGAAGCAGTAATGTTTGACCAGTCACAAGTGAAGATTTCATTGATTACTCTGTCCCTTGTATAGTAATATCTGATTTTCACATCAGAGAGTGTTATTGGCGTATTTCCGGTGTTTATAAGCTTGATTCTGGGTTGAAGCTCTTTGGTTTCAGAGTCTCTGATGTGATTGTATGCTTGCAACTCAACCCTAGTTAACAAGTCGGTTCCTGTAGGAGTAGATGAAGGTGATAATGTAGGTGTAGACGTTGAAGCTGTAGGAGTAGATGAAGGTGATAATGTAGGTGTAGACGTTGAAGCCGTAGGAGTAGATGAAGGTGATAATGTAGGTGTAGACGCTGAAACCGTAGGAGTAGACGAAGGTGATAATGTAGGTGTAGATGCTGAAGTCGTAGGTGTAGAAGAAGGCGATAATGCAGGTGTAGATGCTGAAACCGTAGGAGTAGATGTAGGCGATAATGTAGGTGTAGACGTTGAAGCTGTAGGTGTAGATGCAGGTGTAGACGTTGAAGCCGTATATGTAGACGTAGATGTAGGTTTAGGTGTGGATGTAGATGTAGGCTTAGGTGTAGATGTAGATGCAGATGTAGGTTTAGGTGTAGACGTCAGTGTAGGTGCAGGTGTAGATGTAGGCTTAGGTGTAGATGAAAGTGTAGGTGTAGATGTAGGCTTAGGTGTAGATTTAAGTGTAGGTGTAGGCGTAGGCGCAAGTGTAATCTCTACTCTGTTAGTTGGAACAGGTGTGCCCGATTGGGTGAAAATCGGTGCAGTTGTATATGAACTTGATGGAGTTTTTTGTGCTGTCGAAACGCTTATGGCTGTTGATAAAGTTTCCGGTATTTCAACATGCTGTGTTGCTGTCTCTTTTGCTGTAGTAGTATAAACAGATGTAGGGCTGGGAGTAGGTTCGGATGCAGCCCAAATTGTAGGCATAACGTCAGAGCCTTCCTGATTATTGGGGACAGAGGCATTGCTTAGGTTTAATTTGTTTAGAATCTCGGAAACGCTTAAATTTCTTGCATCTTCCAAGTCAAGGTTAATGCCTTCTTCCACAGCTTTTGAATATATGGCATACCTTCCCATTGAGAGACTCTGATCTAAAGCCTTTTGTCTTTCTTCTTCAGTAGACGGTATAATTTCAAATCTCACTCCGGCGTCTTCTGCAGCAACTTTGAGAGTGGATATTATTTCCTGAATACCTTCATCCCTTTCGGAAGCATTGTCCCGGGCTGAACTTATTGAGGTAGAAAACAGGACAATGTTATTGGTAGAGTTTAAATACCCTTTTTTCTTTGAAATATCCAATATTTTCGATAAAGCATCGTATAACAGCATATCTTCCGGGTTTGCTTCATTGAGAATAGATTTTGCTTCTTCATTAAAAGCTTTTACATCTATAACTGTTTCTTTCTTGTTGATAACAAGCTCCAGGCTTGGATTTATATCAAGGTCTATATAGGCATATTCCTGCGAGACTGAAGCGAATCTCAGGCTGAAAAAGATTATAAGGAAAATTGCAGCCGAAGAAATCAATACAGAAAAAGGTTTTATAATATTTTTGTACTTTGTAACGAAATCGGCAGAATATAAGTCAGACTGGTCAAAAATGACATGCTGACCGCGTTGCATACCGGGTTTGAGTCTGAGTTCCATAAAATCAAACTCGTCAGTCAATACGATTGCTTTGTCATTTTCCAGTTTCAAAATGATTCCGGTATAATATAATGTATTATTTTGTGCTCCCGCTTGTTTGACACCCATCAAATTTTTCCATCCTGCAAAATCCTTTTAATTATCCACGCAGAGAAAAAAATTTTTTAATTTTTTTGCCAAAATGTGTAGCATATTGACGCATACTATGATATAATAT
>Ga0209720_1000545_pt1 | contig 38697 bp, 29 predicted proteins | sample AD_JPNMR3_MetaG_FD_184426 | JGI IMG/M metagenome (GOLD analysis project Ga0209720, IMG submission 184426) | Active sludge microbial communities of municipal wastewater-treating anaerobic digesters from Japan - AD_JPNMR3_MetaG (SPAdes) (version 2) | ecosystem: Engineered > Bioreactor > Anaerobic... | reverse complement strand
GATGGAGACCTCCAATCCAGCTTTACAAAGTGAATGGAAAAGGATTTTGTGATAGTGCCCGGTGGATTCCATGACGACGAAAGGCCTAGAATCAAAGTCCTTTTCCGTTTTTTTCAGTAATTCAACGGCTCTTTCAACGTCAGAACTGGAATCATGGCGGATCTTCATGCGGGCAATTACTTCATTGGATGGAGAAAGAATTGCCATCTCACTGAAGAATTTACCTACATCGATTCCTGCAATAGGTCTGAGATTCATAAAGAAATGCCTCCTTTACAAGATTAATGGACTTAAAAGCCTCCATTCCTTCCCCTGTAAGCAAACAACCTTGCATGTGACACGAGGAACCAGCTAAAAAGCTGGCCTCAACCAGCCAAATCATGTAGGCTTACCGGAATGGATAAATACTCTTTCTAACGGGTAATCGGCCCGCTAAGGTCCGTCCCAGGAGGTGCCTCAAACACCTTCCAAGTCCGGATGATATTATACATGATTGTCAAGGTTCAGGCCAACAGTTGCTGGCATAATGGCTAAGATGTGAAGCCGGACGATGTGCTTGATGTTTAGAAAAGCGTGAAATTTGAAGTATTATGTTAACTATGATTTTTAATGGGTCGAACAGTGGCTTTTGTCACTGATTTAATACAATATTAATTGTACAAGGAGGTGAGTAGTGATGAATGAACTTTTGACCAGCCAGTACGTAGCTTATGAGTTGGCAGGTGAAAAATATGCCCTGAGAATAAGTGATGTGTATGAAATTATCAAAATGCAAAGTATTACACCGATACATAACAGCAAGCCTTTCTTGGAAGGAGTCATCAATCTTCGAGGAAAAATCATTCCTGTGGCCAATCTGCATAAAAGGTTTGGACTTGCCAATTACACTCCTACAAAAAAGACCCGTATTGTTGTAGTAAAAAGCAGAGATGAGATGATAGGAATTGTGGTTGATAAAGTAAACCAGGTTATAAGATTTTCAGACATTCAGCCGCCTCCAGATATGGTAGCAGGAATTGACGGCAGTTACTTTGAGGGCATAGGTATTACCGACGAAGGAGTAGTAAGTATTCTAAAAATCGACAAAGTACTTCATGAATAAGGAAGGGGTGTAGCATGGCTAGCATATTTGACAGTCCGGAGATGATAGGCGCATTTATTGGTGAAGTGGAAGAACAGCTACAACTTCTCGAAAACGGCATTGTAGAATTGGAGAAGAACGGTGAAACCCAGGAAGTGGTCCAGGAATTATTCCGTGTAGCACATACTTTGAAAGGTTCTTCTGCGACTATGGGTTTTGAAAAAATGAAAACTCTTACCCATGAAATGGAGAATGTTTTGGATAAAATCCGAAACGGTCTTCTTCAAATATCCAGGCCTGTTATAGATGTTCTTTTTGAGTGCTTGGATTGTTTAAGCATGCTAAAGCAAGATTTTGTTTCAGATTCAAACGACATCAAGACAGATATAACTCCAGTGGTAACTAAATTAAAGGAGATATCATTAAAGGAGATGCCGTCCGAAAACAACCCGAAGAGCGATAAGCCGGATAAGGCGGAAAATGTGGAAGTGCTGCATCGGGAGCAGCCGATATTTGTGCTTGACGGGAAGCAACAGGAGCAAATAAATCATGCATTGAGTGTTGGACAGAATGCTCTTGTATGTGAGGTCGAAATTTTAGAGGACAGCCAGATGAAATCGGTTCGTGCTTGCCTTATAATGAATTTCCTTAATGAACGGGGAACAGTCATAAGTATGGTTCCTAACGCACTAGAAGCCCCATTGGGTGCTGATATTGGCAAGGTGGCATTTTTGGTTATTACTCAGATGAGTGCCGGGGAACTGCAGCATAAAGTACAAAATGACTTAATGGATGTTAAGGAGGTTAAAGTTTTCCCCTATTCCGTCGAAAATTCACCCTCCCAAACGAAGGCCGGAGAAACCGGTGTACGGGATAAAGATAATACCTCCGGCAGTAAAACAGCGGGAGAGGAAAAAAGGGTTGTTCATACTGTAAGGATTGATGTAGACCGCCTGGAAAGGATGATGGACCTGGTTGGCGAACTGGTGATTGAACAGATACGAATAGCACAAGTTTCAAACAACTTATACAACCAGTATCCTTCCGACGAGACTGTTGATGACTTGATTGGCATTTCAAATCGTGTATCGGTATTGCTCAATGAACTTCAAGATGGGATAATGAAAACCCGTATGATACCGGTGGAGCAGTTGTTTAGCCGTTTTCCCAGAATGGTCAGGGATTTGTCCCTCTCACTGAACAAGGAAGTTGACCTGGTGCTTGAGGGTGGGGAAACAGAAATAGACAGGACAATCATGGAGGAAATGAGTGACCCTCTAATCCACCTTGTACGAAATGCCATAGACCACGGGATTGAAAGTCCGGAAGTCCGTAAAAAAATGGGCAAGCCTGAAAAAGGTACTTTGCGGATAACGGCGCTGCCTGAGGATAGTAATGTAATCATAACGGTTGAAGATGACGGAGCCGGGATTGATGCAGAAGAGATAAAACAATCAGCTATTAAAAAACGAATTGTTACGGAGCAAGAAGCGGACAATATGACCGAGCAACAGTTGATAAACCTCATTTTCCAAACGGGCTTTTCCACTTCACAAAAGGTAAGCGATGTTTCCGGCCGGGGAGTAGGAATGGATATTGTAAGAACCCACATTGAAAAATTAAATGGAATCATTGATGTTGAAACATGTGCGGGCAGTGGAACAAAGTTTATTATCAAACTGCCAATCAAGCTTCCTCTTACTCTTGCAATATTGAAAGGGCTTTTAGTTAAGATCAACAATCAAACTTATGCCCTTCCGATGAACAATGTGGTTGAAATTGTACGAAAGCCAAAGAATGAAATTGAGTCCATGAATGGACAAGCAGTGGCGGTTATAAGGGACAGAGCGGTCCCTTTGATTTGGCTCCATGACTACTTTGGTATTCCGCGGGGCAAGGAGAGGAAAAACACTCTGATTGTGTTGCTGGGAATAGCTGAAAAACGTTTTGGGCTTGTGGTGGATGAACTCATAGGCAACCAAGAAATCGTTGTCACAAACCTTGGTTCTTATATAGGCAAAGTAGAAGGTATTTCCGGAGCTACAATTTTAGGCGACAGAAGCGTGGCTTGCATACTGGACGTAGTAGGAATTGCAAAGATAATAAGCAGCAAGAAAGCTTCCAGAACAGACGTTGAATAATCAAAACAGTGATTGCTTCACAAACACAAAATAGGAGGCGTTGTTTATGGGATTTAAAAAAGATATGGCTCTCAAACCCATGAAAAATTCGGAATTCTCTGAAAAAGTGTACAGAGCAGTGGATTCGGCCAAAAAGCTTGATGGGAAACTAAAGGATTTATCCAATATCACCGAGCAGGTTGCAAAAGGCACAAGCGAACAGTCCTCAGCCGTTGATTCTACAAATTCAATGACGGGAGAGCTTTCAAAATCAATTAACGGGGTTGTGAAAAACACTGAGAAATTAAAAGAGCTTGCAGGACAGTCCAAAAAATCCCTTGAAGAGATGGTCGGTACAATAAAACAGGTTGCAGGTAACAGTGAAAGTACAGCAAAGTCGGTGGAAGAAATATCTTCTTCCATTGAGCAGATGGGTAAATCCATCAAAGGAGTGGCAGGAAATGCCGAGAGCTTGACAAATTCGGCTGAAGAGATTTCGGCAGCCATACAGGAGATAGTCGGCTCCATTCAACAAGTGGCAGGAAATGCCGAAAGCACTGCAAGTTCTGTGGAGCAGATTTCATCGTCTATTGAACAAATGGGAAAATCGGTAAAAGGTGTTGCGGGAAACGCCGAAAGCCTTACTGCTTCAGCCAATGAGGTTTCGGCGGCAGTTCAGGAGATGGCTGCGTCCATCCAGCAGGTGGCGGGAAACAGCGACAGTACCGCAAGCTCAATAGAGCAGATATCTTTTTCCATAGAGCAGATGGGCAGGTCTATCAACGGAGTGGCCGGGAATGCAGAGAGCCTGTCAAATTCGGCGCAGGAAGCAACAAACGCCATTCATTCAATGGTGGCATCCATACAACAGGTAGCTGGCAATGCAGAAAGTACCGCAAGCTCCATAGAGCAAATATCTTCTTCCATTGAGCAGATGGGAAAATCCATTAAAGGGGTGGCAGGCAACGCCGAAAGTACGGCAGGCTCGGCACAAGAAGCATCGGCAGCAGTACAGGAGATTGTAGCGTCCATCCAGCAGGTGGCGGGAAACAGTGAAAGCACTGCAAGCTCCATAGAGCAAATTTCGTCATCCATAGAGCAAATGGGAAAATCCATAAAAGGTGTTGCGGGAAATGCCGAGAGTCTGAAAGGTTCGGCTGATGAGGCAGCGGCGGCTGTGCAGGAGATAGTTGCGTCAATCCAGCAAGTGGCAGGCAATGCCGAAAGTACCGCAAGCTCGGTGGAGCAAATTTCATCGTCCATTGAGCAAATGAGCAAGTCCATAAAAGGTGTTGCCGGAAATGCCGAAAGCTTGACGGGTTCGGCCGAAGAGACATCGGCGGCGGTACAGGAAATAATAGCATCCATCCAGCAGGTGGCGGGAAACAGCGAGAGCACGGCCAAATCGGTTGAAGAGATAGCCTTGTCTATAGAGAAAATGGGAAGGTCCATACAAGGTGTTGCAGGAAATGCCGAGAGTTTAAAAGGCTCTGCAGACGAATCCGCTGCTGCAATACAGGAGATAGTAGCGTCCATCCAGCAGGTGGCAGGAAATGCGGAAAGTACCGCAAGCTCGGTGGAGCAAATTTCATCGTCTATTGAGCAAATGGGTAAATCCATAAAAGGAGTGGCAGGAAATGCCGAGAGTTTAAAAGGCTCTGCAGACGAATCCGCCGCTGCAATACAGGAAATGGTGGCATCCATCCAACAAGTATCGGGCAACGCCGAAAGTACTGCAAGTTCCGTGGAGCAAATTTCTTCATCCATAGAGCAGATGGGAAAATCCATAAAAGGAGTGGCAGGAAATGCCGAAAGCTTAAAGGTTTCGGCTGACGAGGCAGCGGCTGCGGTACAGGAAATAGTGGCATCCATACAGCAGGTGGCCGGCAATGCAGAGAGTACAGCTAAATCTGTTGAAGAAATATCTTCATCGATAGAAGAAATGGGGCAGTCAATTCAGGGGGTTGCCGGGAATGCCGAGCAGCTTCAAAAGTCTGCCAACGAAACATCCCAGGTGGTTGAAAACATGGCAGCTTCCATAAGCCAGGTTGCCCAGAACGCCCAGAATGTAAATAAATTAAGCGAAAAAGTGCAAAGTGACGCCAAAGAGGGTCAAAAAGCGGTGGCCGACACTTTAGTGGCTATAAAGGACATATCGGAAGTTATTCACCGTGCGGAGGATGTTATAAACGGACTTGGAAAGAGCTCCGAGAAAATAGGCAGTATCATCGAAGTCATTGACGATATTGCCGAGCAGACAAACCTTTTGGCACTTAACGCAGCAATTGAGGCTGCAAGGGCCGGGGAGCACGGCAAGGGCTTTGCGGTTGTTGCCGATGAAGTAAGAAAGCTGGCAGAACGGACTGCCACAGCCACAAAGGAAATATCCGAACTGATTAAGGGTATTCAGGGAGAAACAAGCCAGGCCATCAAGGCGATTGAAGTCGGAACCCAAAAAGTCGAGCATGGTTCAAAGTTAAGTGATGAAGCGGGAAGGGCTATAGAAAAGATAGTTGAAGGCATAGAAAATGTAAATGTAGAAATCCGCCAGATAACATCAGCCACCGAAGAGCAGAACAAGGGCAGCATGAAGATTATTGAGGCTGTAAACACAGTGACAAATCAAGCAGCCTTGGTTACCCAGGCTACCAAAGAACAGGCAGTGGGTGTGGAAAATATAGTAAGAGGTATAGCCAACGCCAGGGAGCAGGTAAGACAGGTTACTGTTGCAGTAAAGGAGCAGGCAAAGCAGGGTGAAAATATCGTAACTGCCGTAGAGAATGTGAACAATCAGGCAGCTCAGGTTACCCAGGCTACCAGGGAACAGACAAAAGGTGTGGAGGAAATTATCAAGGGCGTGGCCAATGCCAGGGAACAGGTAAGGCAGGTTACTGTTGCAGTAAAAGAGCAGGCAAAGCAAGGTCAAAACATTGTACAGTCCATTGAAAACGTTACCCAACAAACTGCTCAGGTTGCCGCCGCAGTAAGAGAACAGACAGCCGGTGTTGAAGAGATAATAAAAGGTGTGGCCAATGCAAGGGATCAAATAAGACAGGTTACAGAGGCAATGAAAGAACAGGCGAAACAGAGCCAGAATATAGCGGTTGCAGTGGAGAATGTAACCAAACAGGCTGCAGAGGTTACCCAGGCTACTATGGAACAGGCCAAAGATATTGAGGACATAATAAAAGGTGTTGAAAACGCAAGAGAACAGATGCGTCAGGTTACTACTGCGGTGAAAGAACAGGCAAATCAGGGACAGAACATAGTGACGGCAGTGGAAAATGTGACAAGGCAGGCAGCAGAGGTAACGGATGTAACCAAAGAGCAAGCCAAAGGCGTTGAGGATATTGTAAAGGGCATAGAAAACTCCAGAGAGCAGATAAGGCAAATTACAGCAGCAGTAAAAGAGCAGGCAAAACAAGGGCAGAACATCGTAGTTGCAGTGGAAAATGTAAACAGACAAGCAGCTCAGGTAGCTCAGGCAGCGAAAGAGCAGACCCAAGGTGTTGAGGAAATCATCAAGGGTGTGGTAAATGCAAGAGAACAGGTAAGACAGATAACGGCAGCGGTGAAGGAGCAGGCAAAACAGGGGCAGAATATTGTAGTTGCGGTGGAGAATGTAACCAATCAGGCGTCACAAGTAACCCAGGCAGCCAAAGAACAGGCCCAGGGTGTTGAGCAAATCATCAAAGGTGTGGCAAATGCCCGGGAGCAGGTAAAACAGGTTACTGCTGCAGTAAAAGAGCAGGCTTTGCAGGGACAAATTGTGGTTAGGGCTGTGGAGAATGTAACCAACCAGGCCGCTCAGGTTACCGAGGCTGTGAAGGAACAGGCATCGGGAGTTGAGGAAATCATCAAGGGTGTTGCAAATTCAAGGGAGCAGGTACGCCAGATTACTGCTGCAGTAAAAGAACAGGCAAAGCAAGGACAGGATATTACCAAGTCAGTCCAAAATGTAAGCGAACAGGCAGCCCTTGTGACAAATGCAGTAAAAGAGCAAACCCAGGGTATGGCAGATATAATAAAAGGCATTGAGAATGCAAGAGAACAGATGAGACAGGTTACTGCTGCAGTAAAAGAGCAGGCAAAACAGGGACAGAATATAGTTGTCTCAGTTGAAAATGTTGTGAACCAGGCCGCTCAAATTACCAATGTAACCAAAGAACAGGCATATGGAGTAGAGAATATAATAAAAGGTGTTGCCAATGCAAGGGAACAGGTAAAACAGATTACAGCAGCCATGAAGGAGCAGACGGTAAATGCGGACAAGGTTATTGGCAACGTTGAGGGTGTGAGCATTCAGGCTAATGAAGTGGCCGACGCAACCAAAGTTCAGGCGAACGAGGTAGAACAGCTGGCGAAATTTACAGCTGAAATAGACCGAGTCATTAGCCTTAATGTCAAGGATGTTGAGCGCACTTGTGCAGTAACCAAAGAGCTGTCGGAATACTCCGAAGAAATTATAGAAACACTGCAGGGATTGGCTAGATAGAGTTTCATTACTTATATTGGAGAGGCATTGTGCCTCTCCACAGATTGTATTAGGGAGGGGCTGTAACAAATCTATATGGATACATTTGGACTGATCCAATTGGCAGAGCTCATATATGAATATTGCGGTATCGACTTTTTTAAGAATCTTTCCTCTCTTGAGGGTAAAATATCGGAGAGGCTTAAGGAGCTGGGACTGTCCTGCTGGGAATACGGAGGATATTTAAGGGTTGAACCGAAAGAATGGGACACGCTTGTTGATCTCATCACAGTAAATGAGACCTATTTCTTTCGTGAGGAAAGCCTTTTGGAAGAATTTCGAAGGGTCATACTTCCCCAATATAAGGACCGTACACCCGATAATCCTTTGCGTATATGGAGTTCGGCTTGCTCTACCGGTGAGGAACCGTATACATTGGCAATATTATGTGAAGAGACCGGACTGTTTGAAGCCGGTGCAGTTGAGATTATTGCTTCGGATATTGACAGAAAGGTTTTGGAGAAGGCAAGAAAGGGATTGTATAACAAGAAATCCTTTTCCTTTCGTACAATGCCGAAAGAATACTTGGACAAGCATTTTATTTCTTTTGGGGACGAGTATAAGGTCAAGGATTCAATAAGGTCCATGGTTGATTTTAGCTGTCTGAATCTTTTGGATAAGAGCATACCGGAAAAGATTACAGAAGTAGACATAATCTTCTGTAGGAATGTACTGATTTATTTCGATACAAAAGCAATAAAAGAGGTTATTAATTCTTTATATAAAGTGTTAAGAGTAGGGGGATATTTGCTTTTAGGCCATGCAGAGACTATAACGGGAATGAATACCGGGTTTGAAACGATATATGCTCCCTCGACATTTTATTATCGGAAAGGAGAAAAATATCCATGCAGCAGTATGGGGTATTAGTGGTGGACGACTCCTCTTTTATGCGGAGATGTATCAGATTAATAATAGAGAAAGACCCTCAGTTATTTATTATAGGAATTGCAAGAAACGGCATAGAAGCGGTGGAAAAAGTGCAGAGGCTAAAACCCGACATTGTAATAATGGATGTAGAGATGCCTGAAATGGATGGGATGACTGCCTTAAAGGAGATTATGAAGACCTGTCCTGTTCCTGTTGTAATGTTGAGCAACCGGACCGATAAGGACCCTGAAAAAACTTTTCAGGCTTTGGAATTGGGAGCTGCAGATTTTTATTTAAAGAGTGCACTTTTGGAAGAGAATGTAAAACCGGAAATAATAGAGGAATTTTTAGTCAAGCTGAAAGCTATCGCCCGAAAGACAAGAAAGCCTGAAAACAAGAAACAGGAGCAGAAAATTACTTCTGAAAATACATCGGAGATTATCGAAAGCATTCTGAACAAGCCGGAAAGCCCGATTGAAACGAAGCTTGGGTTGGCTGACTTACTGATAATAGGGTGCTCTACGGGAGGACCTTCTGCGTTACAGTCCATTCTCCCGCGTTTCCCCAAGGATACCCATGTACCCATTGTTGTTCTGCAGCATATGCCTCCGGGATTTACCAGACCGCTGGCCGAACGTTTTGACACTATCTGCAATTTGCGGGTTAAAGAAGCTGAAGACGGAGATATTCTTGAAGCCGGAAATATCTACATAGCTCCAGCAGGCTACCAAACATTCCTCGATAAAAAAGCAGATGGTTCGATAGCTTTGAGGATAGAAGACTGCCAGTCCGTTGAAACGGTTTACAAACCGTCAATTAATGTAACCTTGGATTCGGCGGCACCTATTTATAAAGAGAGGTTACTGTCGGTTATCCTTACAGGGATGGGGAACGACGGACTTGTTGGGTGTGAGACGGTGAAAAAATATAACGGTAAAATAATCGTTGAGGCAGAAGAATCCTGCATTGTATATGGCATGCCCAAAGTGGTGTATGAGGCAGGGCTTGCAGATGTTCAGGTACCTTTATCCAGTATTTTTCATAAAATAATGCGCTATCTTAAAAATGAATGATTTCTAAAAATAGATGGATAAGACTTTTTGTTGGAGAATTTGGGCTTTTCAAAGCCTATCTACGTAAGAATTTTGGAGTTTTGGGTTGCATTGACAAATTGCATGTACTTGCTTTAAAATTAAATTATAGGTGTGCTGTAGTCTTTAAATAGCGGTCGAATGCAGTTTTAAAATTGAAAACAAGAAGGTTTTTTTAAGCAATCTTTTTACTCATAATAACTGATAAGACTATTAATAAAATTATTCAAGGCAGGAATCAATTTATGACAGAGGAAATAAAATGGGGAATATTAGGTTGCGGAAGAATTGCAAGAACTTTTGCAGAGAGCTTGCAGTATGTGCCCGACGGAAAGCTTACGGCTGTTGCTTCAAAAACTCCCGGGAAAGCTTGTGAATTTGCCAGGACTTTTAATGTTGAGCGTTATTATGAGGACTATCTTGACCTTGTAAAAGACGAATCTTTGGATGTCATATATGTAGCGACTACGCACAATTATCACTATGAGCACACTCTTCTTTGCTTGGAAAACAAAAAGTCTGTTCTGTGTGAAAAGCCCTTCACGGTAAATTCAAAACAGGCCGAACATTTAATTTCGGTGGCAAGACAAAATAAAGTCTTTTTGATGGAAGCAATGTGGACAAGGTTTTTGCCGTGCATAGTCGAGCTAAGCCGCTTGCTTTCCCAAAACATAATAGGAGATATCGGTTTTTTGAGAGCTGATTTCGGATTTAGCACAAAGGGACGGGATGTACCGAAATATTACTTCGACCCGAACTTGGCGGGAGGTGCGTTGTTGGATTTGGGAGTGTATCCGGTTTCTTTTTCCCGATTTGTGTTTAAAAAGCCCCCTGTGAACATAAAAACCTTTGGATATATTGATACCTCAAAGGTGGATATACATGCGGCCTATATGTTTGAATACGGATACGGTAAAGTGGCGATGATGTCATCTTCGTATAGTGTGGACATGCCTCACGAGGCTGTAATTTGCGGAACGGAAGGATATATAAAGGTTCCCGATTTCTTTCATCCGACCCAGTTTTCAATTCATTTGCATGGCAAAGAAGAAAAAGTAGTGAGGATTCCTTTCGAATCCAACGGGCTAAACTACCAGGCCCGGGAAGTAAATAAATGCCTTCGGGAAGGAAAGCTGGAGAGCGATATTATGACTTTGGACGAAAGCCTTGAAATCATGAAAACTTTGGATGCGCTAAGGGCGGAATGGGGACTTTCATATCCCATGGAATAAAAAATTATGCTAGTATTTATACTTATATGTGATGATTTTTTCGAAATGTAAAATTATCGATACCAAATAGGTGAAAAATTTGGTTGAATTTATGTGATTTAGACGGATAAGTGAATGGAAACGACTTTCCTTGATTTCATGTTAGCTTGACAATTATAATGAAAAATAGTAAATTAAATTTAATTTAATCTTAAAAAGAAATTGATAATTTTAATGGGGTGATAAAATAATGGATGACTATCCGGCGGATTTACAGAGCAGCAAGGCACTATGGGTGTTATTAAAATCAGAGGGTAGTGTAAAAAGGAACAATAAAAGAGGCGATAAATATAAGAGAAGGGCTATAGTAAATCCGTAGATTGGGTTTATTATGCTCTTTTTTAGTCTTATTTATCGCAACATTGTGTTTATTATAACATTGTGGAGGATGATTTTAATTGTTTATTGAGATTCTGGTTTTGGTACTGCTTATAGTGCTGAATGGATTTTTCGCAGCTTCGGAGATTGCGCTGATATCCTTAAATGACAACAAGCTCAGAATGATGGCCAATGAGAAAAGCAAAAAGAAAATTGCAATGCTAAGAAAACTATTATCCGAACCGGGAAGGTTTTTGGCCACCATACAAATCGGTATAACTCTTGGCGGAACATTGTCGAGTGCTTTTGCGTCCGAGAGCTTTTCCGACAGATTGGCAGAGCTTATAAAACAGACGGGTGTCCCTGTTCCGGATGCAGTGCTGAAGACTTTGTCCATGATTTTCATATCTGTGATTCTGTCATATTTCTCACTTGTAATTGGTGAGCTGGTTCCTAAAAGACTTGCGATGAAGGAAGAAGAAGCGATATCCATGTTTGCTGCAAAGCCGCTTTACTATCTTTCGGTTATTACCTACCCTGTTGTAAAGCTTCTCAATGCTTCAACCAATTTAATTGTAAGACTTTTCGGAATTGACCCTAATGCAGATGAAGAAGAGGTCACTGAAGAAGAGATTCGAATGATGGTGGACGTGGGAGAAGAAAAAGGAACCATACAAGAAAACGAAAAGGAAATGATCAACAATATTTTTGATTTCGACAACAAGACAGTCATGGATATTATGACCCATAGAACCGATATTGTTTCCCTTCCGGTCGAAGCAAGCCTTGACGAGGTTATATCTTTGTATAATGAAGAAAAATATACAAGGATACCGGTGTATGAGGAAAGTATAGATAATATTGTAGGAATCCTGCATGTTAAGGATTTAATAAAGTATGTGAGCAGCGAGAATAATACTAAAGATTTTGATTTGAGGAATATTATCAGAAAACCTTACAATGTGCCGTGGTCAAAGAAGGCAGATGAGCTTTTCAGCGAATTGCAGAGAAGCAAGGTTCATATGGCAATTATTATTGACGAATACGGCGGAACGGCAGGAATCGTGACTATTGAAGACTTGGTGGAGGAAATTGTAGGTAATATATTTGACGAATACGATGAAGAAGAAAAAGACTTTGAAAAATTGGACGAGAGCACTTATATATTTAACGGCTCTGCCGGTCTTGATGTTTTAAACGAATGGGTGGATGCAGAGCTGCCTGAGGACGAGTATGACACATTGAGCGGATTTATTATAAGTCAGTTGGGTAGAATTCCGGACTATGACGAAAAGCCTCAAATTGAATTCAACGGGCTTTTGTTCAAAGTAGAAGAGGTAAGTGAAAAAAGGATTGAAAAGATTAAAGTCTGCAGAGCATAAAAAGCTATTGACATTGACGTAGCGTAAAGGTGTAAAGTATTCTTGCGGGGAGGTGAAAGCATGGAGTACACAGTGCAAAAGCTTGCATCTCTGGCTGGAATCAGTGCCCGTACCTTAAGGTATTATGATGAATTGGGTATTCTCAAGCCGGCAAGAATAAATTCATCGGGCTACAGGATATATGGTCAGAAGGAAGTTGACATTTTACAGCAAATACTGTTTTACAGGGAATTGGGCGTAAGTCTTGACTGTATCAAGAATATTATTACGTCTTCTTCCTTTGATCCGCTTTCTGCACTGAGGGAACATCGCGAAAAGCTCCTCCAAAAAAGAGAGCAGCTGGATTTGCTGATAGCAAATGTCGACAAGACAATTGCAGCTGCGGAAAGGAGAGCTGAAATGTCTGATAAGGAGAAGTTTGAAGGTTTTAAACAAAAAATGATTGACGACAACGAAAAAAAATATGGGGAAGAAATCAGGACAAAATACGGAGACGAACAGGTCGATGAATCCTATAAGAAATTTAAGAATATGACCAAAGAGCAGTATGACGAGGTGGAAAAACTTTCACTTGAACTGAATGAGACATTAAAGAAAGCCTTCGCAACAGGTAATCCCGCAGGGGAGCTTGCTCAAAAAGCTGCAGACTTGCATCGCCAATGGCTAAGTTATTTCTGGGGAAGTTACAGCAAGGAAGCCCATGCCGGACTTGCCCAAATGTATGTGGAAGATGAGAGATTTACTGCATATTATGACAAGGAGCAGCCGGGAACTGCGAAGTTTTTGAGGGATGCCATTCTGATTTATACGGGAATGGAGGAAAAATAATATAGTTTATAAGATATTAAAAAGGTTGACTGCCCTTTTTGGCAGCCAACCTTTAATTTTATTATAAACCCGGTTGAAAATCGACTATCCTGACCGTCAGATTATTGGATAAACGGCAGTTTGTCAATTGACTTGAGCAAATATCTTTTTAGGATAGAATAGTCTGTTGAAGTTACCTTGCCGTCCGCATTTACATCGGCAGCGTCCATGTTTACATTTGACACAGGCACTTTTACCACTATTCTTCTTAATGCCGAAAGGTCTGATGAATTTACTTTACCGTCGTTAGTGACATCGCCATAGATAAAGTTAGGAGAAGGCGATACCGGAGGAGTTTGCGAGTTAATGGGCTTCGTTGGTGTCGGAGATGTTACAGGGTCTGAAGCTCTTGGTGTACCGTAATACTCACCCAAGGAAATTCCGTTGGAACCAAGAGGAATTTGGTGGTCAAGACCGATAAACTTACCGTCTTTTGTTTGCCACAATGCTTTCTTCAACAATCCGTATTTTTCTTCATCCCAAGTTGCCCAGTCGTTTCCGATCAATCCGCCGGTATCTCCGGAGTTGGGGTTTATACACCAGAATGTGTGGTGAATGCGGTTTTCAATCATATAATCTCTGAGCAATGTCATCCATTTCTGGTTTTTACCGCCATCCATATGTCCACCCCACTCACCGATTAAAAGTGGAGCGATTCCCTGATCGTTAATATATGCCCAAGTATCATACCAGTAGTCATCCAACAGGGTCTGAGTTGTAAAGTCTTTATCAAACCATGTTTGAGCGTATACTGAAGGACCGTAGTCATGTGGAGAGTATACTATCTGGCTGTTTAAAGGACCTAAATCAATAGGATAATCTTTAACGCCTCTCAAGTTTCCGCCCCACCATGCGCCGTACCATGGAGAAGCATCTCCTGTTGCACCCCAGATATCCGGTGTGTCATAGGTATAACCTTTTTCAGTCTTCGGGTACTGCTCAACACCTTCAATAACTATTAGCACTTTAGGGTTTACTGCCAAGATAGCTTTTGCACAAGTTTCGGCAGCATATTTCCAGTTGTTTTCGTCTTTTGAATTGTCCCATTTTGCAAGCAATTCAGGTACTTCGGCCATATAGCCGCGTTTTCCGTGAGGCTCGTTTTTCAAGTCAAAAGCCAATATAGTGTCATCGTTTTTGTACTTGTCGGCAAGCCAAACCAATGTGTCTATCCACATTTTTGTGGTAACTACTCCGCAAGTGCTTGTTTCTTTTCCGTACCACAACTCATAGTTATGTCCGGAGTTGTTGGCATCAGGGCTATGTATATCAATCATTACCTTAATTCCAAGCTCTTTACAGTAGCCCATAATAATATCGAAGATTTCCATACTGTTTTTTACACCGTCAGTTTCCGGATCATAAAAGTCAGGATTTACCACATGGTATGGAGGATTGTTGCTGGCAGTTACGCTGGAAACCGGGTTTGGCTTTCCAATCATCCAGCTGTACAGAAGCTCTGTTGAAATCGGTATTCTCAAAAAGTTGATACCTCTGTCGGCAACGCTGGTCAGAATACCTTTGACATCATACCAGGCACCGTGGAAACAGTTTTCACTGCAGTTGAAACCAAACCAGTTGGCACCTGTCAACCATACTTCGTTTCCATACATGTCATAAATTTTGTTGCCTTTACAATGCAACCAGTCGTCGTTGTTGGTGTCTACGGCTGTTACTGTTGTAGCTGTGTTATATGAGAAACAAAAAACAGCCAGAACTATCAGCGCAGCAAACAACGAAACAATTCCTTTTGCTTTCTTCATAAAAAAACCTTCCCCCCAAAAGAATAATTTATTTCAATAAATATTATTGAAAACTGTTAACCGGACTAAAGATGAAAAAGTAATAGATATAATTTACACCGACAAAAACATAATGTCGTATAAAGTATATTATTTGACGACAATCACCTCTTACACAAATTTACAATTGAGTTATGCAGGAATATTACTCCTACTATAATTTTATAAAATATTCGAAGGTAAATCAACCTAAATGTGTACGTGTGTAGAAAAATTAAGGATTGTGTAAGGTAGATTGCATTTTTAGACGTTTGCGACAAACATTTCTACATCTTCAGTGGATACAAAATATTTTTTTGGATTTTCCGGATCTATGTACACCGGAAGAGTAGTGATTCCATTTTCTTTTATTATGGGCTCGGGGTCAAACCAGATGTTGTCGCTGTTAAAAAAGTAAAACAATCCTGTGTAGGGGTCTTTCCAACTGCAGGTTATAATATACGGATGCTTTCCGTTTACTGTATAGTTTTTATTCAAAATAACTTCATTGATATCTGCATACACCAGCTGGCCGGTTGCCATCAGGCGTTCGCGAAGCCTTGACTTATTGACTTGTGAAATGATAAAGCTAACTCCGATGGCCGTAAATATTAATCCGATTACGACCAAAACAATGTCGGAAATCATGGAGCCAGTGGATTGCACGTTCTCCGGATTGTCCGGGTCGTAATAGACGGTAATTTCTTTGCCTTCCCTCATACCGGAGGAGTAATAACCAAGAGTATCATAGTATTCTTCACCTTCAACGAAATATTTTATTTGTACGTTATAATGCCTGTCTCCGTCAAAGTCACGGTAGCTGTCTATTTTGGTAATAACGGCAGTGGTCTTTACGGCACTTTTTAGAAAATTGAAATGATTGATGCCGAGTATTACTCCAATTATGGTGGGAATAAGACCGACAGCCGCAAAAATAATTCCCAATATCCATATAGCATTCTTTTTCATTTTTCTACCCCCTGCATAAATCCGTTATAGTTGTAAAGCTATTCTATCATAAAAAAAGATGTATAAAAACAGCTATTAGAAACAATACTCTCTAAATATAGCATAGTTTATTTAAAAGAGTATAAAAAGCTCATGAAATATCGTAAAACAAAACCTGCATAAAAAGGCAAAAGACTTGTTGATATTTTAATCGTTTTGTGTTAGTATGATAGTGAAAAAATTAACCAATTCATAAAAAGGAGCAAAATACGGAAAAGTTTCTTTGTTTGTCAATATTGCAAAAATGCAATGACAAAAATGCAAATAATATAAAAGTAATTACATAATAACACAAATAATAAATATAGTTGGAAGGAGAATTTCTAATGACATCAACAAACATGACATCAAACAAAAAATTGCTTGATTGGGTCAAAGAAATGGCTGAAATGTGTCAGCCAGATGAAATTTATTGGTGCGACGGCTCGGAGGAAGAAAATGAACGCCTGTTAAAGTTATTGGTTGATACAGGCCTGGCTACACCTTTAAATCCTGAGAAGCGTCCGGGATGCTATCTCTTCCGCAGCCATCCGTCAGACGTTGCCCGTGTTGAAGACAGAACTTTTATTGCATCCAAGTCTAAAGAAGATGCAGGACCGACAAACAACTGGATAGATCCGACAGAGCTTAAAGGAACTATGAAAGAGCTGTACAATGGTTGCATGAAGGGAAGAACAATGTATGTTATTCCTTTCTCCATGGGGCCTATCGGTTCACCTATCTCAAAGATCGGTGTTGAATTGAGCGACAGCCCTTATGTTGTTGTTAATATGCGTATCATGACACGCATAGGTAAAGCTGTATTAGACCAGCTTGGTGAAGACGGAGAATTTGTACCGTGTCTCCACTCAGTTGGCGCTCCGTTAAAAGAGGGCGAAAAGGATACAGGTTGGCCATGCGCACCAATCGAAAAGAAATACATAAGCCATTTCCCGGAAGAAAGAACTATATGGTCTTATGGTTCCGGATACGGCGGAAATGCGCTTTTAGGAAAGAAATGCTTCGCACTTCGTATCGCGTCCGTTTTGGCACGTGATGAAGGCTGGCTCGCTGAGCATATGCTCATTCTCCGTATTACTGACCCTGAAGGAAACAAGACATATGTTACCGGTGCTTTCCCAAGTGCATGCGGAAAGACAAACCTGGCTATGCTTATTCCTACAATTCCAGGATGGAAAGTTGAAACAATCGGTGACGACATTGCATGGATGAAGTTTGGAGAAGATGGCCGTTTATATGCTATCAACCCTGAAGCAGGATTCTTTGGTGTTGCTCCTGGTACATCCATGGATTCAAATCCGAACGCAATGCATACAATCAAAAAGAATACAATCTTTACAAACGTTGCATTAACTGACGATGGCGATGTTTGGTGGGAAGGAATGGGAACAGAACCGCCGGCTCATCTCATAGATTGGAAAGGCAATGACTGGGCTCCGGGTTCTGAGACTCCGGCAGCACATCCAAACGGACGTTTTACAGCTCCTGCAAGTCAATGCCCTGTAATTGCTCCTGAGTGGGAAGACCCGAAAGGTGTGCCGATTTCCGCTATTCTTATCGGTGGACGTCGTCCAAATACTATTCCGTTGGTTCATGAAAGCTTTGACTGGAACCATGGTGTATTCATGGGTTCAATCATGGGTTCTGAAATTACAGCTGCTGCAATTTCAAACAAAATCGGACAGGTGCGCCGTGACCCGTTTGCTATGCTTCCATTCATAGGCTACAATGTAAATGACTATCTCCAACACTGGTTGGATATGGGAACTAAGACTGATGCAAGCAAGCTTCCGAAGATATTCTATGTAAACTGGTTCCGCAAAGACAGTGACGGAAAATGGTTGTGGCCTGGATACGGTGAAAACAGCCGTGTTCTCAAGTGGATTGTTGAAAGAGTAAACGGCAAGGGTAAGGCAGTGAAGACTCCTATCGGATATATGCCTACAGTTGATGCCATCGATACAAACGGACTTGATGTAAGCAAAGAGGATATGGAAGAACTCTTGAGAGTTGACAAGGAACAGTGGCTTGAGGAAGTTAAGTCAATAAGAGAGCATTACGCTTCATACGGAGAAAAACTTCCGGCAGAGTTGAAGTCACAATTGGATGCTCTTGAACAGCGCTTGAAAGAAGCTTAATATATTAATTATTAATTAAAGTAAAAAAAAGGAGTCATGGCGTTTGTCACGGCTCCTTTTTAGTTTTAATAAATAGTTTTCGTATCGGCAAAAAGCTGATTTTAAAGAAAAAAAAGACGAAACCTGAGTTTCGACTTCATCAGTTGGTTTTATATATGTTTATCTACTATTATAAATTTAAATTATAGAAAAGGGTGTAATGCTGGCTATGTTTTATTGCCGGTTGACGGGTGTCAAATTGGAGCATCGGTTTGTAAATTGGCTGGGCAAACTTAGCATGTGGGTTGCTGCGTTGATTTTAAATCCATTGGTACGTGGTAATTGCATCGGTAGCTAATATATTGTGTTGCATGTTGGATGATGTATACTGTTCAATTTATACATCACACCCTAGAATTTTCTCTCCCTTTGATATTTTAATTATCACAAATTATTAGGATTTAAACAATATGCAATTTCAACAAAAAATCAACACTCTTAAGACCGGATTTTGATAAATAAAACCAAAAACAATAATCGACTAACGTTATATAATAATGGTTTTTGCATCCAAATCTGGTTGCAAAAGAATTCGATACATATTGTTATTGGAAATAAAACCCTCAAAAAGCAATATTTAAAGCTATTTCCCATTATAAGTTTTTATGGTAGATGAATATTATTCCGAAAATGGTGTTAACATAAGATGTTTGGGTTTTTAAAGATAACAACAGGTTTATCCACAGGTAAAATCAGCCTATATGAGTTATTCACAGAATTGTCCACATTATCCACAGGAGTTATGTGCACAAAACACTTGTTTTGTGGGGGAAATGTGAGGTAATTGTGGAAAAAGATATGGATACGGCTTCTTTATTGGGTTGAAGGCTTTCTGAATTTAAGGAAATTATGTGGAAAAAAGATATGTGAGATTGAAAAATATCCGTTTCAGTGGTTATAATTATATTGAAGGAATATTTTACTTAACGTCGAATTAATATTTTATATTAATATTTTTACCCGAAAGTAGCAAAGTTGTGGACAAACACGGCATATTCAGCTATTTGGGCTTGTTAATATCAATAAAGGGGGGTGGATGCTTTTTTATTTTTCAAGCAAAGCCGTGTTTTGAAGGAAATTTTCAGGGTAAAATTATTAATAATAGCAAGACAGGTATTGTAGCAAAAAATTACAATGCTTGTCATTGACGGAAAGGGGCTGTATGCATATATGAAATTCAAAGTTATCGGAAAAAACATTGTCGTAACAGAAGCTTTAAAGGAAACGGCTATTAAAAAAGTCGGAAAATTGGACAAGTACTTCCGTCGTGATGCTGAAGCGCAAATCACTCTTAGTGTACAAAAGAACAGACATATTGTGGAAGTTACAATACCTTTCGAAGGAGGAATACTTAGAGCTGAAGAAGACAGCCAGGATATGTATGCTTCTATCGACAAGGTTATAGACAGTCTCGAAAGGCAAATAAGAAGAAACAAAACCAAGCTTGAAAAGAAAGTCCATGACGGCAGTTTAAGATTTGAGAACATTCAACTTGACGACGACGCTGAAGAAGAACCGAAATTTGAAATTGTGAGGACAAAGAAATTTGCTATAAAGCCTATGACAGTTGAAGAAGCGGTTTTGCAAATGAATCTTTTAGGACATCAATTCTTCATGTTTTCCAATGCAGAAACCAATGAAGCAAATGTTGTATACAGGAGAAAAGATGGGAATTATGGCTTGATTGAACCGGAGTTTTGATCTATCAATCGCAAATGATAAGATGTTGATATATAATGGATTTTCTACTATAATTAAAAATGCCGAGGCATGTGTCTCGGCATTTAAATTTTTGTTTATTGGAGAGGGCGATATATGGATTTGCTAAAGGATTTAAATAAAGAGCAAAAAGAAGCGGTATTGCACGTTGACGGCCCTTTGCTTGTTTTAGCCGGTGCCGGAAGCGGGAAGACAAAGGTGCTTACGCACAGGATTGCTTACTTGATTAAAGAAAAAAATGTACATCCTGCCAGTATCCTTGCGATAACTTTTACCAACAAGGCCGCAAGAGAAATGAGGGAAAGAATAGACCGGCTTGTTGAAGATGTCAGCGACAGCATATGGGTAAGTACTTTTCATTCCATGTGCGTGAGGATATTAAGAAGGGATATTGAAAAAATAGATTATGACAGAAACTTTGTAATATTTGACTATACGGACCAACAAAACGTTGTAAAGGATTGTCTTAAGGAGCTTAACCTCAATGAGAAAAACTACCCTCCGAAATCGATATTGGAGATGATTGGAAGAGCCAAGGACGAGCTTATTACACCTGAAGCTTATTTAAAAATGTATTCCGGCGATTTCAGGATGGAGAAAGTCGCCCGGGTTTACGAGCTTTATCAAAAGAAGCTAAAGCAAAACAACGCCCTGGACTTTGACGATATTATAATGCTTACGATAAAACTCTTTATGGAGAATCCTGAGGTTTTAAATTACTATCAGAGAAAATTCAGATATATTTTAGTGGATGAGTATCAGGATACCAATACAGCCCAGTATTCCCTTGTCAGCCTTTTGGCACAGGGATACAGGAATCTTTGTGTTGTGGGGGATGACGACCAGTCCATCTATGGGTGGAGAGGCGCCAATATAAGAAATATTTTGGATTTCGAAAAAGAGTTTAAGGATGCAAAGGTAATAAAGCTTGAGCAAAACTACCGTTCAACCCAGACCATTCTTGATGCGGCCAACCATGTTATCAAGAACAACATAGGAAGGAAAAGTAAAAAACTTTGGACTAATAATAAAGAGGGAGATGCCATTAAATATCTTGAGTGTTTGAATGAACATGAAGAGGCATATTTTGTGGCAAGCGAGATAAAGAGGCTTTGCAGAGAGCAAAACCGGTCTTACAGGGACTTTGCCGTACTCTACCGAATAAATGCCATGTCCCGTGTTGTTGAGGATATGCTCATGAAGGAAGGAATAAGCTACAAAATATTTGGAGGACTTAAATTCTATGACAGAAAGGAAATAAAAGATGTTATTGCCTATCTTCGTGTAATTCAGAACCCTGCGGACAACATAAGCTTAAAGAGAATAATTAACGAGCCCAAAAGAGGCATTGGAAATACAACGTTGGATAATGCCGAGAGACTGGCGAACGAAAGAGGGGTCAGCATTTTCTCGATTATTTCATCGGCATCGGAAATTCCGGAGCTTATGAGGGCTTCGGCAAAACTTGAGAAGTTTGTTTCACTGATAAACAGTTTAAGGGCCCAGAGCATGGTTATGACCGCATCGGAAATGATTGAAGAGGTCCTTGAAAGGACAGGCATTTTACAGGCCTACGAGGAAGAGAATACATTGGAGGCCCAGGGCCGAATAGAAAATATCAAAGAGTTGCTGTCCGTGGCAATGGAGTTTGAGAGTGAAAGTGAAGAAAAGAGCCTTACAGAGTTTCTTGCCCATGTATCTTTGGTGTCGGATGTCGATACGATGGATGAGAATAGCGAATATGTTGCTCTAATGACGCTTCACAGTGCCAAGGGGCTGGAGTTCCCGGTGGTATTTTTGGTGGGCATGGAAGAGGGCATTTTCCCGGGCTACAGGTCAATGACCAGCGAGTCGGAGCTTGAAGAGGAAAGAAGGCTGTGTTATGTGGGTATAACAAGGGCCAGGGAAAACCTTTACATGACAAGCACTTTCAGTCGTACACTGTTTGGAAATACTACCTACAACAGGGTTTCAAGATTCATTAAAGAGATTCCCGAGGAGTTGTTTGGGGCCGGTGCTGTGAAAGAGAGCAAGCCGCAGAAAACATCCAATGAAACGGCGAGTAAAAAAATTGACGGAGTAAGCAAAAGCTTTAACCCTTCTGTAAGCTTTAATGCGGCAAATTTAAAAAGTCCTCAGAAAATGGGAGTGGCAAAAGCGGAGCTTAGTGTGGGCGACTTGGTGAGGCATAAAGTTTTTGGAGAAGGAATTATCACCCGAAGAGAGCCTGAAGGGGACGATTTCAAGCTGGAAATACACTTTAAAGGAAAAGGCATGAAAAGACTTATGGAAAGCTATGCGAATTTAACAAAAGTAAATCAGTAAAAAAATATTTCATATTTTTTCATAATGGCCGAACCAAAATAAATATGATTGCGTCTAACTAATCAAAACAGAAAAATGTGGATAAAAAAAGTGTCGGTTATCCAAGAAACAAGAGGAGGTAATAAGAATGAAAAGAATACTGGCAATCATGTTGGTACTCGGCATTATGCTGACAAGTATGACAGCGATGGCAAGCGCAGAAGTTTTTTCGGACATTTCCGGGCATTGGGCAAAAAGCACAATTGAAAAAATGGCGGACCTGGGTATAGTCAAAGGCGTTGGCAATGGTATGTTTTTACCGGATAGGGAGATAAAACGGTCGGAATTTATTGTGGCTTTGCACAAGGTAGCGGAAATTAAAATTAATTATTTTAAAGCTCCGGACATCAATGAGTTTTACAGTGACGTAAAAAACGAAGACTGGTATGCTTCACAGCTTTATGACATGGCATCGTTAAACATTGTTGACGACAGAGAAAAGTTCAGACCCAACGACCTTATAACCCGTGAGGAAATGGTGCATTATCTTGTAAATACGTATAAGTACAAGCTTAATGCAATTTCGGGTGATATTGATGGGGAGGACAGCTGTTTTGACGATGAGGATAGTATCAAAGAGCAGTATAAAAACTCGGTAAAATATGCCTATAAGCTGGGATTTGTTAAAGGAAGGGGTAACGGAAAATTTGTTCCCGAAGGACTCAGCACAAGAGCGGAAGCTATGGTAGTACTGGAAAAACTATTGCAGGCATTAAAAGAAGATGTTAAGGATGCGGTGGAGGTAACTCCTTCGTTTGTAAAAGACAAAGATGGGTATAAAATGACGCTGACAATTAAAAACGGCGGAAAAAATGAAGTTGTGATTATGCATGGTTCCGGGCAAAAGTATGATTTCGTGCTCTTGGACGATAAAAAAGAAGAGGTATACAGGTGGTCGGAAGGAAAAGGCTTTACCATGGCCCTTACAGAGACCCATATTCCTTCAGGAAAGACTGTGGAGTTTTCTGAAGTGATAGATGCGAAGACCTATGAGGAAATCAGCGGCAAGGTATATTATTTTAAAGCGATGATTGTAGGAAGCAGTGAAGACTTTGAAATAAATAAGGACGGATATTATTTAAGTCTCAAAGAGGAAAAAGATAATAAGCTTGAGATAGTACCAAGCTATGAAAAAGGCGAAAAGACTTTTACAATGAAGCTTTCAGTAAAAAATACATCCGACAAGGATATAACAATCAACCATACATCAGGCCAAAAGTTTGACTTTAAATTGCTGGATGAAAATAAAGAAATAATTTATACGTGGTCTGCCGACAAATTGTTTATGATGATGGAGACCGAAACAGTGATAGGTGCGGGAAAGACAGTGGAATTTGAAGAAGAGATTGATATGGAAAGCTATAAAGATGTTATTGGAAAGGCGAAGTATTTGAAGGCTTACATCGTTGGTACAAGTGAGGATTGTGAAATAGAAAAAGACGGATACGAGGTAGAAATAAAATAGAGAATATTTAGGCTTTTATAGTATTGATTAATTTAGGCTGTGCTAGGGCTAATCCCGGTACAGCCTAAATTGATTTTGGAAAATTTGATATTTTCCGGAGCCTCAAATTTGATATAATATATTCAAAAACAATAAAGAAGGAGTTTTAAAATGTATTTTAACCGTACAATATTTCTCTCTGTAATAGCCGGCATTATACTTTTTATTATAGGACAAAGAGTTTCAAGGGCGGTGAATGGAAACTCCCTGAGGATTCTTTTAGGTTTCTTGTTTCTCCTCCTTTGTATTCCGAACTTTCTGTTTGCGGCATATTATTTACATTTAATAAATGAACCTATATGGTATATTAAATTTAGGGCAATCGGCAATATTGAATTACTATCATCCCTAATTGGTCTTTTCTTTGGATTTATGACTTTCAAAGATGGAAGCCTTGGAAATATTAAATTGAAAGCTTTAAATAAATACATTTTCGTTATCTGCATGATTTTAATTATAATACCTTTCATTAAACCCATTATAAGGCCTGTGAGCCGGAATTCCCAGTTTCAAGACCGATGGAAGGATGGAGTGTGTTTGCAATCTACAGGTTCAACTTGCGGTCCTTCTGCTTTAGCGACAATTTTTAATTATTATGGGATATCAAAAAGTGAACAAGAGATTGCGAGGGCATCCTTTTCCAGCTCAAGCGGTACGGAGAATTGGTATTTAATCAGGTATGCAGAAAAGAACGGACTTAAAACCGAAGTTTCATACAAAAACAGTTTGGAAGATGTACCGGTACCGTCAATAATCGGAACTTATATTAACGGCAGGATAGGCCATTTTATAACCATTCTAGGTAAAGAAGGGGACCGCTTTGTTGTCGGTGATTCTTTAAAAGGCAGACTACTGTTAACCGAAAAGGAGTTTAATGAATACTATACTTTTTCAAATTTTGTTTTGCACCTAAAAAAGCCGGAGGACTAACCGGCTTTGTCTGCCGTTAATACGATACTAAGCGCGTTTTATAAAGCCAAACGAAAGAATTATAGGAGAAGGCATAAATACCGGATATGTGTTACAATAATGTATGGTATTATTTTCACAAAAAACTTCAGTATTGGAGGGAAAGCAAAATGAAAAAACCAATTTTGATAATAACATTAATAATTGTACTTTTGAACACATTATCGATTAATGTGTTTGCTGAACCTAAAATAGTGCGAGTATATGTGGATGATGTATTAAAAGAATCAACATTGGACGATTATCCTAAAGGTCTTGATGGATTGGCAAGACTGCCCCTTAACAGAGCGTTGGAGCTTTTGGGTATAGATTATGATATAGAACATGCGCAATACATTTTTACTGTCAACGGCAAAGAGTATTCTATACCGGAAGGCTCAAATTATTATTATTTAGACGGTGAGCGAATAGAGATGCCGCATCCGTGTTATAAAATTAATAATACGACATTACTGATGCCGATTGATTTTTATATTGATTGCTTATCAGCGGAAATAAAATCTGATGAGCAAATAACTAACATATATTTTTATTCTTCAAAGGTAAAGCCTGAGAATGAAGAGACAGAAGGCAAATCCGATACGGAAAACACGGATGATATCAAAGAAGATGAAGGTATTGGCCTTATTTCCCAATACAAAAAAGCTGATATTAAAGTAATATTTTCATCTGCCGACGGCATATATGCACTCGATGAGAAAACAGGAAACGCAATTGCCATTGACGAGTCCTTTGCTAAAAGGCCTGCTTGGACCAGTATAATAGAGAAACTGGAGCCTCACAGATATAAAAAATTGGTTGATATTGATGATAACTATATTTATTTTATAGATGTAATTCATTCAAAAAATGCAGTTGAATCATACTTATACAGGATTAATAAGGATGGTACGCAAAAAATCCTCATAGATTTTGATATTGACATTGAGCAGAACATTTTTTCTAATGAAAACAGTATTTTTTATGCGAAAACTTCCTACTCAATAGATTCCCATGGCTTTACAAAAAAAGCAAAATCCGAGGGGATATTTGAGCTAAAAAAAGGCACCGTTGAACCTAAAAAGATAATAGACAAGGATTATACCTTAAAGGGCATAACCGGAAAATATCTAATATTATGTGAATATTTGTCTTCTGAAAGGAGAGATAATATATTTGCATATAACATTTCAGAGGGCAAGTTATTCCAACTGCCTTCCTATCCTTTTTACTGCTCGTTTGTATCTGCGGTTGAAGGCTCTGTATATTATGGCAATACCAATAGCGAATATTACTACCGGTACAACCTTACTGATAATAAATTAGATAAATTATCAAAGATAGATCCTTCTAAAGTATGGAGAAGGGGTTCCGACAGCAACTTTATATTTTATAATGATAAAAGAAATGATGCAACAAGGACCTTTGCATATGATAAAAGGAACGGAACTTCCTTAATGATAGAAACTCAATGTTCTAAACTGGGATTGTCACCCGATATAGGGGATAACATCAAAGGTATCGGCAGTTATAACGATGATTTCTATTATTATAAAGAAGTATATGTCTATGGGGATTCTTTGGGCAATCTGTTTAATTTGGATAAATGTGAAATTTACAAATCTCATCTGGGAAAAGACGAAAAAGTTCTGTTTTCTGTGCCCTGCATGATAAACAAAATGATGGTAGTAGATAAGAGGTATTTTACTTCCCAGGCATATGTAAAAGTAAACGGTAAAATACTTGATTTCCCGGATGCCAAACCCTTTATTGACGAAAACAACAGAACTCAAGTCCCGGTCAGATTTGTAAGTGAAGCGCTGGGAGCAGAGGTTGAATGGGATGCCACTGCCAAAGCTGTAAAAATATCAAAGGAAAATGAGACAGTTATAATCAAAATAGGAGAAAAGGCAATAGATATAAACGGTGTTAGAAAAGAGATGGACACAGCTGCAATTATAAAAAACGGGAGAACCTTTGTTCCGCTAAGATTCGTGAGCGAAGCATTCGGTGCTTCTGTGGAGTGGAATTCGGATACAAATATGGCGGTAATAAAGTAAGTCCTAAGATTCTCTTGGAGCATATTGTTTAATCGAAAAAATTTGAAGTATATTGCGAAGAAAGATTTAGAGCCTGTTAATACATCGCGGTAAGGTAGGGCACCATTCTAATGAAGTGAGTTTTGCCCGGCCCGGTGAAGTATTTACAGGCTCCGTTTTTATAATTTAATATTCATTTTTACATTTAGCTGTATTTCACGCAGTGAAATTGCTAAAAAGCGATGCCCTCAGGCTTTTGCTTATTTAATGCTCCTTTAATTAACAGCCATTTCGAAAGATACGCAGAAATTAGGCTGTGCCAAACCGGATCTTCCTTTAAAGGGATCTGAGTCACGGAGCAAGCCCCAGCGGTACGTTCCATTAGGTCTCGCTTTTCCGCCGGTAAAGGCATAGCCGACTTTTACACCCCAAGCGGGTAGATCATTGGCACAGGTTATTATTACCGAATTTCCCGAGATTTCAACCGAATTTATTGTGACTCTTGAACCGTTGGCAGTGACCTCGAACCCTTTACCGTTTCTCCATTCGGTCAAGCTACTCTGGTTTGGTGCCGGGAGCGTAGTGTCCCAAACAAGTGGCGGTACCGGTACATGGAAGTCTACTGTAATGGTTCTGCCGTTTTTGGTGGCTTTTATAGGCTGAAGAGGTTTCCAGTCCTTACCGAGAACAACCTTTTCATAATAGACCTGAGCATACTTTTCACCCAAATGTTGATATCCGGTGGAAGTCAAATGAACGTTATCGCCTCCGTAAGTTCGCTGATAATTGGGACCTATACAGATTATATCGCCGGGATAATCGACACCTGCTTTCCATTGAGCCAAGGTAGAAGCTGAAGTTCCGGTACTTGGATAGGAGTGCTGCTGAACAACAAACATTGGGATATTTTGTGTTTGTCCGGTTATAGCCTTTATGTCCCGGTTATAATCCAACCACAATTGGCGCATCTCATTTTCATAGTTGGGATTACCGCAATCGGTTTCACCGTGGGTTAGGATGATGCCTCCCACACCGTAGGTTTTTCCCGATGCTTTTGCCAAGCGGTTGATTGCAGTAACTTCAAATATTGATGCAGCATAAGCACGGCCGGTATTTCCCGTATCAGTGGCACCTTTTTTGATTACAGACATACCCTGACCGGATTCACCTACTACCGTATGTACCGAAATATAGTCGTTTCCGCCTGCAGCTTTTACCATTGCAGTTATTTGGTTCGCCATTGCAGTATGGGGGGTCTCACCATATAAATTTCCTGGGTAGGCAGACGGGAAACCTGTTGCAAGGTTGCGAATAGGTTCGGTAAGGGGAACCAGTTTCAGCTGACTGCTGTTGGCATCGTAGGGAGGAACCCTTAGGTTGCCCAAAGACAGCTTCAAATTGTTGTAAGGCTGGGTTGAAGATAAAATTGGAGTAGCTCCTACAGAGAGACTTTGACCCGTACCTATGATTCCGGCCCAATCCCAAGGTATGTTAAGATTGATTGACGGCGATGGAGTCGGTGAAGGTGTCGGATTTGCGGTCTCGCCCGGGAAAGAAGATATCAGACGCAATATATACCTTTTCAGATAGCTTAAGTCGCTGGAGGTTACATTTCCGTCTCCGTCGGTATCGGCATTGGAGTATGCCGTTCCTGTAAGTATGTTCTGCCTTAGAATATGTCTTACCAATAAAGTCATATCGGTAGAATTGATGGAGCCGTCACCGTTGATGTCGCCAAGTTTTCCGGTGCTGGCAGCGGTTGTTGAAATTGAGATACATGAGATGACCAGTGAAAAAATCACTAAATAAAAAATAACCTTTTGCACAACTTTCGATGCCTTCATAATTTATCCCCCTTTTTTTAATAATACTGTTTTATTAATTTATATTGTTAATAAAAATTATATGGATTAAACTTTATTGCTATATATGTTCGATGACATTCGATTTTTTCGATTGGGAAAATTACTTCATGATACTCAATAAATATATTTCATTTATGTAAAAAGATACGGAAGAGATATTTATTATGAAAATGTATTTATTATGAAGATATATTTATTATTTATGAACCTGTAGTGTTTTTCTTTTCTTTGCTTTTTTCTAATTGACAAATCAATCCCCATGCATTATAATAACCTTAATTCATCAATTTATAACTTTAATATGATAAAGTGATAAAGTGAGGTGCTTAAATTGGCAGAGTGGAAGATACATACTCCAGAAGGTGTTCAGGATATACTGCAAAATGAATGCTTCTTTAAGAAAAACCTGGAGGACCGGATCAGAAAAGTATTTCGTTCCAGTGGTTACTATGAGGTAGAGACTCCGATTGTAGAGTTTTATGACGTTTTTTCTACCGAAGAGAATATAATTCCCCAGGAGACCATGTTTAAGTTTTTTGACCAGCAAGGAAGAATTCTGGTTTTAAGACCGGATATAACAATACCTATTGCCAGGGTTGCGGCTACCAAACTAAAGGACGCGCCTTATCCCTTGAGAATCTCCTATATCGGCAATGCCTTTAAATATAACGAGCTTGGCGGAGGAAAGCAGAAGGAGTTTACCCAGGCCGGTGTTGAGATAATCGGAGTAAACACTCCGGAGGCAGATGCCGGGGTTATAGCTACGGCAATTGATGCTGTAAAGGCCACAGGACTTGAAAATTTCCAGATTGATATCGGTCAGGTGGAATTTTTCAAAGGGCTGATGGAGGAAACCGGCCTTTCGGAAGAAGAGACGGAGAAGATGAGGGTACTTATAGACCGAAAGGACTTTTTGGGAATCGAGGAATTGGTTGAGGAGCACAATATCAGGGACGACCTTAAAGAACTGATATTAGACCTTCCTAAATTATTCGGCTCAACAGATGTTATTGACAGGGTGGAAAAGTATCCTATAAATGAGCGTTCAATTAAAGCATTGAACAACTTAAGGAGCATTATTAATATATTGGACGATTATGGCCTTTCAAAATATGTTTCGGTAGACTTGGGTATGGTTCAAAGTCTCAATTACTATTCCGGTACTATTTTCAGAGGCTTTACCTACGGAGTTGGATTCCCGATATTAAGCGGCGGAAGGTATGACAGACTGGTGGAGAAATTCGGAAAGAGCAGCCCCGCCACAGGCTTTTCCATGGGAATCAATATGGTGATGATGGCCCTCGACAGGCAGAAAATTGAATTTGAAAAACCCAGAATCGATACTCTTGTCCACTGTAGGGAAGAGGGAAGAAAGACAGCATTTCAAATATGTGAAGCCTTGAGAAAACAAGGACTTGTCGTGGAGATGGATATAAACGGAGGAGATTTGGATACAGCCAGAAATTATGCGGCTTTAAAGGGCATAGGAGGCATATTGGAGGTTCTTGATGATGAAAACATAGAGGTTCATAACCTTGAAAAGGGTGAGGTCTCAAAAGTGACCATAAGTGAGCTTTTAAAGGCATGAGCTAAGGAGGGGGAGAAATGAGATATTTGACGATAGCGCTTTCAAAGGGAAGACTTACCGATATGTCGGTGGAGCTGTTTGAAGCCATAGGAATAGATTGTACGGAGCTTAAAAATTCATCAAGAAAGCTGATTCTGACCGATGAAAAAAACAAAATCAAGTTCTTTCTTGCAAAACCCAGTGATGTGCCTACATATGTAGAGTATGGAGCAGCAGACATAGGTATCGTGGGAAAAGATACGCTGCTGGAAGAGGGAAGACACCTTTACGAAGTATTAAACCTTGGATTTGCAGCTTGCAAAATGGTGGTGGCAGGCCCGGCGGAGCTAATGGGAAAGCTTGACCAGCTCACCAACAAAAGAGTGGCCACAAAGTATCCCAGGATAGCAAGGGAGTATTTTGAGCACAAAAGAAAAGAATCCATTGAGGTTATAAAGTTAAACGGGTCCATTGAGCTGGCACCGTTGGTGGGGCTTTCCGAGGTAATAGTGGACCTTGTCGAGAGCGGAAGAACCTTAAAGGAAAACGGGCTTGTGGTGCTGGACACAATTGCGGATATAAGTGCAAGACTTGTGGTAAACAGGGTAAGTATGAAGATGGAAAGCGAAAGAATTAATGCAATAATAGAGGGAATACGAAAGGAATTGGAAAAGAGGTGAGATAGATGATAAAGCTTATCGATTTAAGATGCGGCAAAGACAGCGGCATATTTGAAAGTCTTGCGTCAAGAAGCCAGCTGGAGCATAAAGATGTTTTGGACCGTGTCGAGGAGATAGTGGGAAATGTGCGGCGAAATGGCGACAAGGCAGTCTTGGAATACACCGCCATGTTTGACAAGGCTCGGCTTACTTCTGATAAGCTAAGGGTTACAGAGGAAGAGATAAAAGAGGCGTATACCAAGGTTGACCCCAAGCTTGTTGAAGTGATAAAAAAGTCGAGGGACAATATCAGGGATTTTCATGAAAAGCAGAAGGAGAAATCTTGGTTTTCCACCGATACGGAAGGGGTAATTGTAGGACAGCTTTCAAGACCTCTAGAGGTTGTGGGTGTGTATGTTCCGGGAGGGACAGCGGCCTACCCTTCATCGGTTCTTATGTGCACAATGCCTGCAAAGGTTGCCGGTGTTAGCAAAGTTGTAATTACCACGCCCCCGGGAAAGGATGAAAAGATAAATCCTGCCATATTGGTGGCGGCAAATGAGGCCGGAGTGGATGAAATATATAAAGTAGGAGGTGCCCAGGCCATAGCAGCTTTGGCATTCGGTACGGAGACAATTCCGAAGGCGGACAAGATTGTGGGGCCGGGAAACATCTATGTGGCAATGGCAAAGAGAACGGTATACGGCTATTGTGATATCGATATGATAGCCGGGCCCAGCGAGATTATGGTGGTTGCCGATGAGACTGCAAACCCGGTGTTTGTGGCTGCAGACCTTTTATCCCAGGCAGAGCATGATGCGCTTGCTTCATCCATTTTGGTTACAACCTCAGAGAACGTTGCAAAAGAGGTTCAGAGGGAGTTGGAGGTGCAGCTTGAGGCTTTGGAAAGAAAGGCGATGGCCAGAAAGTCGATAGATGACTATGGCGCGATAATTATTGTTGAAAACCTGAAAGATGCTGTGGCGGTAGTTAACAGGATTGCGCCGGAACATCTGGAGCTTTGCATAGAAGATCCTTTTTCGGCACTGGGGAGCATAAAAAACGCGGGTGCGATATTCCTCGGAAATTACTCAACAGAGTCCTTGGGAGATTATTTTGCAGGACCTAACCACGTGCTTCCCACAAGCAGTACGGCAAGATTCTTCTCACCCCTAAATCTGTCGGATTTCATGAAGAAAAGCAGCATTATTTCCTATTCAAGGGATGCTCTTTCTAAGGTTAAGGACGATGTCATACTTTTTGCCGAATCCGAAGGGTTGGGGGCCCATGCAAATGCTATAAGGGTAAGGTTTCAAGACAATCAGGGTAAGTAAAAAAGAGAGTAAGCAGAAACAGAAATAAGAAATAAAGTAAATAAAAGTGTATACAGAAAAGAAAATATTTTCGATGCAAACAAAAAAGGGGGGTAATGTACAATGATTGGAGATTTGGTAAGACCTGAATTACAAAAATTAGTGCCGTATGTTTCTCATCAGATTCCTTACAGAATAAAGCTTGACGCAAATGAAAGCCCCTTTGAGCTTCCCGAAAGCATCAGAAAAAAACTGGCGGATTACTTTTTAAAGGGGCCGGGTTTGAATATCTATCCTGACAATGAGTCCGTAGAACTTAGAAAAACCCTTGCGAAGTATTGGAATGTTAATCCTGATGAGGTTGTTGTGGGCACCGGATCAAATCAGCTTATTCAGCTGATAATAACAGTGTTTGTTGGAAAGGGTGAGAAAGTGGTCTATCCTTGGCCCTCATTCTCAATGTATAAAATAAATACCTTGATAGCAGGCGGCGAGCCGGTGGGAGTTCTCCTTGACAAGGATAAAGACTTTGGCTTTGATACCGATAACTTTATTGCCGCTGTAAAGGAAGAAAGAGCCAAGGTGGCATTCCTCTGCAATCCCAACAATCCGACAGGTGGGATGATTTCTTCGGAGGATATTGAAAGAATACTAAAAGAATGCAGCAATTCAATTATTGTTGTTGACGAGGCTTATGCCGAATTTTGCAATGAGAGCGTAATACCTCTTGTAAAGAAGTACGAAAACCTCGTGGTGCTGCGTACTTTCTCAAAAGCCTATCTTCTTGCCGGGGCAAGGTGCGGCTATTCCATAAGCGGTCCTGAGATTGCGAATGAGATAAACAAAATAAGACCGACATACAATGTAAGCTCATTGACCCAGCTTATAGCCCAAATGGTGTTTGAGAAACAGGAAGAAATGCAGAAGATGATACAGTATTTGATCAATCAAAGGGGAGAGCTTGAGGCCGGGCTGAAAAAGATAAAGGATGTTTATATTTATCCTTCCTGTGCAAATTATGTGCTTATTAAAGTGCCTAAAGCGGATGAAATAAGCAAAGAGCTTGAAAAACGGGGGATATTGGTTCGAAGCTTTCCCGGCGACCCTGTGCTTTACGACTGTATCAGAATAACTGTAGGCACCAAGGAAGAAAATGATATTTTCTTAGAGGAATTTTCCGACATTATTAATAATTTTTAATTAATATTATAGTTGCGATTTTCTATAGAAATGGTAGAATTAAAATAGCTTGTCGGTGTAGTACCGATGGGATTTGACTATTTGTTTCGGAGGCAATTTAATGGGTAGAAAGTCTGAAATAAGCAGAAAAACCGGCGAGACCGATATAACGTTAAGCATAAATATTGACGGCTCCGGAAAAGGTAACATCACTACGGGAGTTGGGTTTTTGGACCATATGCTCAATTTGTTTGCAAAACACGGTCTTTTTGACCTGGATGTAAAAGCAAAGGGCGATTTGGAGGTTGATGCCCACCATACCGTAGAGGATGTGGGAATTGTATTCGGTCAAGCCATAAAACAGGCTTTGGGTGAAAAGAAATCCATAAGAAGGTACGGTTCTTCATTTGTACCGATGGACGAAACCCTGGTGCTGGTTGCTCTTGATATAAGCGGCAGGCCGTATCTGGTTTTTGATGCAGAGCTTAAATGCGAAAGATTAGGCAACATGGAGACGGAGCTTGTTGAGGAGTTTTTCAGAGCGGTTGCCTTTAACGCAGGCATAACACTGCATATTAAAGCATTATACGGCAGCAATACTCATCATATAATTGAGGCTATGTTCAAAGCCTTCGGAAGAGCCCTTGATGATGCAACCAGGGAAGATGACAGAATTAAAGGAGTCATGTCGACCAAGGGAATATTGTAATTAAATTTTATATAAAATACATATTTAGTAAGAGGGGTTTTGTAAAATGCTATTAGGAGACACAAATTTTATAGACCTTCCTTTATATATTAAAGGTAAGGTAAGAAATGTTTATGATTTGGGAGACAAACTTTTAATTGTAGTTACCGACAGGATATCTGCTTTTGATGTGGTATTTCCGAACCTTATACCCAACAAAGGAAAGGTTTTGAATGGCATTTCCAAGTTCTGGTTTGACTATACCAAGGATATAGTAGACAACCATGTTATAACTACAGATGTGAGTGAATATCCTGAAGGACTTTCAAAATTCAAGGAAGAGCTTGAAGGCCGTTCCATGCTTGTAAAGAAGATAAAGATGATACCGGCAGAGTGCATAGTCAGAGGATATCTTGAAGGCTCCGGACTTAAAGACTACAAGGCTACCGGAAGCATATGCGGAATAAAGCTCCCTGAGGGTCTAAGGCAGGCAGACAAACTTCCTGAACCGATATTCACACCTTCTACAAAGGAATCGGAGGGTCATGACCAGAATGTGTCCTTTGAAGGCCTTTGTAATGCTATAGGTACGGAACTTGCCGAAAAGCTTAGAGACATAAGCTTGGCATTATACGAAAAGGCAAGCAAGTATGCTGAGAGCAAGGGTATTATTTTGGCGGATACAAAGTTTGAATTTGGTATTTTGGATGGAAAGATTGTAGTGGGGGATGAGTTGTTTACGCCCGATTCCTCGAGATTCTGGGATATGAATGAGTACGAACCCGGCAGAGCTCAAAAGAGCTTTGACAAACAGTTCTTGAGAGAATACCTCGAAACCATTGACTGGGACAAGAACCCGCCGGCTCCGACTCTTCCCGATGATGTGGTTAAAAATACAGAATTAAAATACATTGAAGCTTATGAAAGGCTTACAGGCAATAAGCTGGTGTAGCTTGAAACACTCCCCTTTCTTACTGTTCGGTAAGGGGAGTGTTGGGTGTTTATACTTAATTTTTTGTGTGGAGTGAACAAATTTGATAGCTGTAATAGATTATGGAGTAGGAAATTTAAAAAGTGTTGAGAAAGCATTTCAGTTTATTGGTTTTGATGCAAAGACCACTTCTGATAAAGAGATGATTTTAAATGCAGATTCTGTAGTTCTTCCGGGAGTAGGAGCTTTTGCGGATGCCATGGCAAGCCTTTCTCAAAGCGGGATGATTGAAGTAATACGAAAGGTTATTGACAGCGGAAAGCCGTTTTTGGGCATTTGCCTTGGTATGCAGCTCTTATTTGACTATAGTGAAGAAGGCGGAGAGAACAAGGGACTTGGAATTTTGAGAGGAGCAATCAAGCAGCTTCCCTTCGGTATGAATCTTAAGGTTCCTCATATGGGGTGGAATTGCCTGGAGCTTAAAAACAATTCTTCGTTGTTTGAAGGGCTTCCCCAAAAACCCTATGTTTATTTCGTTCACTCTTATTATCTCGATACCGATGATGAGGATATAGTCATTGCCAAAACCAATTATGGCATCAACTTCTCTGTTGCGGTACAAAAGAAAAACGTTTTTGCTACCCAGTTCCATCCTGAGAAGAGCGGTGAAGTTGGACTTGAAATATTAAGAAATTTTGCGGGAATCATATCTAATAATAAATATTCTTTAAAAGGTGCTTAGTTTAACTTAGGAGGTTGTTATAAATTATGATTATTTATCCGGCCGTTGATATTAAGGATGGAAGGTGCGTAAGGCTTGTACAGGGAGAATTTGACAAGGTGACCGTTTATTCCGATGATCCCGTTGAGATGGGACTCAAATGGGAGAAGATGGGTGCGGAGTATTTGCATGTGATTGACTTGGACGGGGCAAGAACCGGAAATGTTCACAATACTCCAATTATAAGCGAAATGGCAGTAAAACTTGGTATACCTGTGCAGCTGGGTGGAGGAATAAGGACTATCGAAATGATAGAAACAATTTTGTGCAAAGGAATTCACCGCGTGATATTGGGAACTTCCGCAGTTCAGAATCCGGAACTGGTAAAGCAGGCTTTAAAGACTTTTGAAGGCAGTGTTGTCATTGGAATTGATGCAAAAGACGGAATGGTCGCTATAGAGGGATGGGCAAAAACCAGCGAATTTACAGCCATAGGTTTTGCCAAGAAAATGGAAGAATTAGGTGCAAAGACAATAATATACACGGACATATCCAGAGACGGAATGTTGGCAGGTCCAAACCTTAAAGCCATGGAAGAAATGGTGAAAGCTGTGAATATAGAGGTAATTGCATCCGGAGGGGTCAGCAACATAAATGATATAAAGAATTTGAAAGAAGTGGGTGTTTCCGGCGTTATCGTTGGAAAGGCACTTTATACGGGCGATTTGGATTTGAAAGAAGCTATAGAAGTTGCCAAATAAGGAGTGAGGAAGATGGTGACAAAACGAATAATTCCCTGTTTGGACGTTCATAACGGCAGGGTAGTAAAAGGGGTCAATTTTGTAAACATAAGGGATGCCGGTGATCCGGTTGAAATTGCTTCCATTTACGACAAGGCCGGCGCAGATGAGCTTACTTTTCTTGATATAACAGCTTCAGCGGAAGCCAGAAACATTATGATTGATGTGGTAAAACGAGTTGCGGAGCAGGTTTTTATTCCCTTTACTGTAGGAGGGGGAATAAGAACTGTGGAGGACTTTCGCGAGATTTTAAAGGCCGGGGCGGATAAAGTGTCTGTCAATTCAGCTGCAATAAAAAGGCCGGAGCTAATATCCGAAGCCGCATCCCGTTTCGGAAGCCAGTGCGTGGTGGTTGCAATTGATGCTAAAAGGCGCGACGACAACTCGGGATGGGATGTATATATTAATGGAGGAAGGATCAATACCGGAAAAGATGCTGTAGAATGGGCTGTGGAAGCTGAAAAGCTTGGCGCCGGAGAGATTCTTCTTACCAGTATGGATTGTGACGGTACCAAAAAAGGATATGATATCGAGCTTACCAGAAAGGTATCGGAGAGTGTGAGAATTCCGGTTATTGCATCGGGCGGCGCCGGTACCATGGAGCATTTCCGTGAAGCGCTGGTGGAGGGCAAGGCTGATGCTGTACTGGCTGCGTCCCTGTTCCACTACAAAGAGATAGAAATAATGGACCTTAAAAGGTACTTAAAAGAGAACGGAATAGAAGTTAGAATGTAGATTGAATATGGAGGCAATAAAATGGCAAGTATTTTTGAAGAATTGAAATTTGATGACAGGGGTCTGATTCCGGTAATTACACAGGACTATAAAACCAATGAAGTTCTGATGATGGCATATATGAATGAAGAGGCACTAAAGAAGTCTTTGGAAACAGGTAAGGTTCACTATTTTAGCAGAAGCAGAAATAAATTATGGCTAAAAGGTGAAACTTCCGGTCATTTTCAGCTCATTAAGTCTATAAATATAGATTGTGATGGAGATACTCTCTTAATAAAAGTTGAGCAGGTTGAAGCTGCTTGTCACACAGGGTATTACTCCTGCTTTTATAGAGAGGTGTCAGGCGACGAATTAAAGGAAACCTCCAAGAAGGTTTTCGATGACCAAAAGGTGTATGCAAAAGATGCGGCAAAGATACTTCAGGAAGTATATGATGTCATAGTTGACAGAACAATACATCCTAAAGAAGGTTCATATACAAATTATTTATTTGAAAAGGGCCTAGATAAGATATTGAAGAAGGTTGGAGAAGAAGCAGCAGAGGTTATTATCGGAGCGAAGAACAAGGATAAAGGCGAAATTGTATACGAAATATCCGATTTGATTTATCATCTCCTTGTTTTGATGGTGGAAAGAGGAATTAAGCTGGAGGACATCTACAAGGAGTTGGAAGGAAGAAGATAGGACAGAAATTGCGGAGGTCTGGGGATGGATTGCTACAAGCTCAAGCGCCTACTTAAAAAGGAAGAAGGACCCAAGCTTGACTTTAAAGCAGAGCTTAATTTGTCCACTGAAAGTGAGAAAAAGGAGCTTACCAAGGATGTCATTGCCATGGCCAATTCCAGGGGCGGGCGAGGATACATTCTCTTGGGTATTGAAGACAAGACCAAAAAAATATTGGGAATTGATCCTAAGGGATATAAAGAAGAGCAGATTCAGCAAATAATTTATAACCGCTGTGATCCGCCTGTGCCCATCTCAGTGGACTTTGTTGAGATGGAGGGCAAAACTGTAGGAGTAATTACTGTCTACAGAAGCTATAATGATACCAGAAATTAAGACAGACAAAACGGCCAAAATAAGTTAGAATGGAACTATGGAAAAGAGAAGAAATTTTACACCGGAAGAAAAAGCAAAAATAGTGATTGAGGTCTTAAGGGAAGAA
>Ga0209720_1000540_pt1 | contig 38816 bp, 34 predicted proteins | sample AD_JPNMR3_MetaG_FD_184426 | JGI IMG/M metagenome (GOLD analysis project Ga0209720, IMG submission 184426) | Active sludge microbial communities of municipal wastewater-treating anaerobic digesters from Japan - AD_JPNMR3_MetaG (SPAdes) (version 2) | ecosystem: Engineered > Bioreactor > Anaerobic... | reverse complement strand
GACCGGATCTTATAAACTGGATATCGATATATTTGCGATGCGCCTCCCAGCTGTTGTTTTCTTCAGGAGAGGTATCGTATTCCTGTACGGAAGCATAGACGCTTGTACTTTTATGGAGGCTACATAGCAACAAAACATCTTATTGAGCATGGCTACAGAAAGATTGCGTACGTCGCCCAACGTCGATACCGTACCAGTATAGACCGGTGTCAGGGTTACCTGTCGGCTCTTGCGGAAAATGGCCTTGAAATCTGTTGGGATCGCATCCGTATCCCTAAAACAGCTGAAGAAAGGTTTGACCGCGAGGCAATTCAACGGTTGATTCTTGAGAAGGATTTTGTTGATGCGATCTTTTGCTTTAACGACAATGTAGCTTTGAATGTGATACATGAGATCGTGCGCTGCGGAAAGCAGGTCTCGTCTGATATAGGTATAATCGGATACGACGATTCGGATATTTGCAGGACACTTATTCCGAGGCTTACTTCGGTATCTTACAATAGCGTAGAGATCGGACAGACAGCAGCGGAGGTGCTGCTGCGCAGATCCGGGCGGCTGCCCGCTTCACCAAATCATCTGGATTACTATTTGCACCAACCGAAAATCGTTGTAAGAGAGAGCTGTTTAGGATCAACATCGGGGTGATTCCCGCTTAGATGCATATGCCGCATCGATTCGCGCGGATTTACATCCGGATGCAAAGGAGGTGAATACCTGGCAAGTTGTTTAAGTTGCTATTTTCAAAGCTTATGTAAATGAAGCAGTAATAGAAGGAGGAGTTTAGAATGAAAGCAATGCGTATCGTTTCTTATCTGTTGGTGTTTGCACTGGTGTTGGTTATTACGGCATGTTCATCGTCGGCTCCGTCCACATCGGAACCTGCCGGTCAGACATCCGCACCGGCTACTGATTCAACCGGATCATCAGCGTCCGGAACAAAGACGGAAAAGAAAGTAACCGCCAGTTTCTGGACGGATTTTCCAAACAATGTCGGACCTATCTTCGAAGAAGCAATCCAGAAATATACCGAACTTCATCCCAATTATACAATAGAATTTGAACTGTTCCCGGGTGCAGACCGCGCTGAGAAGCTTGCACTTGCCAAGGAGTCCGGTACGCTGCCTGCTTTGCTGTTTGCAGCATCATTCTCGGTTTTCGATGAGGCGCACCAGGGCTATATGCTGCCTGTTACCTCCGCAGTAAAACCTGTCAGTTCGGATATCTCCCAGAGCACTCTGGAACAGATCACTATCGGGAACGAGATATACATGTATCCGCTCTATACATCGCCTTTCGGACTTCATGTCAATGCGGATCTTGTCAGGGAAGCCGGCCTTGGTGATTATATACCCGAGAACCCATACGAAATTATCACCTGGAGTCTTGATGATTTCGAAAACGTAATACTGCCGACCCTCGCGAAGCACTTCGCCGGCACGGAAAAGTACGCGTTCAGTTTGTTTGCAGGAAATGACCAGGCAGACACCCATAACCACAATCTCCTGCGCATGCTCGGCGGAACAGTATTTGACGGCGGACGTGTAGTCGCGGCAGACAATGAAAAAACCGTTCAGGCACTGGATAAGCTGTATGATTGGTATTCCAAGGGCTATACAAACAGGAATGCTGCCACCAAACTCGCAACCGAGTGCAATGCTGATTTCCAGAACGGGTTGGTAGCGATCAACTCCGGACAGTATTCAGCCTACCTTAATTATCTGAGCGCGATGGAACAGGGCAAGATAAACAAGTTCGATCTGCGCCTGGCAACCGTACCTAAACAGGACGGTCAGACATTGGCGCTCTACATTTACGGCGCATGTATGATGAAGGTCGACGAAGCGCAGCAGGAGCTCGCCCTTGGTTTCCTCGAGTGGCTTAGCAGCGATGAAGGCAAAGCCTCTCTTACAAAGTTCAATACGATCGGCGTACCTGCTTTTTCCTCGATCGCTAAGGAGCAGGCGGCCGAATATCCCGTTTATGCGGAATATGAAAAAGTCGATAAATACATTTATGACTTTACCGGCGGCGTACCTGGATATGTCTCCACCAGGGCATCTTTCTTCCCGGCATTGCAGGCAGTATTTTCAGATAAGCAGTCCAGTAAGGATGCACTTGCGGAATACCAGGAAAAGGCTAACAAGGTCATCGACGAATACGCTAAACGGTCAGTGGCGCTTAACAAGTAAGAAGCTGTACTCGTAAAGCATGGAGAGGAGGCATTACCATTTCAAGGAAAGTCTTCAAGGAAAACTTAACCGGCTATATATTCGTTGCTCCGTTTATAGCTTTGGCGGCTGTGTTTATTGTCTATCCCGTGATAAAGGGTATATACAACAGCCTGTTTGACTTTCGTTTCGGAGGAAAGTCCTTTGTTGGCCTGGATAATTATAAGGTGGTTTTTACAGATAACCTGTACTTGTTGGCGATCAAAAACAGCCTCCTTTTTGTGCTGATTCTTGTTCCGCTGTATGTGGTGACAGGTATTCTCATCGGCGGCAGCGTTTTCGACAAGGGCCATCGATACAGCTCATTTGTGCGAGTCAGCCTCTATGTGCCTGTGGTGGCGTCGATGGTTGTCATGACTATCATATGGCGGTTCATGCTCGACTCCCAGAGCGGACTGGCACGCTATTTTTTCGAACTGATCGGCACGACACCGGTAAACCTGCTTGGTGATGCCCGATGGACTTTCTGGATCATAATCTTCATACTTTTTACCATCAACATCGGGCAATGCGTAGTACTCTACGTCGCAGACATGATCAGTATTCCGGAGGAATTGATCGAGGCGTTGGAAATCGACGGCGGAACCCGGCTTCAGATGTTCCGTTATATACTTATACCATGCTCAATGCCGACCACACAGTTTGTGATGATCACACAAACCGCAGCGATTCTGCGTGTATTCGTTGTGATCCAACTCCTTACGAACGGCGGACCATACTACTCGTCCACGACAATGATGTACCTGCTTTACCAGGAGGGCTTCACGCATGGAAACTTTGGCTCCGCCTCGGCACTGGGAGTCGTGATGTTCATATTTACGCTGGTGCTGGTCGTGTTTGAACTGCGGTATGTCCGCTCGAAGAGGAGGTGAGAAAAATGATGAACCAGGTTTACAGGGTATTTAAAAAATCCAAATTTGACTTTACGGCCAACCTGTTGATCATTATATTCTGTGCCGCCTCTCTGTTCCCGCTGTATTGGCTGCTTACGGGGTCGTTCAAGTATTCCCAGGATATCATCAGGATCCCGCCGGACTGGATTCCGTCACGAGTCACGCTGGACAACTATATTAACATCTTTGCGAAGCATCCGGCGCTTCGGTGGATCGGAAACTCACTTTTTGTATCGGGCATCACTACGCTTGGGGTCATCCTGGTATCGGCGGCTACCGGCTATGCTGTCTCAAAAATACGTTTTCGCGGCAAGAAGCTGATTTTCACCCTGGTTATCGCTTGTCTTGTAATGCCCAAGGAGATCTATCTTCTGCCGCTATATCAGCAGATGGTCTCCTACCGGTGGATCGGCTCCATGCTGGGGTTTATTATCCCGGACATCGCTTCGCCGTTTGGTGTATACCTTATGACTAACTACTACGACACCATACCTGACGAAATTTATGAGTCGGCGTCGATCGACGGCAGCGGACATTTCAGATTTTTCACGGATTTTGCGCTTCCGTTGTCAAAGCCGGGGATAGCTGCGCTTGGGATACTGACATTTATTCGCACATGGAACAGCTACCTGTGGCAGTTTGTTATGAAAACCAATGAAAACACCTATACGTTGCCTGTAGGCATTGCGAGCCTGTTCGATAATCCCGATATCGTGGACTATGGTCTGAAGTTTGCAGGCGCTTCAATTACGGCAATACCACTGCTGCTGATCTTCATGCTATTCCAAAAGTTTTTTGTATCAGGAATTACATCTGGATCAGTCAAGGGCTAGCAAGAAACATATGAGACAGAAAGAGGTTTAAAACATGAAAAACAAAGAGCGTTTTGGCGGAATTATTCCTCCGCTGGTCACACCACTGCTTCCGGATGAAACGCTTGACGTTGTCACCACTAAGCAGCTTATTGAATACCTGATCCAAAACAATGTTAACGGGATATTCGTTAACGGTACTTCCGGAGAAGCGATGCGCGTTACCGAAAGTGTCTGGGAAGGAATCACAAGGCTGGCGCTTGAGACCGTCAATGGGCGTGTCCCGGTCTTTTGCGGAGCAATAGATACGTCCACGTTGCGGGTTATTGAACGCATCCGGCGTATTGAGGCGATGGGCGGCGAGCTGGTCGTTTGCACGCCTCCTTTCTACCTGAAGAGTTTTGGACAGGATGAGATTTTACGCCATTATGACAAAATTTGCTCATCAGTCAGCAAGAACATTCAAATTGCAGTTTACAACATACCATCGACCACCGGTGCCAACATCGAGCCGGAGACCATCGCAAAGCTTGCCGATTATGACAATATTGTCGCTTACAAAGACAGCTGCGCTGATTTTGAGCAGGTCCAGCATGATCTGTTCCAGCTGGCAGACAAAGACATATGTATGTTCAACGGGGCCGAGGATCTATGCGCTGCCAGCATGCTCTTCGGTGCACAGGGATGTATCCCGGGACTGGCTAATTTTTACCCTGAGCTGTTTGTCAGGCTGTACCAGCTTTGCCGGAAAGGCGAAGTGGCTGAAAGCGTCCGTCTCCAGGAACAGATAAGCGAGATCCGGAAGTGCCTCCATGTTGGCACATCCTGGATGGCAGTAATGAAGTATTTGCTTAAGCGGGAAGGCTTCGGACATGACACCGTTTCTTCACCAATACCGCCGCTCAATGACGAGCATCGCCGTAGCATTGATGCTATCCTTGAGCGTGCAGGTGTCTCCAGGAGGGAGCGATGAGAGCATATGGCTACCTGGCTCTGAGCTGGGTAGCCCATTATGCGCAGCGGTGTCCCGTAGCATATCAACTGCTGAAATCATATGGCGTTGAGGTAAAGTCGACAGAAGAACTGACACAGGATGAACTCGAACGCCTTTTGCCCGAAGCTGATTTCGCAATTGCCGGGCTCAACATCTGGGACGAGACCTTATTTAAAAAAATGAAAAAACTCAGGCTGCTGACCAAGTTCGGCTCAGGGGTGGATAACATCGACCTTGTGGCTGCACGCCGCTTTGGCGTTGATGTATGCAACACCAGGGGCGGTAATGCCAATGCCGTGGCCGAGCTTGCCGTCGGTCTTATGATCTCTGTACTGCGGTATATTCCCCAAAGCAATTCTGAAATACACCAGGGCGAATGGGTCAAGCGTACAGGAAGCGAACTGCGAGGCAAGACGCTGGGGCTGGTTGGCTTCGGCATGATTGCCCGCCGCCTGGCAGAATTGCTCAGGGCATTCAACATGCGGATAATCGCCTGTGATCCATGGCCTGACCGTGGCGAGGCTGAACGGCTGGGCGTGGAGCTTGTTACGCTGCAGCAGCTTTTGCAGGAGTCGGATATTATCAGCCTCCATGCGCCTTATACTGCTGAAACACGCGGTATGATCGGTGCCAATGAACTGGCAGGTATGCGGGACGGTGCAGTGCTGATCAATTGTGCTCGTGCCGGGCTGGTAGACACACCTGCGCTGGCTGAAGCGCTGCGTTCCGGAAAGCTTGCCGCTGCAGCATTGGATGTATTCGACGAGGAGCCTGTCAGTTCGTCCAATCCTCTGATTCATATGCCAAATGTGATTTGTACTGCTCACTATGGCGGAAGTACTTTCGAAAGTATGTATATAGACAGCATGATTTCCGCACAAGCCATTATAAGCGTACTCCGCGGTGAACAGCCGGAAAACCTTCTTAACAGGTGATACACCTGAGAATATTCAGACTATGCGGCGGAGACCCGGATGATCGGTTTCCGCCCTTATTTTTTCATATCAAAATGCCCCGGCTTAAAGGTGAACAATATGTATATTGTTTCAGACAGATGTAAGGACATTTCTGAGAAGGTCAAAAAATATAAAAATGAGATTTTGATTTTTCTTGCTATTTCTGTTGCTTTGCTTGGGGATGCCAGCCTGTATGTACTTCTGCCTGTCCATGCTTCTGATCGTGGGATCTCAATTGCGTCTTTGGGAGTTCTGTTAAGTGTAAATCGCCTTGTCAGGCTGGCAGTGAATAGTTTCATAAAATATCTGCATAAATGGACCGGAAGCAGGACGCTGTTTACGGCAAGCATAACACTAACAGCATTATCAACATTGATCTATGGTTTGCCGGTAAGTTTCATTACCCTCCTGGCGGCCAGAATTATTTGGGGATGCTGCTTCTCATCAATGAGGTATATTGCATATCTGAAAATTGCTGAAAGTTCAGATGACAGCAACCGGGGAGAACTGACAGGATTGTATAATTCTGCGATCAGGGTCGGCAGTCTTATTGCTGCGCCTTTAGGAGCGGCTTTGGCTGGCCTCCTGGTATCGATACGGCACTTTTACACTGTATTCCTGTCTGTATACTTCGGGAGGCTGTCGGATCGTTACGGGCGTTTCAGGGTAGTAGTATTGTCCTGCTGTATACAGGCGGTATCCCTGGCGGTTATTGCTTTAAGCCGATCGTTTTTGCTGCTTAGCATGGCAGTACTGGCAGCATTCACAGGAGCTACTGCATTGACAAATACTCTAAGTGCGGCAGCAATGGACTGTCACCATATTTACAAAACCAAAAACGTGCTTGGATGCTTTACTACCTGGTTTGATATAGGATCTGCACTTGGAACTATGGCAGGTTATACGCTTATGGTAGCGATTGGATACAGCAGAACATATATATACAGCGGCCTGATTTTAACTGCAGTCTTAGGGCTTATTGCAAGGAAGATGTTTGCCGGCGCAGAGCAGGCAAATCAAAACTGACATCATAATTTATTGCCGTATTTCTTTTCATATTTACATGTATTAGAATTATGCTAAAGAAGGTATGCAGATCCGGCATATTTCACACTGCTATATCACTATCGACTGGAGATGATGGAATGGGCAGCTTTTTCAGGACCGAAGGATCACGTCTTATCAGGGAATACCGCAATGAGATACTCTGGATCGAGCCATGGGGCGCCAACAGCCTGCGCGTCCGCGGGACAAAACGCGCAGCGATGGAACAGCAGCAGGACTGGGCTTTGCTGCCCGGACCCGGCGGCGATGCGGCGGAGATCTCCATATCGGATGACGGCAGGTCGGCGGAGATCAGGAACGGCAAGATAACTGCAAAAATTTTCCCTAACGGGAAACTAGCCTATTATAATTCTGAAGGCAGGCTGCTGCTTGAAGAGTACGTAAGGAGCCGCGATAATCTGAAGGAGTTCGTCAGCGCGCTTTGCATAAATTCCCGGGAATACTCCCCTGTCCCCGGGACCAATGATTTCAGGCTTACGGTAAGATTCGAGGCCAATGACGATGAGAAACTGTTCGGAATGGGACAGTACCAGCAGCCGTATCTCGATCTCAAGGGCTGCACATTGGAACTGGCCCACAGGAACTCCCAGGCAAGCGTACCGTTCCTGCTTTCGAACAGGGGATACGGTTTCCTCTGGAACAACCCCGCTGTCGGCAAAGTTACGTTCGGCAGGAACGTGACCGAGTGGTATGCAGGTTCCGTGCAGCAGATGGATTACTGGATAACGGCAGGTGATACGCCTGCGGAGATAGAGGAAGCGTACGCCCGGGTGACAGGTACTGTGCCGATGATGCCCGATTATGCGATGGGTTTCTGGCAGTGCAAGCTGCGTTACCAGACGCAGGAGGAACTGCTGGAAGTGGCTCGTGAGTACAAGCGCAGAGGTCTGCCCATATCTGTTATCGTTATCGACTTCTTCCACTGGACGAAGCAGGGCGATTTCAAATTCGACCCCGAATACTGGCCCGACCCGGAAGGCATGGTGCGTGAACTCAGGGAAATGGGGATCGAACTCATGGTTTCCATATGGCCTACGATCGACAAGACCAGCGAGAACTTCCGGGAGATGCATGAAAAGGGATACCTTGTCAGGTTCGACAGGGGCAATTCCATCGTGATGGACTGGATGGGCAACACTATGTTTTTTGATGCCACCCATCCCGGGGCAAGGGAACACCTGTGGAAAATCATAAAAAGGAATTATTATGACAAGGGCATCAGGATATTCTGGCTCGATGAGGCCGAACCCGAGTATTCCGAATACGAATTCGACAATTACCGGTATCATATAGGCACCGCGCTGCAGGTCAGCAACATCTATCCGCTGATGTACGCAAAAACTTTTTATGACGGCATGAAAGCGGCGGGCCAGGAGAACATAATCAACCTCATCCGCTGCGCCTGGGCGGGAAGCCAGCGGTATGGAGCGCTGGTATGGTCGGGGGACATCCATTCCAGTTTCAGGGCTCTCCGCAACCAGGTGAGGGCCGGGCTCAACATGGCCATTGCCGGTATACCGTGGTGGACCACCGATATTGGCGGTTTCCACAGCGGAGATATCCGCGATCCTGCTTTCCACGAACTCATTATCCGCTGGTTCCAGTATGGTACATTCTGTCCGGTATTCCGACTCCACGGCGACAGGGAACCGCACACGCCGCCCATGGGCACCTCCGGAGGCGGAATATTCGGGAGCGGCGCCCCGAACGAGGTATGGAGCTACGGAGAAAAGGCATACGAGATATTCAAAAAATACATGTTCATAAGGGAACGGCTGCGTCCGTATATCAAAGAGATCATGACGGAAGCCCATGAAAAGGGTACGCCGCCGATGCGGCCGCTATTCTATGATTTCCCGTATGACGCTGCCGCATGGGATATCGACGACCAGTACATGTTCGGGCCGGATATCCTTGTCGCGCCCATCCTGTATGAAGGGCAGCGCAGCAGGAAGGTTTACCTGCCGGAGGGAGCGGAATGGAAATGCACGATCGACGGCAGGATGTACAGCGGCGGCCAGTGGATCGAGTGTGACGCGCCCATTGAAGATATACCTTTGTTCCTCAGGAATGGCGCGGATCTGCCGATATAGATCCTGTAAGGGCAGTATGACGGATCTGGATAATTGACAGTCTCATAGTCAAATGTTATCGGGAATATATTGATTGCCCGGGAGTGTGGGGTCAGGTGATGAAAAGGGCGGTAAGAGGTCTGATAATTCCGGTTTTTCTGATGTTTGCCGGCTGCGTGGGGGAAGCGGATGTCCCGCGCACAGTCCAGGTGAGCGCAGCAGAGGCGGGTGTGCCGGCCAGTGAAGGATCTGAAGATATGGCCGGGATAGAAGCCGTCAGTATAACTGATGCGCAAAATACAGGCAGTACCGGTACAGAGACGAGCAATACGGCAGCGGGAGCTGTTAGCACCGCATATGTAAATGACAGCGGTACGGCGGAGGTTGAAACTGGAGCCGGCGGTAATTCTGCGGCGGATTCCGGCGTTGCATACGGAACTGCAACCAGCACCAATGGCGGTACAGTGGCTGACAGTATGGATGAAGCAGGGCCTGAAGGCAAAACTGATGCGGAAACCGGCAGCAGGGATAATGCGGAGTCCGGCAGACCGGCTGCCGGAGGATCCGCAAGCCCGACTGCCGGCGGATCTTTGGATATCGTCGGTAAGGCATCAGACGGACAGGCTGCCGAAGGGCCCGTAAAAACAGCCGGTGCAGGATCCGAAAAACCTGCCGAAAAGCATGTTAAGATCCCGATTCTGCTGTATCATCACTTCATGAAAGATAATGTTCCTGAAGACAAATACAGTACGACCGTGACAGAAACCCAGTTTGAAGATCACATCAGGACGTTGACGGAAAAGGGATATAACTCGATTTCACTGGAGGACCTGAGAGCATACATCGAAGAAGGCAGGGCATTGCCCCCGAAACCGTACATGATAACGGTCGATGACGGATATGACAGCAACTATTACATAATGTATCCGATACTCAGGAAGTATAATGCAAAGGCGGTCATATTCGTAACAGGGAACATGATAACGGATGAACCAGGCAGACGCTGGAAAGAAGACAGTCTGGTCTGGATGACGTGGGATATGCTCAGGGAGATGGAAGACAGCGGGCTGGTGGAAATACAGAACCACGGATACCTGCATAAGCCGGCTGACACGATGGCGCCCGAGGAGTTCATGGAATCCGTCATCAGAGGCGAAGAACTGCTCAATGAGAAACTGGGCGAAAGAAAAATCAAGGCATTCGCTTACCCGCACGGAAAGGCGACGGAAGATTCACGAAAATTCCTGGAGGAAAACGGATATAAAATGCAGTTTATGGTAAGGGCAGGTGCGGCAGGGAAGAACAGCGATATGGCCGATCTGCCGAGAATAATAGTAAGTCATGGGAAAACAGGCACGGATGTTATAAATATGATAAGGAAGTACTGAGTGCCGGCTGCCTGGTACCGGCAGCGGTCCTCAGACGGCGCTGAGGGCGGTAATTTGGCTTGACAAATGGCTTCACGGCCTATATAATTGTCTTTGCATCATTGAGACGATGGGATGTAGCCAAGCGGTAAGGCACAGGACTTTGACTCCTGCATTTCGCTGGTTCGAGTCCAGCCATCCCAGCCAGAGCCATTAGCTCAGTCGGCAGAGCACTTGACTTTTAATCAAGGTGTCCGGAGTTCGAATCTCCGATGGCTCACCAGGAAAACCCCTTAAAAACAAAGCGTTTTTGAGGGGTTTTATACTACCTCTATAAGATAAGATTAATGATTGGAGAAAAGTTGAATCTGAGTAAAATTGGTATACTTTGTACTAATAACCTTAACTCCCAGAAAATTATACTATACAAAATGATGTTAGCCAAGCTGGTAAATCTTCGTTGGACAAATCTCAGGTCTGTAGAATCTCCCTTTGCTCTTTAGATATAAATGATAAATAATGGTAACCATAAGGTTATATCTCCATCCTGGTAAATTATTATCTATTTGGCATGAATTCTATTATCTGTAAGACATAACTTATTTAAGCAGCTGAAAAGTTTATTTTAGATTTTGATGTATAGACGTCTTGCTTTTTGGTTATAAATAATGTATATTATTTATAACGAAAAGAGGTGTGCTTATGAAACGGCCAGATATTTTGGAACAAGTAAAAGCACGAATAAAAAGCGCGAAAGACGGTTCAGTATTTATCCCATCCGACTTTTTTGACATCGCAGAAGCAGCTAAAATAAATATGTGCCTTAACCGGCTTGTGAAAAACGGAGAACTACAGCGTGTGATGCGTGGCATTTATGCTAAGCCTCGATATAGTGCGTTGTTGAACAAGAACGTTCCTCCACGCTCCGATGACATCGCAAAGGCGATAGCTCGAAATTACGGTTGGACTATTGTTCCATGCGGCGACACTGCGCTGAACATGCTGGGTCTATCTACGCAGGTACCTGCTGTCTGGCACTACATCAGTGATGGACCGTATAAGACCTACAAAGCAGACGGAATGACTCTGAAATTTAAACACACAGACAATAAAAATGAGATTGTTAATATATCATATAAAACCGCGCTTGTCGTTCAGGCACTGAAAGCGTTAGGCAAGGAAAATGTGACAGATAAGGAACTCCAAAGTATCTCTAAATTACTGTCTGATGATGAAAAGGCTCAGATGCTTATGGAAGCGAAACGAGTCACTGCCTGGGTTTATGAACTCATACGCAAAATTGCAAATAGGATATATAGCGCCTACGGTGTTAAATTCCTATAAAGCATTCAAAAGGAGGGCAGTTATGAATGAAATCGCTAAGCTTGACTGCCGTGAACGCGAGGAACTGTTCCTCGCAACAGCGCACGACATCAAATTACCGGAGGCAATGGCAGAAAAGGATTTTTGGGTTTGCTGGACGCTTGGCTATCTATTCCACCAATGTCCATGGGCAAAACATATAGCTTTCAAGGGGGGGACCAGTTTATCAAAATGTTTCGGACTGATAGAGCGGTTTTCTGAGGACATAGACTTAATCCTTGATTGGCGGGTTCTCGGATATTCCACCTCAGATCCATGGGCTGAACGCAGTAAAACCAAGCAAGACAAATTCAATAAAGAGATGAATGTAAGAAACGGTATATTTAGACAAAATATTCATTTGATGGCCGTTATTGGCCAGGGCGTAACAAATATTCCAAAGTCATATTGGGGATTTTAAATGCCGCACGCACCCAAAAAAGCAGGAGAGATATTTAATATCTCTCCTGCTTTTTAAATGTACCAGCCTTTAATTTCCGTGCTCAGGGCTCAGAACTGAATAAGTAGCTTAAGTCGGGCAAAATGTTATATAAGTACTGATTGATAAAGTTCCATGCGTGTGTCCCGTTTTCTCCTACCATGAAGTAGCAGTTGCCCGTGGTAAGATCCTTATTGAATATGAACGGATCACCATGCTCCTTCAATGCATCCATCCACGGCTTCATACCCGGATAAGCGATATCTGCGCTGCCTGTAGCACCTAAAATAAAGAAATCACGAGGACCCATATTATGATCGGCAAGGAATTCTGCCATTGCATTAGCCTGCTCTGCCGGATTGTCACCTGCGAATGACCAGTGTCCACCGCTTAGCGGTATATAATACTTAACGTAATCAATGCAATTGGCCAGCACAGCCCAGGTACAAGCCGAACCCATTGAGAATCCGCCGAATGCTCTGTGACCACGTGTAGCTTTAATAACATCAAGAGTAATTGCGCTGCCTGTCGTTGAAACCACATCGTCCGATGTTGAAAGTTCGCTGTACGCTGTTGAGATCGCGCTGCCCGTTGTTGAAAGCGCTGCCGCATACGTACTATATTTGCTTTCTACCAGAGGAATGATTTGATTGAGAAGTTCTTCTTTAGCAAACGTATTAAAATCAAACGAATTGCCAAAGCTCGGTGTAACAACGATCATAGGATCAATGTCACCATTGGCGATCATATTATCAAGAATTCTCTTTAGTTCACGCTCTTCTCCAGGGCCTCCAAAGATTGTCTGCCAGTTCTCGCCGCCGCCATGCATCAAATAGAGTACATTGTACTTTACAGCTTCCGGATCATTCCCATATGGCAGGTATACATTGAGATACTTGGTTTCAGTTGTTTCTGTGCCATCCGCAGTCTTAACCTTTATCTCATATGACAAAGTCTCAATAACTCCGCCTGATGTACAAGTACCCTTATATGCACCGGGCATTTCTGTAAAGCGTTTTACCTTCGCTGCTTCTTCAGTATACTCAAGCTGGCTCAATACGCTCTGTAAATTGGCATACTGTTCGTCATAATCTTCCTGTGTGGAATCCTTATCGGCTGCAACAGCTTTTGCTGCAATAATGGCTTCTTCTACAATATCAAAGTTCTTATAATCATCTCTGTTATATTTCCTGTATATGCTGTTTATAAAGCTCAATAACTTGTAGGGATCTTTTCCTGTTACTGAATCGGCAGTCTTTCCTTTCAGGATGAGATTACCGAACAATGCTGTGTTCTGCCATGCATTATTCGTACCGTCGAATACATTGATCGTTCCAACACGGGTTCCGCCCTTTGCATCATTGATCTGCAGCTCAATGCCAACGATTGTATCATTTGCCGGAACCAAATTATCCCATGCTATTCTTGATTCAATAATATAACCGCCGTCAACGACCTTCGTCTTTGAATACAAACGTGTCAAATCGCCCTTGTCAGCAGTTTCATCATTTGCATAGCTGATACGGAACTGCAGGTCATCTGTACCATATTCCTGTGTCTTATCGTTGTTCTCATCAAGGAAGATCTCCACTGAATCCTGCTCATATGGGTTAACGGATTCTTTTGACAGATTTTCATCCTTTACCTGTGCCAAAATGTACAAAGCTTTATCATCCCACATAGCCTTGAACTTAGCTGTAGTGTTTTCGGTTGTTGAGGAGTATTTCGGAACGATAGTCTTAGCTTCGCTCCATATTTTATCTATTTCTCCGTCGATCACAGGAGAACCGAACTGTGCAGTAGCTTCGCCGTTTTCAGTTAAGCCGTAATCATCTGTCCAATATGACTGGAACAGGTCAGGAAGTATATTGTAAAGATAACGATCCACGCAGGTCCAGTTATGAGCTCCGCCTTCCAATACCAGGTAGTAGAAGTTGCCCTTCCTGAGATCTGCAGAATATATGAATATGTCATCCTGCTTCTTCATTGCTTCGATCTGGGGAGTCATTAAAGAATATGCGACGTCAGCTGTACCTGTTGCGCAGAAGATACGAATACCATCTTTGGTATAGCCTGCATTTCTGGCAATAGCCGCCAAGTACTGAGCCACGATCTCATCGTTTGATCCTTCGAAGTTGTAGCCTTCACTCTTTATAGTTTCCACATCCTGCCAGCACGATAAGCTGATAGGCACATAGTACTTAAAGTAGTCTATGCTATAAATATAGTTGAACCAGGTACAGGCCGAACCCATTGAGAATCCGCCGACAGCCCTGTGGTCCCTTGCCGCGATCAGGTCCTCTTTACTTGTAGACTTTGCATATACGTTAAACATTCCTTCGATCGTAGGTATAATATCTTTCGTCAGTTCATTATGGAAATTCCTGATGCGGAAAAACATGTCTTCACTCTGCCTGTCAGGACTCCACGGATCTGTATTGTACCATGTCGGAGTAACGATGATCATCGGCTCCATCTTACCGTCGGCGATCAGGTTATCAACTACTCTCATAAGCTCGGTATTCTGACCGACACCGCCAAAGGCAGTATGTTGACTTTCGGCCATACCATGGATCAGGTATAATACATTATATTTCTTGGTTGTATCATTTGCATCATATCCGTGGGGCAGATATACAAGCATGTACTTGTTTAAAACTTTTGCTTCTTTGTCGTAAGTATTTGTCGTGTAATCCACTCTTACGATAGATCCTCTTATACTCTCAGGATCTGACGTTCTGTACTTCTTTGGTATATCCCTGCATTCCTTTTCATCGAAGGATAAGTTGTTATGGATCAGGTTGTCGATAGCAGCCTGCAGTCTGATAAGCAGTGTGTCAAATGTTGCCTGTGTTGAATTTTTGTCAGCGATCGCAGCTTCTGATTCCTCAATAAGGTCAGCAACTACGTTACCGTTGGAATAACGACGCAGATCGATTTCCTTTGCACTTCTGACCAAAGATTTCAAATCGTAAAAGTTTGGTTTTGATACTGAATCCGGGCCTTTACCTGTCAGGATCATTTCACCGAACTTGCTTGTATCCTGGTAAGCAGTACCAGTAGTATCAAATATATTCAATGTGGCGATCCTCGCAGCTCCTGTTGCATCGTTGATCTGGCCCTCCATGCCCATTACCGTGCCATTAGCCGGGGTCACAGACAATGCAATACGTCCCTCGACCACATATCCGTCATCTACGACCTTTGCAGCTGAATAAAGATTTGTCAGATCGCCATGGTCAGCTGATGTCTCGTTTTTGAAATTGATCCTGAACTGACAGTCGTCGCCTTCATATATTCCGTTTCTCTTATTGTCCTGGTCCAGGAAAAATTCGACGCTGTCCTTCTCATAAACATTGCCGGAAGCGTCGGACAGATTTGCATCCTTTACCTGGGCCAGGAAGTATACGGCATAGTCATCCCACAGAACCTTCATGGTTCCTGTTGTTGACGTACTGCCGGAAGTAACCTTCAACTTTACAGGTATAGCAATTTTCCACACATCGTCGATATCGCCGTCGATGTCCGGTGAGCCAAAGTATGCAACGACTCTTCCGTTCTTGTCAAGGCCGTTTTCATCTACTTCTATATCAGACCCGGAGCCAGAACCGGGACTTGAACCAGATCCTGGATCAGAACCAGAACCAGAACCAGAACCAGAACCGGAACCGGACCCGGCATTCGTATCAGTGCCAGTATCAGTATCAGTATCGGTCTCGGTCTCGGTTTCCTCTATGATCCCCAGGTCTTCCTTGACTTTCTTCAATTTTTCAGCAAGCCCCAATTTATCGGCAAGAGTTTGTTGCCCATCAGCGGTAGGAAGTTCCAATGCCTCCACAACTGCAGACGCCATTTGGGCAACGGTTACCGGACCATTATCCGGACTAGGCATGGTAAAGCCCTTGGCTTCAGCAAACTTTAATACGTCTTTATATCTGAAGTCTTTTCCTTCTTTATACCCCATTACTGTAAGCAGCACTTTATAAAGCTGCTGGGGAAGCAACTTATCGTTGACTCCGAATCTGCCATCCGGGTAACCGATAAATCCATACTGCGGATTAGCTTTGAGATATGCCAGGATATTTCTTCCTTCCGGCCATTTCAATTGATCGGCATCGGCGAAGTTTTCATCGCTTTGATATGCCATGGCCTCTTCCTCTTTTCCCAGGATCCGGAGAAGAATTATGGCAACCTGTAATCTTCGGGCATCTTTTTCCAGGTATTCCGAGGTTACGCCATTTCCTTCACCCTTAATCAGTCCCAGATTTTTTGCGATCTCTGTGTCAGTAATGCTGGCTGCTGTAACATTGCCTGATGCGAATACGGGCACACAAAATGTTAAAAGCATGCAGATAACCAATACCGACGCAAGTCGCTTTTTGAGTTTTTTCATTTCCCAGATTCCTCCCTTTCCATGAAATATTTGGCTTTTGATCCTTTAAGGATCCAAAGCCATATAATAACCCTAAAGCGTTTCCCCTGGCCTTTGAGAAACTGCTTTAAAGATCATTATCTTATATAGCCGTAGCCGGGGAGGACGGGTCTGGTATGTAAAATTGCCGGCATTATGTATAAATCATCATTCAGATTGCTGTGGCGAATTCCGCAATACTTACGATTCTGTGATATGAAGCAAATCCTGTGCTCCCCCGGCATTGTTAAGCATTTACAATAGTTTATAATTGTAAAAAATAACATTTATTACCATATATATTATAATGCCAGTAGCTGACAGAATCAATATAATAATCAACATAATAGCGCCAATATAGAAACTAGAACGGGGCTCCTTGAGTTGCTTGTAAGAAATGGGGGCTGGATCATTATTATGGAAGCGATTATGAAGTAATTAATCGAGTGTTTACAGGTAAAATCAGCTATTTTACAGAGATAAACTCACACTGTCTAATGACACTTCCAGGTAATTCATATTAAAATTGGCGATGCAGCTTACTGCATCGCCAACTTATCAGTTACCTGTTCTCTATGCACTATTATGCAAACGGATTCTCGCTCTTATATAACATACCCTTAGGCTGATTGAACCCGATTTCATCATGGCATACACCTACATACTTGAATACTTCGAACAATGCCTTGCCAAAGTGGCCAAATGCAACTGCGCCATGATGCGGGAAGTTCTTCTCAATCAATACATGACGATAGAAACGTCCCATCTCAGGGATGGCAAATACGCCGATCGCACCGAAGGACTTCGTTCTGACATCAAGTACCTCGCCCTCCGCTACATATGCGCGAAGAATATTATCGGCAGTAGACTGCAGACGGAAGAAAGTGATCGGACCCGGCTTAATGTCGCCTTCCAAAGTTCCGTTTGTAACTTCAACGGGAAGATTTCTTGCCATGATCTTCTGATACTTCATCTCGCAGAAAGCAAGCTTGGAAGAACATGTATTGCCGCAGTGGAATCCCATGAATGTATCCCTGTGGGTATAAGGGAACTTGCCTTCGATGGACTCTTTATACATATCTGCAGGAACAGTGTTATTAATATCAAGAAGTGTAACCGCATCTTCGCTGACACAGGTCCCGATAAACTCAGAGAGAGCACCATAGATATCAACTTCACAGGACACGGGGATCCCCCGGCCGGCAAGCCTGGAATTTACATAACAGGGAACGAATCCAAACTGTGTCTGGAATGCAGGCCAGCATTTTCCGGCAATAGCGACATACTTACGATATCCCTTATGTGCTTCCACCCAGTCAAGAAGTGTAAGTTCATACTGCGCAAGCTTATTGAGAACTTCCGGCTTCTTATTGCCTTCGCCAAGTTCCCTCGCCATATCTGCCGCTACTTCAGGGATACGAGGATCATCGGCATGCTTGTTGAATGCTTCGAACAGATCGAGTTCGGAGTTCTCTTCGATTTCAACGCCAAGATTATATAACTGCTTGATTGGAGCATTACATGCAAGGAAGTTCATCGGACGAGGACCAAAAGAGATGATCTTGAGATTAGCCAATCCGTAAACTGCTCTCGCAATCGGAAGGAATTCATGTATCATATCTGCGCACTCATCAGCAGTTCCTACCGGATATTCAGGAATATATGCTCCAACGTTACGAAGCTTTAAGTTGTAACTTGCATTCAGCATACCGCAATATGCATCGCCGCGGCCATCCATTAAGTCGGCCTGGCTCTCTTCTGCAGCGGCAATGAACATTTTCGGCCCGTCAAAATGCTTAGCAAGCAAAGTCTCGGAAATTTCGGGGCCGAAGTTTCCAAGATATACGCATAATGCGTTGCAGCCTGCTTTTTTGATATCTTCAAGAGCTTCTACCATCTGGGTTTCACTCTCTACGATACATATCGGGCATTCATAGATATCATCCGCATCATACTTTGCTGTATAAGCTGCTACGAGTGCCTTTCTTCTGTTGACAGACAGTGATTCGGGGAAACAGTCACGGCTGACCGCTACGATTCCGACTTTTGCTTTGGGAATGTTACTAAACATTTTCTTACCTCCATAGTAATTAATTTTTCTATACACTCAGGTTTTCACCCTTAATACCATTAAAGGTTCCGCCAATCATTGCATCCGGATGAGCAACCAGCCACTTGTTGACCGCTGCCCCCGTACCGCCTGTCGGTGAAAACAAAACGGAACCACTTAAACATATTTTATGTATAAAGCAACTCCTGCGTCAATAGAACTTTCCCTTACATTTTTATTGCTTTTTGCGATAATAATCAGATTTTTCTTATACCCTCTTTAAAAGAACCTCGATATCGCAGTTTGAAGTAATTATAATATATGCTCATCGTCTCAGCGGAAAAGTTATAAGAGCATTTAAAATCTCAGTCATACAGAGATGTCGGGTATATTGCCTGCCTCGTTGAAAACCGGATCAAGAGTGATATAATTATCAATATTAAATCCAGCGGAGGCAGCGATGCACGAAACAGCGCTTGTGAGGAACCTGCTCGCGACCGTGGAGCAGGTGATTTTAGAGCATAATGTCAGGAAGGTAAACCGAGTTGTGATATCTGTGGGAAAGCTTGCTAATGTGCTGCCGGATGCTCTTACATTCGCGTTTGAGGCAATGACGCAGGACGGCCCCATGAAAGGGGCGGAGCTTGAAATTAGATCCGTGCCTGCAGTGGCGCGCTGTGACGACTGCGGATATGAATATCAGGCGGACGGGTTCCCAATCATCTGCCCGTTTTGTAAAAGCAACAGTTTCAGGATCATAAGCGGTGAAGAAGTATATATAGATAGTATAGAATACGAGGAGTAATAACATGGCAAGACTGGAGATCAATCAGGACCTGAATTCTCTCAACAGCCGGAAGGCGGCAGAGAACAGGGACAAATTCAAATCTCACGGCATTTTTGCAATAAACATGATGGGCTCGCCCGGTTCCGGCAAGACTACTCTCCTGGAGAACATACTGCCCAGACTTGGTACTCGTTTGCGTACGGCAGTGATAGAAGGGGATCTCGCTACGCAGAACGATGCGCTCCGCATAGAAAAAACCGGCGTCACTGCCTTGCAGATCAATACGGACGGGGGATGCCACCTCGATCCAGAAATGATAGCAAAACAACTGCGCAGGCTGGATCTCGATTCCCTGGACCTTATAATCATAGAAAATGTCGGCAACCTGGTCTGTCCCGCATCCTTCGACCTGGGCGAGGACATGCGCATGGTCGTTCTGAGCGTTGCGGAGGGTGAAGATAAGCCGGTCAAATATCCGACCGCGTTTTTGAATGCGGATACTGTTGTGATCACAAAGACGGACCTGGCGCCCTACGTCGATGCGGATGCCGACGTGATGAAAAGGTATATCGCCGGGATAAATCCCAAGGCAGTCGTTTTCGAAACGGCCAAAAAAGACGGGGTATATATGGCTGATCAGCTTGTTGACTACATTATTGACCAGGCCGGGCGCAAAAAGGGCGTATGAGGCCTATGGTACGTTATTCGCTTACGATAAGAGGCATAGTACAGGGAGTCGGGTTCCGGCCGTTCATGTTCCGGCTTGCAAAATCGCTCTCGATCCGCGGATTCGTGAAAAACACTTCTGAGGGCGTGTATGCCGAGATAGAAGGGGATGAGTCCGACTGTGCCGAATTCATCGATGAATTGGAACAGCATCCTCCGGCCCTGGCGCTGATCGAGGATGTAGAGGTGCAGAAACTGCAGCTGCTCGGCGATCCGGACTTTATCATAATGGAAAGCAGCTGCGGAGTGAGGAATGCCATGATATCGCCGGATATCGGTATCTGTGACGACTGCAGGGCGGATATCACGGACAGGAACAACAGGCGGTACCGCTATGCTTTTACCAACTGTACCAACTGCGGGCCTCGCTTCACGATAATCCGCGATATTCCGTACGACCGTAAAAACACGTCGATGGCTGGGTTCATCCAATGCGAGGACTGCCGGCGTGAATACGAGGATCCGCTGGACAGGCGGTTCCATGCACAGCCCAATGCCTGCCCCGTGTGCGGGCCGAAACTCAGCTTTTACCTCGGCGGAAAGCTGGCCGACGGCGATCCCTGTGAATTGTTCAGAAAATGTATAAATGACGGCATGATAGTTGCCGTAAAAGGGATCGGCGGATACCACCTTGCCTGTGACGCCCTGAACGAAGATGCAGTCGCCAGGCTCAGGAGAAACAAGATACGTTATGACAAACCGTTTGCCGTGATGATGCGTGATACAGGCACGATCAGGCGCTTTTGCGATATGGATGGGACTGAAGAGGAAACACTGGCCTGTGCCAGGAAGCCGATCGTACTGCTGAAAAAGAAGGAAGGCTGCACGGTCGCAGAGTCTGTGGCGCCTTGCAATGACCGGCTGGGAGTCATGCTTCCCTATACGCCTTTGCATTGCATATTGATGGAGAACTTCGATGCGCTGGTAATGACAAGCGCGAACATATCCGACAGGCCAATGATATACGACGACAGTGAGGCCATGGACTGGCTTTTTGGCATTGCGGACGCGGTATTGACACACAACAGGCAGATATTCCGGAGGATGGATGACAGCGTCTGCATGGCGGTGGCCGGCAAGGTGCGGATGATAAGGCGGGCACGCGGTTATGCGCCGGAGCCTTTGAGACTGAATGGCAACAGGAGCGTTATACTGGCCCTGGGACCGCAGCAAAAGAACACTTTTTGCCTGGCAAAAGGCGAAGATGCATTTTTGAGCGGCCATATAGGCGATCTTGACGATATGGACACCGTCCGTGCCTATGAATCGGAGATACAGTCTTATATGCGTATATTTGAGGCGAAGCCGGACATTATTGCCTGCGATATGCACCCGGATTATGTTTCCACCAAGTATGCAGACCGCTTCAGGAATGTGCTTCCCGTATATGAAATACAGCATCACCATGCGCATTTTGCGTCCGTACTTGCCGAGCATGATATTGGAGAAAATGCGGTCGGGCTTATACTTGACGGCACGGGATACGGAAAGGACGGCACGCTGTGGGGAGGAGAAGCGCTGTGGGGGGATACCGGGACCAGTGAGCGGATCGGACATATGCTTTATGCTCCTCTCCTGGGAGGAGAGGCTGCTATCCGTGAGCCTTGGCGAATGGCGCTGGCAATGGTGTATGTTGCCTGCGGGAAAGATACGGCACTGGAGTATTTTGAAGGATACGGCGATAAGGCGGAACTCCTGCTGCGCGCATATGAACGAAATATCAACTCGCCGCCGGCGTCTGGCGCAGGACGGCTGTTCGACGCAGCCGCGGTCCTCGCAGGGACCAGGACGCATATAACATATGAGGGGCAGGCAGCAATCGAATTTGAACAGGCGTTGGATGATTCTGCAGACGGAAGCTATGGTATCGATATCACGTGGGAGTCAGGCATGATGATATTCGACTGGCGGCAACTGATCCGCGATATAGTGCGGGATGCCAGGAGCGGATGCGGTGCCGGAGTGATATCAGCCAGGTTCCACCGTGCAATGGTGCAGCTGCTTGCCGATGCGGTTTCCCTTGCCAGAAGGCAGTATGGCGGCAATATAGTGGCATTGTCGGGAGGTGTGTTCCAGAATGCGTATATCCTGGGCAATGCGGTCAGCAAACTTGAAAAGAACGGGTTTATAGTCTATTCTAACGAAAAAGTGCCGGCGAATGACGGCGGGATATCATATGGCCAGGCTGCGGCCGCAGCATGGTTGAGCAGAGGAAAGTGAGGAGCGGGAAGCAAATGCCGGGATACAAAAAAAGTGTAGCCCCCTGGCTTGTCTCTCTTATGATATGGCAGTAGTTTCGAAGATGAGTTGAATATGGAGTGGTGACTATGTGTCTTGCAGTACCGGGAACGATAAAGCAGATAAAGGACGGATACGCGCTGGTCGACTACGGCGGCGTTTCCAGACAGGCAAGCACACGGCTGTTCATGGAAGCAAAAGTGGGCGACCGTGTCCTTGTGCATGCCGGGTTCATAATACAGATTCTTGACAAGGACGATGGCGACGAACTTGAAAAACTGATAGAGGAAACTATGGGTTTTACAGATGCGGAAGAGATATAGGATAGAGGATATCAAAAATCGCATAAGTGAGATCGCCGCCGGACTGGGACAGATCACTGTCATGGAAGTGTGCGGGACGCATACTGCAAACATACACAAATACGGGATACAGGACCTTCTGCCGGGAAATGTAAGGCTGGTATCGGGCCCCGGCTGTCCTGTGTGCGTGACGGACCAGAAGGATATCGCCGCTGCACTTTCCCTGGCTGAGCGGGATGATGTCATATTTGCCTGCTTTGGCGATATGATGCGGGTCACGTGCGGGGACAGGAGCCTTTACTCCCTCTATGAAAGCGGTAAGGATGTCCGGGTCGTGACCTCGGCTTTGGATGCTTTGCAGATCGCGCGTGACAACCCGGACAGGCAGACGGTATATTTCGGGATAGGGTTCGAGACCACCGCGCCGCAGACCGCGGCACTGATAGAGGCTGCGGATGAGAGCGGCATCCGGAACCTCAGCGTGCTGAGCGTCCATAAGACCATGCCGCAGGCTATCAGGCAGCTCCTGGGAAATGGCAGCGGAATAAATGCGCTGATGTGTCCCGGACATGTGGCGACGATTACCGGTGCAGAGGCATTTGGTTTTATACCGGATGAACTCGGGCTGCCCGCAGTCATTGCAGGTTTTGAAGCGTACGACATCATGGCTGCGCTTCTTCGCATCCTGTACATGCTGCAAAACTGCGAGATAAAATGTGTGAATATGTACCCGCGGGCAGTGACCGGGCAAGGTAACAAAGAAGCCCTGTCGCTGATATATAAAGTGTTCGAACCGTGCGATGCAGTCTGGCGCGGCCTGGGGGAAATAAAGGGCAGCGGGCTCGGAATAAGAGACAGGTACAAAGAGTTCGACGCGGCGCGCAGGTTCGATATCAGCGCGGATGAGACAATGAAAGCAGAGGGTATCAAAGAAGCAGAGGGATGTATTTGCGCAAGCATCCTGTGCGGTAAAAACATACCGGCCGACTGCGTGAACTTCGGACGGAGGTGTACGCCGGACAGGCCGCTGGGACCGTGCATGGTATCGGCGGAGGGAAGCTGCGCTGCGGCGATAAGGTATGGTGACACTCCTCAGCGGGGGGTATTCCTCTCTGGTTGAGGAATGTCACGCGTTTGAATGGTGCGGTGACACTCCTCGAAAGAGGTAAAGGGACACTCCTCAGCGAGGATGTATTCCTTTGTGGCAGAGGAATGTCCCTTGGAGGTTAAGGAGTGTCACGCGGTGAATGGCAGGTGATTTGATATGGAGAAAAAAATTACGCTGGCTCATGGTTCTGGCGGGCAGGCATACAGGGAACTGGTACAGGATGTCTTTTTGCCTGCATTCTCAAATGATATGCTCAAGCCCCTTACGGATTCTGCTGTATGCAGCGCCGGTGAGAAGATCGCAATGACTACGGACAGTTATGTAATAAAACCGCTGTTTTTCCCGGGCGGGGATATCGGGAGGCTGTGTGTCTGCGGTACTGTAAACGACCTGGCTGTCAGCGGGGCACGCCCCAGGTATATATCCGTCGGTATGATTATTGAAGCCGGGTTCGATATGGAGACGCTTGTCCGGATCGTCGGGTCCATTGCAGAGACAGCAAAAGAAGCCGGTGTTCATGTCGTGACCGGAGACACGAAGGTGGTCGAAGGAGGCGGCGTTGACGGCATTTTCATAAATACGGCAGGCATAGGCGTGTTTTCTGAGGACAGGCCGCCGCTGGCCCAAAGGATAGCGGCAGGGGACAGGATCATAATAAGCGGGTATATGGCATCACACGGGATGGCGATAATGGCTGCCAGGGAAAACATGGGCTTTGATCCGCCAATAGAGAGTGACGTGGCTCCCCTTGCAGCGCTTGCGGACAGGGTATTGCGAAGCGGCTGCGAGGTAAACGCCATGCGTGACCCGACACGCGGCGGCGTAGCGGCGACCCTTTGCGAGTGGGTCACGGAGGATACAGATGTGATAATATATAACGACTCATTGCCGGTACGCCCTGACGTGTCGGCAGCATGTGAGATACTGGGGATGGACCCCCTGTATATTGCCAACGAGGGTATCATGCTTTTATCCGTGCCTGGCCGGTATGCGGATACTGTGCTTTCGGCCCTGCGCTCGGCAGATGACGGGAAAAATGCTGCTATAATAGGAGAAGTCAGGAAGGGAAGCGGCAACGTGTATGCCGTGACTGAGTACGGAACGAGCAGGAAGATCCTGATGCCGCGGGGAGAACTGCTGCCGAGGATATGTTAGAGGTGCGGTGACAATCCTCTGCAGGGAGCATTCCTCTATAGATGAGGAATGTCACGCGTTTGAAGAATGGTGCGGTGACAATCCTCGAAAGTTGTAAAGGAACACTCTTCCGCAAGGGTGTATCCCTGCTCGACAGGGGGATGGCTCCCAGGTTACCTTATTCTTCTTGACTACATAATATGTTTGTATTAAAATGCTACATTATAAATGATAGAACTGTATAAAGAATACGCATTTTATTGCGTGTTTGACTGCCAGGGTGAAACGGAATTATGGAAAGATATGTGCTTGTTGTGTGCATTGCTGTGCCGTTACTTGGAGCGTTTATTCTGCCTCTGCTGGGCAGGATAAGTGCCAGGCTCAGGAGGACAATGGTGTTGGCTTTTGTGGCCGGCGCTTTTATTTGTGCGGCATTTACTTTGCCAAGCCTTTTTTGCGGTTCGCCGGTTTATCTGCACTATGAGCTGCCGCTTGGAATGGGCTTTGGCTTTTATGCCGATGCGCTGGCTGTTTTTATGGCAATGACGGCTTCTCTTGTGGCTGCCGTGATCATCCTGTATTCTTTCGGATATATGGAGGGATATGAGAACCAGAACGAATATTACATGATGGTTTGCCTGTTCATAGGCGCCATGATGGGGCTGGTCTTTTCCACCAATCTCATATTCATATACACGTTTTGGGAGATATCGGCGATATGCTGCTGGAGGCTTATCGGATTCTACCGTGAAGAAGTTACCGTTCGTTATGCCAACAAAGCATTTGCCATAACCGTGGCCGGGGCGCTCATTATGCTGGCGGGATTTGTTGGCATTTACGGAGAGACCGGCACGTTCGACCTTGCAGCCATGAAGGGTGCACACATACCGGCCTGGACAGTCGTATTGATATTGTTCGGTATACTTTCAAAATCTGCGACTTTCCCGCTGCACAGCTGGCTGCCTGACGCAGGAGTCGCGCCTACACCGGTGACATCGCTGCTGCATGCGGCCGTGCTCGTAAAAATCGGTGTTTATGCATATGTGCGCCTGTTTGTCGTGACATTTGAGATCGATGAAGTATTTACGACGGCGGTACCGGTCATCGCCGCTGTAAGCGCCCTGATAAGCGCCGGTGCGGCGATGCGTGAAACCAACATAAAGCGTGTCATCGCTTACTCGACCATCAGCCAGCTTGCGTTCATCTTTGCGGGATTGTCCTGCGGCAATGAAACGGGCGTTGTCGGAGGGATGCTGTACATCCTGACGCACAGTGCCGCAAAAGCAGGGTTGTTCCTTTGCGCAGGCATCGTGGAGCATAATGTGCACACCAAGGATATGACCAGGATGGGCGGTTTATGCAAAAATATGCCGGTGACTGCGGTCGCGTTCATACTGTGTGCTTTTTCCGTGATGGGGATACCGCCTTTCGGAGGCTTTTTCGCGAAATACCTTGTGATCGACGGCATCATTTCATCCGGGAACATCATGCTTGGAATAGTGTTCATACTGGGAGCCGTCATGACCGTACTGTATCTGACGAGGCTCTTTGTCAAGGTGTTCCTGGGACCGCAGACATTCCCGGACGTAAAGGAAGGAACGCCTTCAATGGTGGTGTCGGCTGTGGTGCTTGCCGTACTGACACTTGCGCTGGGAGTGTTTATCAGCTTACCTTCCGGGCTTGCATCGCTGATAGGGAGGTGGACATAATATGTTGAGCGCGATAAGTTCGTTTCTGAACAACGGTGCAAATATAATATGGTTCGTGATAGTATTGCCTGCCGTGCTTGGAGTTGCCGCACGGCTTTCCGGCAAACGTTATGCTGCAAGGCTGGTAATTTCGATGCTGTCAGGAGCCGTCAACCTGTTGTTTGCTATGAGCCTTTACCTGTCAGAAGGTTTTTACGTGGTTATTCCGTTTGCATCGCATGGACTGGACATTGCGCTCAATATCAATGGATATTCGGCAATGTTCCTTGCTTTTACGGCCGCAGGTTTCCTGCTTGTGAGCCTGTACAGCGTTGTATTTCTGAAAGGGGAAAGCTATGCAGGCCTTTTCATGCTGTACCTGAACATAAGCCTTGCCATGATAAACGGCGCCCTTTTGTCTGATAGCCTGGGCATTATGCTCTTTTTCTGGGAAGGCCTTTTGTGCACCCTCTTCGGGATGCTGCTCATAAACAACAGGCAGGATCCGAAGGCAGCGGTAAAAGCGCTTGTATTGTCAGGTACTGCAGACCTTTTGCTGATGCTTGGCATAATAATCACCGTATACCAGGCAGGGACGCCTTATGTGTCCCAGATGCAGAAACTGCCTGTGACCGGCATAGCGGGGATCGGTTTCGTTTGCATGATGCTCGGCGCGGTCGGCAAGGCAGGCGCTCTGCCGTTCCACACCTGGATCCCCGAAGCGGCCGGCGGCGCTCCCACTCCGTTTTTGGCGGCTTTCCCCGGCATGCTCGAGAAATTCCTCGGGATATACCTTGCTGTCCGCATCGCAACTGACATTTATGACCTGCAGCCGGGAAGCGGCATGAGCATCGCAGTTATGGCCCTTGGCACACTGACCATAATCGTTGGCGTGGCAATGGCATTGATACAGAAGGATATGAAACGGCTGCTTGCGTACCATGCGGTCAGCCAGGTCGGATACATGGTGCTTGGCATAGGTACGGCACTTCCTGTCGGCATCATCGGCGGCATATTCCATATGCTCAACAATACCGCATATAAAAGCTGTCTGTTCATGACTGCCGGCAGTATCGCAAAACAGACGGGAACGACGGACCTCCGGAAGATCGGCGGGCTTGCGAAACATATGCCCGTAACTGCAGCCTGCTTTATTATCAGCGGACTTGCAATAGCAGGGGTACCGCCTTTCAGCGGGTTCTTCTCAAAAGAGCTTGTTTTCGACGCGGCGCTGGAGAGCAATGTCGTCTTTTATGCCGGTGCGCTCCTCGGAGCGTTCATGACGGCCGTTTCTTTCCTGAAAATGGGGCGTGCGGCTTTTGCAGGAGGACTGAAACTCCCGGAGGATGCGAATAATTCGCAGGAACCGGGCTTGATACGTGTGCGGGAATCCGGCTTCGGCTTGCTTTTGCCGATGTGTGTTTTAGCCGTACCGAGCATCCTGTTTGGAGTGGCCAATACGTGGCCGCTTGACGGCCTGGTCTCACCTGCGCTGGGATATACTGAGAGCTTTTCGGGATGGCCGCATTCGGCAGTGCTTATCATTATCTCGCTGGCCGTGCTTGCCCTGGCTGTATGCGACCATATTTACGGAAGCAGGAAATCAGGCAGCGCGATCAATGCTGCCGACCACATACATTATGCGCCTGTGCTGAGAAGCATATATACCGCCGCGGAAAAAGGCTGGTTCGATCCGTATAACTGGATCATCCGTATCGTGGGTGCGTGGTCTGCGTTCTGTATGTTCATAGAGCGCGGCGTCACCTGGTTTTACGATGTTGCTGTTCCCGGCGCGGCAAAGGGCGCGGGCAATCTGCTGCACCGCATCGATAACGGAAGCCTGTCGCTTTATCTTGCTGCCGCTGTTGCAGGTGTCGGGATCGTTGTGGTCATATTCCTTGCAGTTTGAAGAGGGGGCTCCGGATAATGAGTGCTATGGCTTATATCGCGGTATCGTTCCTTGTTGTGCCGCTTGTCATAATCATTATAATCAACCTGATACAAAGAGATTTCGCAAAAAAGATCTGCATTTACCTTGCCGGCGCCTCTGCGGCCATACAGATGGCTTCTTCGGCCGTGGAATTTTTCATGCTTTCAGCCAACCGTCTGCATGAATACAGGTTCACGCTGCTCTGGAACATGGAGGAGGACGCGGAACATTTCGGAGTGACTTCTCTTTCGCTAGTGGTAATGTTCTGCATTGGTTTCGTGTCGTTCATATCGGCCCTGATCGCATTGAGGACCATAGACAAGAGAAAGATATACTATGTCAATCTTCTTATGACATTGGTCCTTGGTATGAACGGGATGGTGATCGTGACAGATCTCTTTTCGCTCTATGTATTCCTGGAGATCGTCGGCATATCCAGCTTTGTCCTGATCGCACTGTTCCGGTCGGAGACAGGACTTGAGGGTGCGTTCAAGTACCTGGTGATGTCCGCGCTGGCCTCAATATTCATACTGACAGGGCTGTCGCTCATATTCATGCAGACCGGAAGCCTCCTGTATTCAAAAATCGGTTCGAATATCCTCATCGCGGAAGACGGTACGAAGCAGACACTGGCATATGTTGCCCTGATTTTTTTGATTTCCGGGTTTGCCGTCAAGACAGGAGCCGTCCCGTTCCACAGCTGGCTCCCGGATGCGCACCAGAGCGCAGATACGGCTGTGTCCATACTTCTGAGCGGTATAGTTATAAAGGTTGCGGGAGTATACAGCTTTATCGTACTGACAGATTTGTTCAAAAATGTTCCGGCTATCAATACAGTGCTTGCGATACTGGGGATCCTGTCAATAATCACCGGAGCATTGCTGGCTTTGAGACAGACGCACTTTAAGCGCATTGCGGCATATTCGAGCGTCAGCCAGATGGGGTATATATTGCTCGGGTTAAGCACGGGCAGCACACTTGGGCTGGTCGGAGTTGTCGCCCATATATTCAACCACGCGACATTCAAAAGCGCATTGTTTGCAAACGCCGCAGCTTTGCACGAACAGACGGGGACGCTCGATATAGACGAAATGGGCGGGCTGCAGAGCAGGATGCCTGTGACGGGCTTCTCCAATATAGCGGCATTTTTGTCCACGGCAGGTATACCGCCGTTTGCCGGATTCTGGAGCAAGCTCCTGATCATCATGGCGCTCTGGAACAGGGGTTTTAGGGTGTTTGCAGGGATCGCGCTTTTTTCGAGCATACTGACCGCGGCTTATTACCTGAGGCTGCAGAAAAAAGTGTTCTTCGGCAAACTCCCGGATAAGTATGCGGATCTGAAAGAAATCGGCGGCACCGTGAGATTCGCCGAGATAATACTTACCGTTGTGATCATTGCGGCGGGAGTGTGCTTCCCCCTGGCGCTGCTGTACCTGAAGGGCAGAGGGATACTTTAGAAGGAGGGATCTGCTGTGGAAGCTGTCATATATACTTGTCTCGGACTGATGCTAATTTTCGGGGTAATGGCCGTTATGTTCCATAGCATGACGAAATCCGCCATAGCCCTGGCCGCAGCAAGCGCAGCGCTTGGAGCGATAATGTATGAAACGGGCGCGATATGGTCGGCATTGCTCGAGATCTCCGTTTGCTCAGGTCTGGTGGCGGTAATATTCATCAGCGCGATAAGTTTGTCAAACATGGATAAAAAAGAGCTTGAGAAAGTTTATGAGGACAAGAAACGTATGTCACTGCTGCCGGTCGTCCTGATACTCAGCGGGGCTGTATTGGTCATTGCCGCGTTGTCGGCGGGTGTTTCTCTGCCGCATGCGGATGCTTCAGCCAAAGCAGCGGGCGATCTGCGTGAGATATTGTGGAACAACCGCCAGGCCGACATCTGGGGGCAGATCATCGTCATGATAACCGGTGCGGCCGCCGTTTCAGTTTTGTTCAGGGAGAGTGACTGGAAATGAATGCAATTGGGAATATAGTCTTCATAGTTGGATTTTTGCTGATAATAGCGGGATGCTACTGCCTCATACGCACGTATCATATGCTCAAGATCATTTTAGGCATAGAAGTGGCAATGAAAGCCGTTACGTTATTTATCACGTATGCAGGGTATATTAATGGAAATATCGACCTTGCACAGTCATTCGTCATTACATCGATCGTTATCGAGGTCGTTGTTGCCGTTGTTGCGGCAGGGATAGCCATTAACCTTTACCGGAAATACGGGAGCATGGATATCCGCAATTTAAGGAAACTGAAAGGATAGCAGGTGGAATGTTATGGGTGTCCTTATACTTGCACCGCCGATCACTTTTTTGATATTCGTCGCTATATTCTTCGCATTCTCCAGGGGCTTTTCGCAGTATTCCCATGAAAGCCCCAGGGGCGAGGGGGGACTGGATCCGTATGCCTGCGGCCAGCGTGATGTCAGGAACTACGTCAATCCTGACTACAGCCAGTTTTACCCGTTCGCATTTTTGTTTACGATCATGCATGTACTGGTGCTCGTGGCAGCGACAGCTCCTTACGATGCGCCGGTCCTGCCTGTTGTGTTCATAGCGGCAGGGATACTTTGCCTGATAATGATATTCAAGAGGTGAAAGGCTTTGGGACTTTTGCAGAGGGCAATAGAATGGGGGACAAGGAAGTCGCCCTGGATAATACACTTTAATGCGGGCGCGTGCAACGGCTGCGACATAGAAACGATAGATGCGCTGACGCCAAGGTTCGACATGGAACGCATAGGCGTCCTGCAGGAGGGCAGCCCGCGGCACGCAGACATATTGGTATGTACCGGCGCCGTCACCCTTCAGACACGGGATTGTCTTAAACAGATATATGACCAGATGCCTGAGCCGAAGTATGTCATAGCGATAGGCACATGCGCCTGTACGGGCGGGATATTCGACGGCTGCTATTGCGTAATGGGCGGCATCGATACCGTGATACCCGTGGATGTTTATATACCTGGATGCGCAGTGCATCCGGAAGCGATCATAAGCGCCGTCCGAAAGCTCCTGGACGGGAAGAAAGGAGGCGGCAGGCATGCAGACCGAAAATGAGATAGTTGGGAAACTATGCGGAAAATTCGGATTTTTGCAGGACAAAGTGCATGTGCAGAGGCAAAAGCGCATATTTACGGAGTTCCTTGCAAAAGAGGAGTTCGAACAGGTGCTGCATTATGCGCATGATGAACTGGGATTCTACAGGGCCAGCCATGTTGTCGGGACAGATGAAGGAGACGACCTCGGATTCATTTACCTGCTGTCCGATGAAAACGGGGTCATCCTGGCGCTTAAGGAAAAAGCGCCGAAATCCGACCCGGTGATCAATTCGATGACGGACCTGTATCCTTCGCTGGAACAGCATGAACGGGAACTGGTGGATCTGTTCGGCGCCGTTGTCGAAGGCCTTCCCGAAGGCCCGTCATACCCGCTGCCTGACGGATGGCCGAAGGGAAGCTACCCTATGCGCAAGGACTGGGATCCCAAATATTTCGACAGGAATACGATGACATATGATCCGCCGTCAGATGATGTGAAAAAGGAGGGCGGAAACAAGTGAGCAAAAAAAGACGCAACAGGATAGAATTGCCGATCGGTCCGCAGCATCCTTCATTGAAGGAACCGGCAACTTTCTGGATAACGCTTGAGGGGGAAAAGGTCGTAAATGCGGTCATAGGCGTGGGCTATAACCACAGGGGGCTGGAGAAGGCCTGCGAGAGCAGGAACTATATTCAGAACCTGTACCTGATCGAGCGTGTGTGCGGCATATGCTCGCATACGCACAGTACCGCTTTCTGCCAGGGGATAGAGGAACTGGCCGGTATTACGATACCGCGGCGTGCCGCATATATCCGCGTGATCGTGGCAGAACTCGAGCGCCTGCACAGCCATTTGCTCTGGCTGGGAGTCGCAGCGCATGAGATCGGTTTCGATACGATGTTCATGTATACCTGGCGCGACCGTGAAAAAGTCCTTGACATACTGGCCGAAGTCTGCGGGAATCGCGTGAATTACGGCATCAATACCATCGGCGGCGTACGGAGGGACGTAGATGAAGAAATGCTCGGGAATATGTCGAATGTGGCGGATGAACTGGAAAACCAGATCAAATACTACCTTGATCTTGCACTGACGGAGACAACGCTTTCTGCAAGGCTTGCAGGCGTTGGCAAGCTTTCGCGCGAAGATGCGCTGAGATTTGGGGTAGCGGGGCCGGTGGCACGGAGTGCGGGCATTGCCGATGATATCCGTGTCAAGGAGCCTTACGCGGCATACAGCGAGATCCCGGTCAACCCCGTGACGGATACGAACGCGGATGTCCTGGGGCGTACGGTGGTACGGATAAAAGAGATGCTTGAAAGCCTGAATATCATACGATTCTGCATCAAAAACCTCCCTGACGGCGATATCGCGGTAAAAGCCCCGCTTCGCATCCCTGCAGGCGAAGTTATAAGCAGGACGGAAGCGCCGCGCGGCGAGAATATACACTATATACGGTCAAATGGCACCGACATGCCGGACAGGGTGCGGGTTCGCGCGCCAAGCGAAGCCAACTGGCGCGGTGTTAAGCACATGCTGGAAGGCGGGTATCTTGCGGATGTGCCGATCACCATTGCTGCCATAGACCCATGCTATTCGTGCACAGACCGCGCCATCGTCATCGATTCCGGAAGCGGGACTGAGGTCATGGACTGGCAAAGGCTCAGGCAGTACAGTATAGACTGGTATAAAAAGCAGGGCATAAATGTGTCCGATGTAAAAATACCGGAGCGCAAATATTACTGATGGTTGTATGATAGTGCTGAACGATGGATGACTTTACTGACAGATACTGGATCGACACTGAAACCGAAATCATTACTGGAGAGCAAAGAGGAACGGTATGCTTTTGAGTTTGTTTAAAATACTTGTATTTCCGGGGTTGATATTTTTAGCCGTATATGCTTTGTTATGCGAATACATTGACAGGAAGGTATATGCAAGACTGCAGAACAGGATGGGCCCGCCGTGGTACCAGCCTCTTGCGGACTTCCTGAAGCTGCTCGGCAAGGAGACCATTATCCCTGCCGACGCGAACAGGAGCATGTTCCAGATCCTGCCCGTGATATCGCTTTCCGCGGTGGCGGCTGCATTCATTTATGTGCCTGTACTGGGCGCATCCGCCGTTTACTCGTTTGAGGGCGACCTTATCGTGGTGCTGTATCTCCTGACTATCCCCACGATGTGCGAGTTTTTGGGCGGGTGGTATTCAAGAAGCGTATATTCCACGATCGGTTCAGTACGCACGCTGACACAGATGTTTGCGTACGAGGTACCGCTTTTCATGGCGCTTCTTGCCCCGGCGCTCATCGCAAAAACATGGTCAGTTACGGGAATGACGTCGTTTTACTCGGAACATCCGCTGTATGTCCTGTTCAATATCCCGGCGTTTCTCACGGCGCTGATCGCAGTGCAGGGTAAGCTTGAACGGGCTCCTTTCGACTCGCCTGAGGCCGAGACAGAGATCGTATCCGGCGCACTGGTTGAATACAGCGGCAAGCTCCTGGCGTTATTCAGGATGTCGATGGATTGTGAACTTGTGGTGATGGCTTCGCTTATCTCGGCGATTTTCCTGCCTTTCATGACAGGGATCGTTATACTGGATTTCATCCTGTATTTCGCGAAAACGCTTGCCGTGCTCCTGGTCCTTACACTGATGCGCGCTGCAATGGCACGGCTCAGGGTAGACCAGATGGTGAACTTTTGCTGGAAATTTTTAACGCCTGCAGCGATTTTGCAGATTATCCTGGATCTTTTGATAAGGGGTTGGTTGGCCGTATGAAGAAAGGTATACCCGGAAGGATATTGAAAACAGCCGTCAGGCAGGTATTCAGGAAACCCGCGACGATACGCCATCCGAAAGGCAAAATAACGATTGCCGATAAATACAGGGGGAGGCTCGTATACGATCCTTCAAACTGCGTGGGCTGCAATATGTGCGTGCGCTACTGCCCGGCAGGTGCATTGAAAATTGTTAATGAAGGAACGAAGGAAGACAGGAAAATGAAGGCATACCTGAATGTCGGGCATTGCATATTCTGCTGCCAGTGCGTTGATACCTGCCCCAAAAAGTGTATATCATACAGCCAGGATATCGATCTCTCAAGCTTTAGGAAAGAAGATCTTACGGTGTGTTTCGATGCAGATAGGGGATCATCTGAAAAGTAAAATGCGGCCCGGCCGGAAATATGCAGTACTTGGGATCGGGTCCACCCAGAGGTCCGACGATGCCGCGGGGATGTATTTTATAGAACTCCTCAGCGGCATGGTAAAGCGGGATGATGTGCTCCTGGTCGCCGGCTCGACCGCGCCCGAAAATTTCACCGGGGTGATCAGGGATTTTGGCCCGGATGTGCTGTTTATCGTGGATGCGGCACACTTAGGACTTTTGCCCGGAGAGACCAGGATAGTGCCTGCCAGCGATATAGGCGGCGTTTCTTTTTCCACGCACATGCTGCCGCTGACTGTGATGCTGGATTACCTCCAGGCCGAACTGGGCTGTGAAGTACTGTTCATCGGGATACAGCCGGCAAGTACTGATTATGGCTTCTGCATGAGCGATGATGTAAGGAAAGAGGCAGAGCGGCTTGCCGAAGAATTCAGCTCTGCGCTGGAACTTTCCGACATTTCTTAAAGAATAGCGCCAGCTGCGGAAAAATCTGCTTCAGTGGTTGATTTTAAGACAAGGGACGGTTCTTGTGCCTGAGTTCCCGGGAATTCAGGCATGAGAACCGTCCTTTGTCTTGCCCGAAGATAAATGCCGGGCGTCTTCTGCATGTCTCAGGGATGAAATGCAAATAATATCACATACGATGGGTGTGATTGCATGATCAGACGACCTGGAAGAGAAAAACCGAAAAAAAAGGGCAGATACAGCAGACAACCCGGCATGGCGGCCAATACGGGATCAAGCTATATGCCTGCTTCAGATAATGCTGCCTCGCCGCCCGGTACGGACCAGGCCGGCAATACAAGTGAGAGCGGGGGCAATATGATGTCCGGCAGGGACAGCGATCCCAAGTCGGACAAACAGTCCGGAACTCAGCAGGAACTCACGTCAGCCAACGTCGAAGGGCTGCTTGAGCTCAACAGCGACATCATTTTCCGCAAACTGCACATAAACGGCCGGAAGGATATTCCTGTTACCATGGCGTTCATAGACGGGGTGGTCGATACGAAAGCCGTGGACGACGATATACTGAAGCCGCTGATACAGGAAGACATCCTCAGCCAGTGCGGCAGCACATCCGAGGTGATCGACAGGATAGAGCACGGCGTGGTCTATCATGCTTCTGCGAAGATCCGGCGTACTCTTCCGGAATGTGTTGACGACATAATCGAAGGGTCTGTGGCGCTGATATTCGACGACGATAAGACAGCCGTAACTTTCGATATCAGGGGGTTCCATGAAAGGAGCATATCTGAGCCTACAGGCGAGAACGTAATAAAAGGCGCCAAGGACTCTTTCGTGGAAAACCTCAGAACGAATACGGCTTTGGTCAGGATGAAAGTAAAGAATGCAAGGCTGGTCATAGAAGAAAAGAGAATAGGCAAGCAGACAGCAACAAAGATTGCCGTCGTATATATCAAAAGCCTCACCAATGCCCCCATTGTCGAGGAACTGAAAAAACGGCTCGACAGGGTGGATACTGAAGCCGTCCTAACGACCGGGGTCATCGAAGAGGCCATCATAGACAGGAAGACATCGCCTTTCCCGCAGGTAATAACAACTGAAAGGCCTGATAAGTTCTGTTCCACCATCGTTGAAGGGAGGGTCGGCATTATCATCGACGGGATGCCCGTATCCATCGTGGTACCGGGCACATTCGGCGCACTCCTGCAGGCTCCCGAGGACTACTCGCAGAATTTTATCGTAAGTTCGATAATCAGGTTCATGCGTTATGCACTCATGCTCGTCACGCTGTTCCTGCCGGGCTTCTATATTTCAGTGTCATCGTTCCATATCGAGATGATACCGACTGACCTTGCGCTGGCGATAACGGCGTCAAAGGAAGGCGTGCCGTTCCTGACATTCATAGAAGTCATTTTCATGCTGCTGGCTTTCGAAGTGCTGGTGGAAGCCGGATTGAGGCTGCCAAAAACCATAGGCCAGGCGGTCTCCGTGGTAGGGGCCGTTGTGGTGGGCCAGGCTGCCGTGGATGCAAGGCTTGTTTCTCCGGCGGTAGTGGTCATTATTGCTATTACTGCGATCTCTTCCTTTACCATGCCCAACCAGGATTTTTCCAATGCCCTGAGGCTGTGGAGGTTCATATTCGCCATTTTCAGCAGCATTATCGGGCTTTACGGCCTTAGCATCGGAGCGATAATACTCCTGCATCATCTTTCGAGCATAGAGGTCTTAGGCGTACCGTATCTTTCGCCTTTTGTCGGAGGAGATGGGAAAAACTTGCAGGACGCCGTCTTCCGCTTCCCGTTCTCCATGCAGAAAAAGCGTCCCATGAGCCTCAGGACCACAAACAAAAGGAGGAGAGGATCGGCATGAGATATGCGAAAACAGTCATTCTGCTCTGTCTGGCCATTATCGGATCGGTCGTGGCGACAGGCTGCAATATCGCTTATTCAAGCGGCACCCAGATAAAGGACATCGAGTTTATCCGGGCAGTCGGCATCGATAAGGTTCCCGAAGGCAAGATAAAATTTACGATAGCGACCCAGAGGATAATCGCCGGAGGCGGAGGAGGCGGATCCGAGCAAAAACTGTCCGAAATCGTGTGTTCGGAAGGCAGGACAGGTTTCGAATCGGCGCGGAATTTCTGGGGGTATTCCGAGAAAAGGCCGTTTTTCGGACATCTCGAATACATCCTCATAGGAGAGGAAGCAGCCAAAGACGGCATCCTGAAATACCTGGACTTTTTCACCCGCGACCCGGAGGTCCGTCTCAACCTGAACGTGTTTGTCGTACGGGACAATGAAGCGGGCGAAGTCGTCAGGCTGGGAAACGCAAAGGACAAATTCGTTTTCGACAGGCTGGAAGGCCTAAGAAAACACTATTGGGGATTGTCAATGATCAATCAGGTCGACCTGATGGAGATCATGTACATACTCGATACGGAGTACCTGTCCCTGTATATACCATGTGTCAGGCTGATTAAGAAAACCGAAAGCACCAGTGAAAGCGACGGCGAGGGCATGGATATAGAGCTTCAGGGTTTTGCATTCTTTGAAGGCGACAAACTGGCCGGCCACCTTGAGAGGGAAATGGCAAGAGGACTGAATTTCCTCAAAAACAAAGTCAGGTCGGGAGTGCTGAATGTCCGGACCAAAAACGGAGGTATGGTCGCACTTGAGATAGTAAGCAGCGACAGGAGAATGAAGCCATACCTGAAAGACGGCAAGCTCCATATAGCCGTGGAGATCGATATGAACAGCAATATCGCAGAAATACAGGCATCCGAAGACATATTCGACGAGGAGAACCTGCAGTATCTGGAAACACAGTCGGAGCAGCTCATAAAGGATGAGATCAGAAAAGTAATCGATCTTGCACAAAGCAAGAAGCTCGATTACTTTGGCGCAGGCGACGCCGTGCTGCATAAATTTCCCGGCCTGTGGGAAGATGTTTTTGAAAAGAACTGGAGGGAGATATTCTCGAAGGTCGATTTCGAGATCACCGTCAGGTCACGGATAAACAGGACATATGATATCAAGCAGCCTATTGGAGCAAAGGAAATAGAATGACACTGAAGGTTATATTATTAACAGCCGTAATCGCAGCAGCCGGTATATTTGAAATACCGGGCATGACAAAAAGAGGGCAGACAAGAGAGATCATCGTCTTTATTGCGATAGCGCTTTTGGCTTTTGCCATGGGGCTTTATTACATCCTGAGCCCCCATGAAAAAAGCCTGATCTATTACACCCTCAAATTGCTGGGACTTGAGTTATGATGGGAATGGTACGTTATGTTGTATGACAGTAAAAAAATATCGATAAGACAGGCAATCCTCATATTACTGACATTGACCTATACTCCCACTATCAGGCTGATCCCCGCCTATGCCGCGCAAAAAGCGAAGCAGGCGGCATGGCTTTCACCGATAGTAACTTTTATCCTCCTTGTACAATTAATATTGTATTAAATCAGTGACCGAAGCCACTGTTCGACCCATTAAAATTCATTGTTAACATAACACTTCAAACTTCATTCTTTTCTAAACATCAAGCACATCATCCGGCTTCA
>Ga0209720_1000539_pt1 | contig 38822 bp, 39 predicted proteins | sample AD_JPNMR3_MetaG_FD_184426 | JGI IMG/M metagenome (GOLD analysis project Ga0209720, IMG submission 184426) | Active sludge microbial communities of municipal wastewater-treating anaerobic digesters from Japan - AD_JPNMR3_MetaG (SPAdes) (version 2) | ecosystem: Engineered > Bioreactor > Anaerobic... | reverse complement strand
TGAACGGCTCGCCGTCATGCCATCTAACACTCGGATTCAGATTGAAGATATACGCGTTCTCGTCCTTCAGATACTCCCAGCTCTCCGCAAGCGCCGGAACAAAGCCGTTCTGGTCCTTCCAGACCAGGGTATCGAAGATGAAGCTCATCCGCACATATCCGGGACCCCTGGAGTAGTGGAGGTACGGCGACGGGTACCCCCAGTCACCAGTCGTGTCCGCTATCGTGTATACCGGTATCTCCTCTGCAACTGCCGGCAGAAGAAGCGATATCAGCATGGCAGTACAGAGGATCTTTATCATTCCGTTCATATTCTGTATCCCCTTTTTATCACAATTAGTATGAAAATTTCTCCAAATATATGAAATCTTTCTTTCATTCATGCATGCCCCATGCTTGGTGACCATGCTCTCAATCATCTGGCTCAGCCACTTGATTTAGCGCTGACAGTATTTCGGTTTTTATGTAATTCTGTACATACTGTCGTGTCATACTGTAATTTGATAGCAATTATATCGAAGTTAGCACATTAATTAGCATATAAAGCATGTGTTTCCATAAGTTACATGCATCAAAGTTGCTAAACAGATGGGAGAGGTGAGGTTTCATACCCTCACATCACTCCTGCGACCTTGAGCGGATGCATGCCAGCGTTCTGGAGCTGGGCCAGCTTGCTCTGATCAACCTGGAATCTCTTTATAACGCTCACAGCAACCTCCGGCTCATCCCAGTAGTCCATCATGCGAACATCCATCACGAGCTTCGGCGCCCAGGAGGGGCCCTTCCAGTCCTTCGTCTCTGTGAGCTCGTACATTCTGGTCCAGTTGAAGCTCAGAACCAGCGCATCCCCCTGCTTCGCGGTATCGTTCCATCTAACGAATATCCCTGCGACGTCGCTCTGGTTGTACTTCGCCCTGAGCGCGTTCTTCTCCGTATCTGTCAGAGCCATGACGAAGATGCCACTCTTGCCGACCGTTGCATCCCAGAGCAGCTGGAGCGCATCATCCTTGCACCACGGCGGAACTGCTATCACCTTGTAGCTCTCAGCGCTGCTGTTTATCGGCAGCTCCTTCTCCACATACTTCGCGATCATGTACCCGCTGGTGACTCCAGGGCAGAGATGGTCGTGGAATGAGGCTGCCTGAATGAAGTCGAAGCTGGCGTTCCTCGCCCACACGTTTGATATGCCCACAAGCGAGAACTCGTTCCCGTCGAAGATCTTCTCGTTGAAAGTTCTGTTACCCTCATCGCTGTTGTTCAGCATGTGATCGAGATCCACGTTTGCCTTTGAGATCCTGGAGAAGACAGCATCATCGGGTGCAGCTTTAAGCTCCTCCGGGCTCATCGAGAGCGACTCCGGCTTCACCTGCAGGTACAGCGCCTCTCCATTCTCCCTGTTGAAGAAGTAGAACCAGAGCGGCTTCCAGTGCGGCCTTAAAACCTGAAAGAGGTTTCCATTGCCGCGAGAGCAGCCTGCTGTCTCTGAGAGGCCCTTCAGTGCCTTCTGAGTGGTCATTCCAGACACAATCGCATAACCAGCATTCGTCAGAACAAGTATATTCTCATCGCCTTTCTGGAAAGAGAGCTCGCTCATCGCCTTCTCCGCAGCTCTTACACCAACCCCCTGAATCGCGGCATCGTCTGCAAGCGCACACGATATCAGGACGAGGGTGATGCAAATACTGCTTAAAACAAATTTCATCATGTTATCACCGATTTAGGCATAATATCATACTATTATTTAAGAATATCTTTAACAATTGTAACAACAGATAATCGTTAAATCTTATTTTCGTGCAAACAAATCCCATCGATATCCATCTGGCGCATATCTGCTGTATCATCGTATAACCGAGACCAGCATCATGCAACCGCATGAGGTGCTGTGCAGCCGAATGGCATCCCAGAATCTCATTCATTTGAGGCCAGAGATCCGGAGAAAATGTTTGTCGAAGGCAGCTCTTAGAGCAGCGTCGATCGCCAAAGCTTTTTATGTTCCCGGACCAGACTCGCTCTCATGGAGATACTCGCAGATGTTGGCGGCAGGCCCGGCATCGATTGCGGTGGATTTTGCACTTACTGCTACTTCAGGGGCGTGAAGCCGGTTCCCCCCTTCGGCTGCAAGCACTGTCTTCCGTTCAGGAAGGGCTGCGATTATTGCACCAGGGCCATAATCGAGGGATACCCGGGCTTCAAGCCGCTTGACGCAGTGGTGTTCGATGTCGCCCAGGCATCTTATGGTGCCACGCCGGACAAGGTGACCATAAGCGGTGGTGGAGACCTGAGCTGCTACCCGGATCTCTTGAAGCTTGTGAAAATTCTCGGCCAGAAGAGCGTCTCGATACATCTGGGCTACACCAGCGGCAAGGGCTTCAAGCGGGGCGATGAGGCATACGAGCTTGTGGACGCGGGCGTCAGAGAGGTATCATTTACAGTCTTCGCAACAGATCCTGAGCTGAGACGAAAATACATGCATGACAAGCATCCAGAGGCAGCGCTCTCAAACCTCAGGATTTTCTGCGAGAGATGTGATGTATATGCTGCAGCGGTCCTGCTGAAGGGCGTGAACGACGGGGAGGTCCTCGAGAGGACATGCCAGGATCTCGAGGATATGGGAGCAAAGGGCCTGATACTGATGAGGTTTGCAAACCATCCTGAGCAGGGATTGATACTGGGAAACGCACCAATAATCCCGGGGCAGGATGTTCACACCGTCGAGGAGTTCAGGGACACTGTCACCGAGATGAATCAGAGGTACAGGATCAGGATAACCGGAACTCCACTCTGGGACCCGGAGACGAAGGCGCCATTTGCTCTGGCCCACAACACCGAGAGGCTCAGATCCCTCCCGGAGCTGAGGAGATCTGCGACGATCATCACGGGATCGATAGCCGCTCCGCTGCTGGAGAGGATATTCTCCGCACTGGGAGGAGACGTGAATGTTGTCTCCACGAAGAAGGACGTAGCATGCCTCATGACGATCGACGATCTCAGGGACATAGATCTCTCCAGGGTCAGAAGGACCGTCGTCATTCCGGGGAGGATGCTTGCGCATGAGAGGGAGGTGAAAAAGGAACTCTCGAAGGATGGGATAGACAGGCTGATAGTGAGAGGCCCGGACAGGCTCACGGTCGATGGCGAGATGAGCATCTCGATGACAGCGGAGGAGGTCATAGAGCTCGAGATCGAGGCCTTCGCTGAGCTGATCGACGAGATCAACGCCCTCGGCGTGTAAGAACGCGAATGCGGAGATCTGGATGCGAGGCATCTACACCCTGATACTGGGACTGGAGCATGAGATCAGGATAAAGGTGGGCTCCCTCGGCGAGATTCTGTTTCCCCAGGGCTGCTACGCGTACACCGGCTCTGCCCGCGGCCCGGGCGGCTTCAGGCGGATAAACCGCCATATTGCGGTGATGAATGGCGAGAACGCCACACGCCGCTGGCATATCGATTATCTCCTCCCACATGTCATTTTGAGGGATGTCATCACCACGGCAACTGATATGGACCTAGAATGCGAGGCCGCCAGGAGGATCGGCGTGAATTGCATCCCTGTCCCCCGTTTCGGATGCAGCGATTGCAGATGCACGAGCCACCTGCATTACAGCCCGAGTTACAGAGAGATGCTGTTCGCGTGCAGGAAAGCTCACAGAGACCTGCTGGATCTCTGAACCCTCCTGCGCTGGAGGACCATCTGCATTCACCTTGGCCCAGCTACATCGACTGTGGTATGGTGGCGTTTGCCACACAAGGAGACGCTGGCTCATCAGCAGCTGTACTTCATGGGGGCGCTGAAACAAAAGCTTGCGCCCTCATCGGGAGAGCCTCCTCAGCTCCTCCAGCAGCAGCGCCTCCTCATCACTGAGCGGCGGCTCATCATCGTCCTGGACCGTATCGACGACCTGACGTATGGCTATTCCCACCAGGAGCCCTTTGAGGAATGACAATCTCTCCTCATCAACTATGGATGATACGACTCTGTGGATGTATCTCTCCAGAGTTGTGCCGGGTATCGTTCTGTACGAGTTCAGCTCGTACACAACGCCGAAGATCTCGTCCTCCAGGAATCCGAGACTTCTGAGGAAATCGGCGATATCCACCTCTTCAGAGCCCTGCGTGGCCACATAGCCCGTGTAGCCATAGTTCATGCTTAATCATTAAGTTTTTAATGTATATAACCTTAGCTGAGGCCTGCGGAAACCTGTCCGAATAAGAGTTCTTATCCAGGTATTCGAGGTTTAAGGATTCTGATTATTATGAGGGACCTGTCCGAATAAGAGTTCCGGAGCCAGATATTCGAGGCTTGAGGATGCTGATTGTTATGAGCACTTCTTCCTTATTCGGACACCTTCGCCTGCGGACTCGAGAGCTTCATCCGGAGCGTGCACATATGAGAGTTCGCTCTTATCCATATACTTGCCCATAGAAGCGCTGGTCACGCCATGCATTCTTGGTGAATGAATAAGTGCGTTCAGCAGCCGCATTGGACGACCCGCAAGTTGCCAAACACATAAGAGCGGAGAGTTTTGCCCTCTGAGTCTGACAGTTTTGGGGGCGTCTCGCAGTACATCCGTTTGTCGCTGCATTTGAGGGCTGACTGCTTACCGAATCTCATCGATCAACAGCATCCATCCCGGCGAAGGCTATCGACTCCGCTGGCTCCTGTTCGAGCCAAGGAGATGTTCGCGATATTTTTTCAGATCCGGAGCATCTCTTCTGCGCGCTGCCAGTTGTTCGATGCATTCTCATCCGGAAGGTTTAAGTAAGTAAAATTGTCCATACTCAAGATATCTGGATGAACTCCAGATGCCATATAGCACCCGGTGAGAGGGTCTCCTCCCTGGATCTGCGTCCAACCTCTCACCCGCTTCCTTTGCATATTGCTCCCGGGGTTCTGTCGAGAGCCTTTGCGGCTGCTGCAACTATTGATTGCAGAGCACAGCACGTGCTTTTTGCTTGTTGCAGACATCATGCGCAACATCCAGCACTTGCCTGAGAGCGCAGCAAGAAGGGCGTATGCTCTTGCCAGCAGAGAGATGTGCCTGGAAGCTTGCTCTCCGAGCGCGCCCGGTTCTTGCAGTCTCAACACCTATTTTAATATAGATGTTTTACCGGAATACTATGGAAGTCTCTATAGAGGTAACAAGGAGCCCTGCATTCCGGCAGGTCTATGCGATAGGAGCCATTGGCGGTCACAGCCCGTACGATTTCAGGATATCATTCTACAACGACTCGCCGAGAGCTTTCATAGAGGGAGGCAAGCAGCTGAGCGCGGTCGAGAGGAGCATGGAGGTTGAGGTCATACTCTCGCCGCTGGCGGCAAAGGAGCTCGCTGAGTGGCTGATGAACCACATAAAGGAGTACGAGAAGCTCTTCGGTGAGATCAAGCGCCCTGGGAAGCCGAAGGAGCCTGAGAGATCATCGCAGCTCCAGGGTTACATGTAGGGGGAGCGGGATGCATACCAAGGAGAAGGTCCTCATACACAAGGGCATAGACATGGTGAAGCGGGGAATGCATGAAAAGGCCCTGGAGTACTATGACAGAGCGCTGGAGATCAACCCGAATAGCTCGGATGCCTGGAACAACAAGGGGGTTGCGCTCTACCGCTTGAACAGGATTGACGAGGCGCTCCAGTGCTACCACAGGGCACTTGAGATCGATCCAGATAACCTGGATGCCATGAGGAACATCGCGTTCGTCCACCGCGCCCGGGGTGAGTTTGAGAAGGCGATGGAACTCTACGAGACAGTTATGGAGAGGGGCGGAGATGCCTACGACCTGGAGGCAAAGGCGACCATACTCGTGGCTCTGGGCAGGTTCCAGGAGGCGATCGAATGCATCGGCAGGGCTTATGAGATGACCCCTGACCCCAGGTTCGAGGTCGAGATGGCTGCCATAATCGGAAAGATCCAGGCGATGGAGGATCTCGCCCGGGAGAGCAGCGGCACCGAGCAGAGCGGAGGGTGAGGATCTGGTCCATCGGCAGGTGCATGGAGGGCGCGCATGAAAGGATTCATAATGATAAATGTCGAGCCGGGCTCCGAGAAGCAGGTCTTCGACTCCCTTCAGAGGATCAGAGACATAAAGGAGGTCGTGCCGGTTTACGGTGAGTACGACTTCATAGCGATAGCAGATGTCGAGGCGATATCTGATCTCAACAGAATAGTTCTCTCGGTTCGCGAGATACCCAGCGTGACGAACACGAGAACAATACTCGGCATGGAGCTAAAGTTCTAGATGACAGATCTTCCAAAGAGCATAATTCCCCTGTACCTGTCGGTCTTCGTCTCAGTTCTGGGTTTCTCACTGGTGGCGCCGGTGTTCCCCCTGTACGTCCTCAATCTGGGGGCCACGCACCTCATGCTGGGGATAATAATCTCCGTTTACGGCGCGGTTCAGCTGCTGACGCAGGTGCCCGCCGGCAGGCTCTCAGATCTCAGGGGGAGAAAGCCGGTTCTTCTCATAGGTCTCCTGACATTTGTGATAATGCCGCTCTTCTACATTTATGCGTCAAACGCGTATCAGCTCATACTGATAAGAATCTTCGGCGGCATAGGGGCTTCGATGGTCTGGCCGGTCGCCATGGCCCTGATAGTGGACTGCGTGGATCCATCTCACAGAGGTCTTGCGATGGGTTGGTACAATGCATCATTCTACTCCGCCGTGGCTGTGGGGCCGGTCATCGGAAGCCTCCTCTATGGAGGCTTTGGGATAAAAGCGCCGTTCGTCTTCTGGAGCATTTTTGCCACGGCAGCTCTTGTCATAGTGATCTTCGTCGTCAGAGAGCCCCCGATCAGGAGCGGGGTGCTGTCCTCAAACACACACAGATCCAAGCTGATCATAGATGGATCCCTGATAACGTTCATCATATGCTGCAGCGTGGTGATGCTTCCCGGCCTGATCGGAGGGTTCAACATGACGCTGCTGCCGGAGCTGGCGCTGAGCGTCGGTGTGGGCGTATCTCAGCTGGGCATTCTGTACCTGGCGTACGCAGGCACCAATGCTCTTTCCAATATATACTTCGGGAGAATAGCGGATCTCGGCCACCGCAGGCTTCTCATAAGCGGAGGGAGTCTCGGCTGCGCTCTTGGATTTGCGGCGCTCGGCCACGGTCCGGGGCTTCTCACGCAGCTTCTGGCCCTCTCACTTCTCGGCCTGAGCTCTGGAATATGCACACCCGCAGCTGCTGTGGTGGTCTCGGATGTCACAAGCCCTGAGAGGAGGGGAGAGATCTTCGGGATCTTCAACACCTCCAGAATGCTCGGGGTCGTCATAGGCCCGATAATAGCTGGCCTCACAGCGGATCTCAGCGGTTTGGGAGGAGCGCTGACAGCATTCCTGGCCGTGACCCTGATGATCTCAGCCATGACCCTGAGCCTGCGAGAGGCGTGAATCTCCATGGAGGCTGCATTTTGCCAGTCTGCAGAGATCGACAGAGATAAATTGTGTGAAGATTCACAGCACTTTCGGTCGTGCATTTGGATCACCAGAACTTCCAGGGATCGCCACTGGATGATGGATCATGCAATGCAGAACGCTCCAAGGGTGCGCGCACAGGATGAATGGCTGGCAGGAAACAGATGAGCCCCAATGAATCCAGGCAGGGCATGAAAGTAACTGGGGGCTTTGAAGCATCTGATAAAATGGGGTGGATATCGTGGAGATCGTTCTTGGAATAAGCGGCGCATCTGGTGTTGTGTATGGGACAAGGCTGCTAGAGGTCCTTCGTGAGCGCTGCTTTGTCAACCTCATAATCACCGAGGCTGCGAGGAAGATACTGGAGATAGAGTGCGATAGATCCCACAGGGAGATGATCTCTCTGGCGGATCGCGTATTCGAGCCGGACGATCTCACATCGCCCATAGCAAGTGGCTCCTATCTGTTCGATGCCATGGTTGTGGCCCCATGCAGCATGAGAACGATGGCCGCGATAGCCTGTGGCATATCTGACACGCTCATAGCCAGGGTGGCTGACGTCTGTCTCAAGCAGAGGAGACCGCTCGTTCTGGTGCCGAGGGAGTCTCCGCTGAGCCTCATACATCTCAGAAACATGGTCGCAGTCTCAGAGGCAGGGGGCATAATACTTCCAGCATCGCCATCATTCTACTCCAGGCCCCGAAGCGTCGGGGAGCTGGTGGATACGGTGGTGTGCAGGATTCTGGACATTCTGGGGATTGATAACAGCATATCACCCAGATGGCGTGGTTTCGGTGGAAATGCTTATAATGATACGGGTGAAGAGCGGTAGTAGGTGAAATGAATGAAGTGTCAACTCTGTGGGGTGGAGAAGGAGACATTTCCCGTAAAGGCGAAGCAGGTGACGATATTTGGTCCCAAGGATACCACGTTTTACATCTGCCAGGAGTGCCTGGAGCTGAGCCATCAGGCATACCTCGACAAGGAGTTCCTCCTGGTTAAGGGAGGAACGGGCGGAAAGGGACACTGATGCATCTCCAGCCCAGCGCCCGCCTCTGGAATCGTGCCATGGAGAATGCAATTGTTAACAATAAACTTAAGTATGATTCAGTCCTGGAGACCGAATGCAATCTTATAAATCACCATGGGGATTGATACTTTGGCACCTTTTATAGAGATCAAGGATCTGACAGTTCGGTTCGGTGATCTTGAGGTCCTGAGCAATGTGAATCTCGAGATCGAGGAGGGTGAGTCTGTAGGGATCCTGGGCAGGAGCGGCGCGGGCAAGAGCGTTCTGATGCACGTCCTGAGAGGGGTTGAGGTATTTCCAGACATAAGTGGAAGTGTTGTTTATCACATCGCAATCTGCGATAGATGTGGATACGTCGAGCCGCCGAGCAGGGTGGGCGGTCAGTGCAGATGCGGTGGCACTTTTAAAGCTGCTGAGGCAGATTTCGCAAAGCTGGGGATAAACGATCCTCTCAGGAGAGCCGTTGCCAGGCGGATCGCCATAATGCTCCAGAGGACGTTCGCCCTTTACGGCGATGAGAGGGTGATCGTGAACGTCATGAGGGCTGTGGAGGACACTGGAGAGACGATAAGCGTTCACAGGGCAGCTGATCTCCTTGATGAGGTCAACCTCTCGCACAGGATGATGCATGTGGCAAGGGAGCTCAGCGGCGGCGAGAAGCAGAGAGTTGTGCTGGCAAGACAGCTCGCAAAATCGCCGATGCTCCTCCTCGCGGATGAGCCGACAGGAACCCTGGATCCGGCGACCGCAGCTCTTGTCCACGACTCCATAAAAAGAGCTGTCAGGGACTTCAAGATGACCATGGTCATCACCAGCCACTGGCAGGATGTCATGGTGGATCTGGCTGACAGGGCAATACTTCTCGATCACGGGAAGATTCAGGCAATAGGCGATCCCAGGAAGATAGCGGACCAGTTCATCGCCATGGCAGGAGAGGTCGGGAAGAGGGAGCCGGTCGCTGTTGGCGAGCCCATAATCAGAGCCGTAAACCTCTCCAAGAGATACATCAGCATAGATCGTGGTGTTGTCAAGGCAGTGGATAACGTATCCTTCGAGGTCTATGAGAGGGAGATATTCGGCATAGTGGGCGTCAGCGGCGGCGGAAAGACCACGCTCTCGAAGATAATCAGCGGGCTCATAACCCCGACGAGCGGGTTCGCGTTTGTCAGGGTCGGAGATGAATGGGTGGATATGACGCTGCTCGGAGCAGATGGCCGCGGCAGGGCCACGAAGTATATCGGTGTCCTGCACCAGGAGTATACGCTCTACCCGTACAGAACTGTCATAGAGAACCTGACAGAGGCTATAGGGCTCTCGCTTCCGTATGAGCTGGGCGAGAGGAAGGCGATTCACACGCTAACGACCGTCGGATTCACAGAGGATGAGGCCGAGATGATTCTGAACAAATATCCTGATGAGCTGAGCGAGGGCGAGCGGCACAGGGTCGCCATGGCTCAGGTCCTCATAAAAGAGCCCAGGATAGTTGTTCTTGATGAGCCCACAGGCACGATGGATCCGATAACGAAGATAGAGGTGAGCAAGTCGATCCTCAGCGCGAGGGAGGAGCTGGAGGAGACGTTCGTCATAGTGAGCCATGACATGGACTTCGTCAGCAATGTCTGCGATCGCGCTATGCTTATGAGGAATGGGAGAGTAGTAACCATCGGCGCTCCGGCAGATGTCCTGAAGCTGCTCACAGAAGAGGAGGAGCGCGAGATGCTGGGGAGCTGATCTATTGCCGGGCTTCCCGGCGGCAAGGAGGCGTATGAGGGTTAGAGTAGATGGTTCGGAGATATCTCTGAGAGATGGGGCCACCCTGGGCGATGCGCTGGAGGCCGCGAACTCCACTCTATCGCCAGGGGCTGTGATCGGCATAATAAAAGGGCGCGGAGAGAAGGCGAGGGCCACAGACTCCTACTGGCTTGTCACGACGAAGGGGAGAGTGAGGATCGATCTCCTGGATACGGGCCTGAAGGATGCGTGGCATGAGGCGGTCGAGAGTATAGAGGGCCTGGAGGGGAGATGGTCTGATTCAGGCGCTGTTGCGTTTGGAAACTTCCCATCATCGATATCTCCTGGGAGGGGCGCATACGAGTACAGCAGGTTCGATGTGCTCCTCGGCGCCAGCGGCTTCGAAAGCGAGAAATCCCAGCTGATCTTCATCAAGCGCAGGCATTCCGCGGTCTACGGTGTGCCGTCTGAGAGCAGGGGAATCCTCGCGAGGGTTGTCGGCGGGAAGAACATACTCGACAGGCTGGATAAGAACGACCGCATACTCAAAGTGGAGCCGATCGTCGAGTGGGAGGATCTGACCGAGAAGCTTGTCACATCCGACATGTCGTTTCCTCTCGCTGAGGGTATGGAGATCTACTCCAGGTTCGAGGTCGATCTCATCCAGGACGCTCCCAGGGGGGCGGAGTTCTTCCTTGCAGCGACGAAGGATGGAGCTCTGAAGGTGGATGCGGTATCGAGCTCATACATCTCCTCGCATGTCCTCAAGGGCGAGCCGATAGAGTTCGAGCACAGGGAGCCACGGCTTGAGGGCGCGGTTACGGTGAGGACTTCCGGGAGAGGGCTGGGCCACATATTCATCTACAAGGCCGACAGAACATCCAATCCGAGTCACTCTGTCGTTGGAAGGGTAACTGCAGGTCTGGACCTCCTCAAGCTTGCATCCCCCGGCCAGCGGCTCACAGCAAAGGTCAGACCTGAGAGGTTCATGGTGCTGGGCATGCCGCTCAGAGAGGCGGTGGAGCTTGCCAGGACCAGGGGTATAGAGCCATCAGTTGATGGATACTCCGGAGATGACGCGGTCGTCATCGAGCAGAACCCGCCCACAACCATGGAGGTTCTGAAGGCCGGTAAGGTCTCCCTGAAGGCGATACAGTCATCCAGGCTGGTGAGGATAGAGCTCTACGACGATCTGGCCCCGAAGACCCTTGACTATTTCAGGCATGTTGTCGGGCTCAAGGAGCGGCCGGTGGGACCTCTTCCGGTATTTTTTGTTTATGAGAACACGGTTCTCTTCAAGCCGGTGATCGACGCGCTCAGATACAAGGAGCTGCTGCCTGAGAACAAGCCCACAGGTCTTGTGCCTGCGGGATCGATAGGCGTCACGAACCAGGTGGCGAAGAGGACTGGATTGATTGGCGTGAAGTTCGTCGAGGACAGGAGGTACGGCCCCTCCGGAGAGAAGTTCGAGGGCACGAACATCATCGGCAGGGTTATAGATCTTGACAAGCTCAGGGATGTGAAGGAGGGGGAGATCGTGTATGTAATGGAGGAGAAGAGATGAGAGTTACGAAGTACGTGATAACATCTCCGGAGTCTGAGATCCTCCCCTCTGACATCGCCATGCACATCTACGGATCCAAGCGCGACGTCCATGTGAAGGAGACCTGCTTCGGAGTGATCATAAACGGCGAAAAGGACGAGATCGACGATCTCGTCAGGGAGATAAGAGCCATGGATCCGAACGGGATATTCATCAAGGACCGTGGGTTCCCACCGGGAGATCCGAGAAGATGCCGCGGGCACCGTGGCGGAGGGCCGAGGCCTGGCTTCTTCATGCTGGAATGCGAGTCGAAGATGCTTCCAATGATATCTAGGGCTCTCGAGGCGGAGAGCAGGAACGAGCCCCTGCCAGAGGCTGCCCCTGAGAGGGTGCCGGTGAGCATGGAAAGACTTGTAGAGATTATTAAGGATGAGTTTGCCTGAGGTATCCTGATGGTCAAAGTCATTGTCTACCCCCCCACAAGCACGATACTCGCGGATCTCGTCGACAGAATGGGGCACACTCCCCTGGTCATGGCGAACGAGATCAGAAAGAAGATAGACACGCCGAGCCTCGAATCCCCTCCGCTAAACATCACACCAGAGGACCCGAAGAAGGGGCTGAAATATGCAGCGGTCGATGTGCCCTCAGGTGTTCGCGGGCGGATGTCGCTGATAGGTCCGATGATAGAGGAGGCAGAGGCCGCGATAATAGTTGAGGATAACAACTGTCTCGTGGGGTGCAGCGGATGCGCCAGGACGAATGAGCTCACCAGGCTGCTGATAAAGATCAAGGGCATACCTTTCATAGAGCTGAAGTACCCGAGGGACGATGGAGAGGCCAGGCGCTTCGTTCATGAGATCAGGATGTTCCTGGAGGGGCTGAAATGATCAGAATAGCCCAGCTTTCATGCGGCGCTGAGTACAGCGGAATCCAGAGGGAGCTTGAGAGGGCGGCTGAGATCGTTGGCGCGAAGATGATCTCGCCCGAGGTCTCACTCGAGGATGTGATGGATGTTGAGAAGCGTTTCGGCGTATCGGTTCCGAGCGGAGACCTCAACCTGATCATGGCGAGGGCGACCAGGCTGGTGGAGAATCCAGATCTGGCTGACGCCGTGTTCGTGGCAACCTGTTTCAGATGCGCTGAGGGCGCCATCATCCGGGGCGAGGTGAGGCGCTACATCCATGAGCATTCGAGACTCCCGGTATTGAGCTACTCGTTCACAGAGAGGACAACAGCAGAGACACTGCTGACGAGAATGGAGGCTCTGGTGACGACGGCCAGAATGAGAGGATTGCTCGCCAGGGAGCGGCAGACAGGGCTCACAGCCGGGATAGACTCCGGCTCGACCACCACAAAGGCAGTGATAATGCGCGACAATCAGATCATCGGCAGAGGCTGGGTTCCAACGACAGAGGTCATAAAGAGCGCGGAGGAGGCATTCCAGCAGGCTCTCCAGGAGTCTGGGGTGAAGCGCGAGGAGATCCAGGGCATAGGCGTCACCGGCTACGGCAGATTCCTCGTCGGCAAGCACTTCGATGCAAAGCTGATCCAGGAGGAGATCACCGTGAACTCCAAGGGTGCTGTCTTCCTGGCGAATGCCCAGAAGGGGCCTGCCACTGTGATAGACATAGGCGGGATGGATAACAAGGCGATATCCGTGCAGGACGGCGTGCCCGGGAGCTTCACGATGGGCGGAATATGCGCCGGCGCATCCGGCAGGTTCCTGGAGCTCACCGCTAGGAGGCTGGGCGTGAACATAACAGATCTGGGCAAGCTCGCGCTCAGGGGATCGTACAAGAGCGTACCGATGAACAGCTACTGCATAGTCTTCGGCACACAGAGCCTCGTAAACAGCCTCTCGAAGGGCGCTCGGCCGGAGGATGTCGCGATGGCTGCCTGCCACAGCGTCGCAGAGCAGGTCTTTGAGCAGCAGCTCCAGGAGGTGGAGGTGAAGCAGCCAGTGATCATGGTCGGCGGCACATCCCTCATTGAGGGCCTCCCAAAAGCGATGGAGGATCTTCTGGGAATAGAGATCATCGTTCCGAACCATGCCCAGTACATCGGCGCTGTCGGCGCTGCGCTGCTCGTCTCCGGCATGCTGGAGGTCTGATATGGATCCTCTCGAGGTCTACAAGGTGGAGGCTCCGGGAGAGGAGTTCGGCGCTGCGAAGTACCGCGAGATCATACTCGACATACTCCAGGACCTCGGCCTGGTCAGATCCATAGGCAGGCTTTACGTTTACATAGATATGGAAAGACCCTATTTCGCCGTCCATGGCCTGCTGCGCGGCTCGCTTCCACCACTGCGTGTTGGCGATGTTGCAGATGTCGTCAGGACCCAGGAGGGATATCAGGTAAAGGTGAACGAGGAGGAGCATCTCGCCGATATGCTCAGGGTCCTCTGGGAGAAGTACGGGCGCGACAAGGTGGAGCAGCCGGACAGGGACCTCCTCACGGTATCTTCAGATGTGAGCCCGGCTGATCTGATTGTGACAGATGTGGACGCGGAGTTCAGAAGGGACCTCACCGATGCTCTGATAAGAATAGCGCCTGAAGGCTTCAGAAACAGAAGGAACGAGATGACCGAGGACTCCTTCCTCTTTATCGCCTCTGAGGAGACGATAACACCGGAGCTGATCGAGGAGGTCAGGGAGAAACTGAGGGGTATGGAGAATGCTTGAGCCTGTGATGTTTACCGGCGGCGTCTACAAGCACGACCTGGTCATAGAGCTTGTCGAGGACCTGGGCGGCTACCTTCTGCAGAAGAACGTCACTCAGAGCGAGGTGATACTGCTACTGCTAGTACCTGCTGAGGATCTCAGGATCCTGGAGGATCTCACAAAGGAGCTTCGCGGAGAGCTCACCCGGGCGCCGCTTGCCGGAACAGAGGTTGCCGTGGTGACCCCGACCCTCGCGATACACCACCTGCCGCACACAGCATGTGATATCGCTGAATACCTGAGGCGGAATGGAGCGAAGAGCAACATGATCGGCCTGGCACGGGGGGTCGGGCGCGAGATAGCCCAGATAAACGAGTACGAGACAGCTCTGATAAACGAGCATGATGCTGCAGTCTTCATCTTCGGTAACTTCGCAAAGTGCATAATCAAGAAGGAGGAGCTGTACAAGGGCATAAACATCCCCGTGGTGGTCACAGGCGGGCCTGAGATCCCGAAGGGGGAGATGCCATACGCCTTCGAGTACGTCTCATCTGTGGGAAGGATTGCTCACCGGTCGAAGAAGGCAACAGAGATAGGAAACCTTGACAGGATCGTCGCTGCGGTGGGCAGAGCTCTTGACAAGATGCGTGCAGATATAGAGAAGGATCCGCTGACGACGTCTCCTCCGAGAGTCATGGACGCGGTTCGCGAGCAGGTTCCTGATATCGAGAGGTCTTACTCACCGCTCCCGATCGCCTTGAACCTCAATGGATGCAGAATAAAGCTTCCATATGAGGATTATCACGAGGCCATAGGGGCTGTGCGGTTTGATGAGGGCGTCACGCTCAAAGAGATCGCGAAAATAGTGCCATCGAAGATGAAAAACTACACGCTTGTCAGGATTCTTCCGGAGTCCGAGACGGGGATGGTGTTTTAGGGATATGCTTGAGGACGAGCTGAAGGAAATACTCGAGAAGGGTGTTCAGAGATCTGCTGAGGATATGATAAAGACGATCGAGAAGCTCTACGGAGAGGTGCCCTACATATTTCACTTCATGAAGGACAGCCCGGAGCTTCTCGTGACAAAGGTCCTTCACAACAACGCGATCGTGCGCAGCTCAAAGCTCGACATGAAGACGATCGAGCTGATATCCATCGCTGTCAGCGCTGCCATAAGATGCAGCCACTGCCTGGAGATGCACATTCGCGTCGCATCGCGGATGGGGATAAGCGATGAGGAGATCGCTGCTGCGATGTTCCTCGCGGCGAATCTCGTGAACGCGAGCGTCCTCGCAACCGCCACCAGGGAGCTCGATGAGAAGAGGGAGGTATGCAGGGCATGCCAGATCGGGACGTGCGAGGTGCATGAGAAGAAGTAGAGGCACCAGTGCTCAGTAATTTTGTCCTGGCGTTATCTTTGCTGAACTTTTTACGTCTCTTTTAAAATTCGAACGCCGATCGTGGTCTCCGGCACAATCTTACCAGACCTCCAAAGGCATAAATGCTGATCGAGCGACTCAGTATCGATGAAGTGCATTGCATAAGCGATCGAGATGACAAAAGGCATTGCAATAGGTGATGCGCTGGGATCGACAAGCGAGTTCATGGACATGCGCGGGGTCATAGAGGTTTACAGCGAGGCTGGAGCGAGGGGTGTTAACTGGCCGTTCGCAGAGTGCGGTTCGAAGGTACACCAGTGGGAGCAACGAGGCGACCGCTGAGCTGCGCTGGCGAGCCCGCAAATACTGATACCAGGCGTGTTGGATCTTCATTAATATCGCCATCTACTGCTCTCGTCTCGGCAATCCTCTTACTGAGAAGCGCAACATCTCTGCTGCGTCAAATTAAAAAGGAAAAGCCCCTGGGCTCATCTCGTCCATACAGACCCACCGAAACCCCCTGTCTTCGAGCTGGCCGTGATCCTGTTGCTCGAATCGATATGAAGTGTCAGTATGCCATACCCCATCACACGCCCCTTCGGCACGTCGGCCCATTCTGCATCTATCGTGTCGCCGTTGATAGTTCCATGCATGACATTGGACCAGATTGGCGACCCAGGATCGCTTTCGCCATACCACCAGATGGTCGACCCAATCTGGCGGATATAGTATTTTCCGCCATCTTCACTGGTCCAGACGCCGGTCAAATCCCAACCTTCAGGGGATGAAGGCCTCTCTTCGGTTGGTGAGTATTCTTTCCAGCTTTCATTTTCAGACTCGATATCAAACGGCTGTGGTTCTGAAAGCCCCTCAGTCGTGGCGATCATCATCTCCCCTGCATCGACCAATCGTTCTTCTCCGGTGGACCTCGATCTGAAGCTGGCCTGTCCTTCCAGAACCTTCAGTACAGAAGAGGATCCGGTCTCCTCACAGACGATTGTCGTGCCTTTTATCCCGGCCACAGCCTGGCTCATCTGCACTTCCATAGTGCCGTCTTTCCACATCTTCTTGAGATTCATCCAGATCTTGCCCGTAACAAGAGACAACTTGCTCTGTCTTTCTTGTGGAGGATCAACAATTATCTCGGTTTCGGGTTTCATCGTAAACGTAGTCATATCATTGAATGATATTATAGCACTGCTCTCTTCACCAGTCCGGATATGATCGCACCAGTTAATTATCGATTTAAGACCGGCGCCTCTCCATGCGCGTTCGTTGTTGTGAGGCCGAATAGAAACTTCACCACTCAATCCCGAGAATCTGGCTCCAGAATCCTCACCTACATGTTCACAACCTTCACAGCATGTATCAATTTCAGCAGGTGGTTTTGGCTTTTGCTCTTCTCCGACAGGTTCGGATGGCCCGGTGCCTGCGGGTAGACCCAGATTGCCTTCCACCACAACACCTCTGGACCCTGCGTTGTAGCTTCCCTCGAGCGATATCCTGAAGCTTGCGGACTTAGCGTCTGGTGGAACTGGAACTGTCACTGAGAAGGGCTGGCGCATGGGATCCTCTGCCAAACCGTTCTTCGGAAACTTCTCCTGGTGAAATCTTCCTGGTTCCTGTCCTTCGACGTTGACCTCCACATCGATGGTCGCACCCCAGCCACCATCTGCTGTGGCAACGCCCGAGACAGTCAGCGTATCTCCAGTCAGGGTACCCTCAATACTCCTGTAGAACGTGAACCCGGGTTCGTCCCTCGGGGATCCGAGTGACGCTCCAGAGACAGAGTATTCCAACTGGAGACCATTGAAGGGCTCGGCTGGAAAGGTATCAGCCATTGCTGCGGAGATCGATGCTAATACGATCAGTACAAATAAACGGAAGGGCAGACAAAAACATTTGCTATACTCTGGGATACAAATACCTCCTCAAAGCATAAATCTTTAAGTGATCAACATGTTATATTATTTTGTCGCATTATGGCGTGGTAGTGTTGCAGCACGAGGATATCGTTGACTCCCTAAGACGTGTTTGTTCAATATCGTGAGCGTGCTTGAGCTGCTGATCAAGTGAAGCCGCTATCGTCGGCGTAATCGTTCATCCAGAAATCTGCCAAGAGGGCAATCCACCTCAACGTATTGAGCATGTTCCCTAAGACCGTTCTCCTTGAGATATCGGGTATACCTCCTCAATGCCGGCTTGAAGTCCTCGGTCCGTACTTCCCTCTTCCAGTTCACATCCAGCCGCTTCTTTGGCATCACATGCCCTCCCTGAAGCAGCACGTGAAAAAGAATCCTGCACCCCAGAGATAAATTCTACTAGAGTTATAAATCAGAAATCGATGTGCTGGGATGCGGGGTACGGGATTCGAACCCGTGAACTCCTGCGAGACGGGATCTTAAGTCCCGCGCCTTTGGCCAGCTTGGCAAACCCCGCAACGATCCCGCGCTCATTATGAAGGTATACCGTGCAGAGAAAGAACCGGGTGGACCTCAGCCCACAGGCAGGAGGTGCCTGCGGCTCTCGCGCTTCGATCGATGAACCCCAATTTCGCCCTGCTCAGATCTATCGATCCCAGACGGTGCCGGGTCACCTCGCGGCTGAATCATCCAGCTCCTCCAGAATGACTGCAGCAGTGTTCAGGCCAGAGCCCATGCGTATCAGGGACGCGATGGCAGCCGCCTCAAGCATCTCCTCCCTGGTCGCGCCAAGCGCTCTTGCCTGCTCCATATGCCTTCTCGTGCAGTCCTCACACCTTACCGCCACAGAGCACGCGAGTGCTATCAGCGCTTTCTCCCTCGCAGATAGCGCCCCGTCCCCCAGGATCATGGATGCGAGCGATCTGAACGTGCCGCTAACGCTCACGTCCACCGAGTCCAGAAATCTGTCTGCTCTAGCCTTTCGCACATCAACCACCATCCAAAGTGCAGCCCAGCACATCCTGAAGGGCACCGCCCCATGGCCCTGAGTGAGCTGGGGCGATCGAGAGACCTTCATCTGCAGCGTACCGCCCGTCGAACCGTGATTCCATGTTACATCGCACGCCGCCGGCAGACTTCTTCTCGGAAGGGCTCATCTGTCGAGCGCCTTTGCGGCTGCTGCAACCCCCTCTCCGGGTGCGTTGATCACCCCTTCTTTTGCGAGAACAAGCTCTAAAGCCTGTATGGTTCTCAGAACATCCCCCTCAGAGCAGACGCCCATGGTGCCTATCCTGAAGATCTTCCCCTTGAGCCTCTCCTGGCCGCCTGAAACGACAACCCCCTGCTTTTTCATGCCGCCCCTGAGCTTTTCATCATTGAGCATCGGCGGGATCTTCATAGCCGTAACTGTGTTCGAGTACCTGGAGTACTCGTTCAGGACAGGGAATAGCTCTATACCCAGCGCTGATGCCGCTGCTCTGACAGCCTCAGCGAGCCTGGCTATCCGTGCTCTCCTCTCCTCAAAGCCCTCCTCCTTCGCCATGTGCAGCGCCTCCTGGAGCGCATAGAAGAGAGGGACCGCAGGCGTGAATGGTGTCTGGGTGGGCTTCTTTCTCGCGCTCTTGATATGCGCCCTCAGATCCGCATAGTAGCTACCTGAACTCTCCTTGAGCGCCTCCTCTGCACGCTCGCTCACGGATACTATCGCCAGCCCGGGGGGCACGGCAAGGCACTTCTGCGACCCTGTTATCGCTATATCTATACCCCACTCATCGGTCCTGAACTCGTTTCCGCCGATTGAGGATATCCCGTCCACTATGAATATGGCGTCGTGCTTTCTAGCAAGCCTTCCTATCTCCCTGGCAGGATTGATTATGCCCACAGATGTCTCGTTGTGGACCATGGCCACAGCCTTCACACCCTCCTCAAGCGCTGCCTCCACCCGCTCGAGGTCGAATGGCATTCCCCATTCAAAATCGACTGATATCGCTCTGCCGTACCTGTTGCCTATCTCCGTGAACCGCTCGCCGAACTTTCCGTTGGTTATAGTGAGTATTCTGTCGTCACTGCCTATCAGCCCGCCAACAGCAGCGTCCATCCCGCATGTGCCGGACCCGCTCATGACCACGATCTCGTTCTTCGTCTCAAAGAACTCCTGAAGGAGCTCCCTGCAGTCGTCGTATATCCTGCCGAACTCCGGGCTCCTGTGGCTTATCATCGGCTTCGACATCGCGCGAAGCACCCGGGGAGCAACCTTGACAGGGCCTGGTATCATAAGAAGCGTATCCTCTATATCCAATAGGATCACTCTCTCTCAGGGGCTTATACAGAGCTTGCTTTTAAACGTTGTGCAGTGCTCCAGCTCTTCCTTGCGAACGGCGGCAGATCCCCGTTCTCCGCGATCCAGTCTCTCAGAAACCCCACTGTGGTAGGATCTGACGGATAGCCGCTGCCGAGCGGGCGGCCGAGCATGGCCTCCAGCTCTCTGATGGATCGATCCCTGGCAACCTTGGCGATAATCGATGCTGCTGCAACCACGATGTGCCTCCTGTCGGCACCATGCTCTGCCAGGATCTGCATCGATGCTCCTGATAACTCCCTGACCCTCTGAGCGAACCTCTCAGCGTTCACATCAGCTGCATCGAGAATGGCGCGATCCGCCCTGAGCCCGGACACCACCCTGGAGTGAGCTCTCACCATGATATCATTCATCGACATGACCATGCGCAGCTCGTCGATCTGCTGCGCGGTCACCTCCAGAACGAATCTGTCTCTGGCCCTGGAGAGTATCTGCCTCTCGATGGCTTCCCTCCTTGCGGGGCTCAGCAGCTTTGAGTCCTTTACACCACATGCTGCGAGATCGAAGATATCCTCCTCGCTGAAAACAACACCAGCGACGAACATCGATCCGATGACAGGCCCCTTTCCTGCCTCGTCCACTCCGAGTATGAGCATCATACATAGTTTTTGATATCGTATATCAAATGTTCGTGCCTGTGTACTTCGCTCTTACGTGTTTAGCAACTTGCAGGTCGTGCAATGTGGTTGATGAACGCACTTATTCATTCACCAAGAATGCATGGCAGGACCAGTGCGCTTCTACCGGCAAGTTATCATATGGATAAGAGCGGTGTACTTTTATCATCCAGCTGCATGCAATCTCGCAGGATTCATGAGGTATACGGAGGCAACACCGGTTCCTTGCAGACCATTCATTGATTCGAGTCATACGACCCGAGCACATTTACAGCTCGAAGCCACAAATCCGCAACCGCAGAGAACCGGAATCCTGGAAAGCACCGTTTCAAAAAAGTAATGGAAAATTATTAGTAGAGTGGCCCCGTTCATTCTGTTGCAGAGGATGGATATGGGTGTGTTCAAGAGCCTCCGGATGAACCTGGGATTCTGGCTGAGTCGCATTTTCGGCAAAAAGCGTGCACGAATCGGTATCTATGGGCCACCAAATGCTGGAAAGACCACACTGGCCAACAGGATTGTTAAGGATTGGAGCGGGGATGGCGCGATAGGCACGGTATCTCCGGTCCCACACGAGACCAGAAGAGCGGTTCGGAAGGAAGGCCTTGTGATAAATGCAAATGGCGCAAGCATTCACCTCGATATAGTGGATACGCCAGGAATGGCCACGAAGATAGATTTCAGGGAGTTCATGGCATATGGCATGAGCGAGGAAGAGGCCAAGAAGAGGGCGAAAGAGGCTACTGAAGGAGTCATAGAGGCGATCAAGTGGCTGGACGATCTTGATGGCGTTCTTCTTGTCATGGACTCCACAGAGGATCCCTACACGCAGGTCAACGTCACTGTTATAGGCAACATGGAGGCGAGGAATCTGCCGCTTCTCATCGTTGCGAACAAGATCGATCTGCCGAACGCTGCCCCCTCAAGAATAAAGGCTGCATTTCCTCAGCATCCGGTGGTTCAGATATCGGCGCTGGAGGGGAACAACCTGGACGAGCTGTATAATGCGATAGCATTGCACTTCGGGTGAGCATATGCGGGAAGTACAGATGGACCTCATATCTGAGGAGAAGCTGAACCGCATGACCTCAATGGAGAAGATCCGGCTTATCCTCGACAAGGTCAAGACGGGCAGGATAGTGGTTCTCGAGAGCGGACTCACTCCAGAGGAGGAGGTGAGGCTTATAGAGATGACCATGACGGAGATCCGGGTCGATGAGTTCTCAGGAATAGAGATCGAGAGCTATCCTGCTAAGAGGGAGAGCTCCTTTGTGGGCAGGCTGCTTGGAAGAAACTCATCAAAGGGCAGGATGACGGTGATAGGCCCGGCGAACCAGCTCAGAACGGTCGAGAAGGATCAGTACCAGATAAGCACCAAGGTCTCGGTCGGGGATTAGATGCCGCACATGTGCACCAGATGCAAAAAGGTATTCGATGATGGCGCAGATATACTCAAAGGCTGCCCGAAGTGCGGCGGGAGGATGTTTGAGTACATCAGAGAGCGCGAGACGCTGATCACGGAGGCGATGGGTGTCAGAAGGCCGCCCAGGAGAACCGCAACAATCGCCACAGCTGTTCGCGACAGGAATGATACAGAAGAGGAGATGCAGAGAGAGCAGGCTGCTCCTGAAAACCCAAACCAGCCGATTGCCGCCCGGGCATCTCAGAGCTTGCCTGAGGATCGGCCGATAGAGAGCGTCAGGATCACAGAGCCGGGGAGATACGAGCTGAATCTGCCAACGCTATTCTCGAGGAACGAGCTTGTCATGGCATTAAAGGAGGGGACCTATCTGATAGACCTGAACTCGGCCTTCAGAAGGTCTAAGAAATGATCACTCCCTCTCAACCGTTATCTTGAGATTCTTCCAGTCCTGGCTCACCCCACGCAGTGAGCCGGCCATGCCTGCGGATACATTCCCGATTATCTGCTGTGTGAAGTCGTTCAGCGGTATCTCAACGCCATCCACGACCAGGCTGACCTTCATGCGGTTTTTCCTCTCCGTCTCGAAAGCGGAGCTCCTGAATGCTCTTCAGGCCCCACCAAATATCGCTATCGGTGGTGTCCAGACCGTCACATTGGGTCTGAGGTAGTTTATCTGTGCGCCCGCAAGGGCATGTGGCATTGTTATTACAGTGTTCGTGCCAGCTGTTATGTTGGCGTTCATTATCGCGAAGGACGGGGTTATAGTCACCGGCTTTGCAGCTGAGAGCTCCTTCGGCTCGATCGTCGAGTGCTGGATCTTCCTGCCGAGCGTGCTGAGCTGCACAACACCCGGGCTGGCATTGCTTATGGCTGGAGTGTACGGGCTTATCCTGGGAAGCGAGACGGTCTCGGTCTTATCAAGCGTGCTGAGATGGATCACGTCGATCGCGCCTGCCGTGATGACGGATACAAGCATCAACGAGACCGCTAATATCATTGTGTACTTCATCTATCAACCTCCTTTTTGGATCTGATCTGCGTTTCATCATTTATTCCTTTTGATGGCCGGTCAGGCACAGGACATGTTGAGCACATGAAGGGCAAAGATGAAATTCTAGATCATCTTTGAGCGGCAATGGAGGTAGAAGCCATGAGAGTTCTGGTCAGTGACCCGCTGGCCGAGGAGGGCATAAGACGGCTTGAGACGGCCGCAGAGGTCGATGTTATAACCAACCTCACACCAGAGGAGCTGGTTGAGAGGATCAAGGGGTATGATGCTCTGGTCATACGCAGCGGGACCAAGGTGACGGCGGACTTGATAAACGCAGCAGATAGGCTCAAAGTGATAGCGAGAGCTGGTGTTGGAGTGGACAACGTCGATGTGGATGCTGCAACAAAAAAGGGCATAATAGTCGTGAACGCCCCTGGCGGAAACACAATATCAGCTGCAGAGCATACAATTGCCATGATGCTGGCGCTCGCGAGAAACATCCCCCAGGCGCATGCATCTGTCAGGAGGGGTGAATGGAACAGGAAGAAGTACACGGGCGTCGAGGTCTTCAACAAGACACTGGGAATCATCGGGCTCGGCAGGATCGGGACAGAGGTTGCAAAGAGGATGAAGGCATTCGGGATGCGCATACTCGCCTACGATCCGTTTATAACAGAGTCCAAGGCTGCGGAGCTTGGAATAAAGCTGGCAAGCCTCGAGGAGATCTACAGGGAGAGCGACTTCATAACTGTTCACACGCCTCTCACTCCTGAAACGAGAAACATGATCGATGAGCCTCAGATAAGGCTGATGAAGCCCACTGTGAGGCTGATAAACTGCGCCAGAGGGGGCATAATCAACGAGGCAGCTCTGGCCAAAGCGGTTGCGGAGAACAGGATAGCAGGCGCTGCAGTGGACGTTTACACAAAGGAGCCCCCTGTGGGAAATCCCCTTCTTGAGCAGGAGCGGATCATAACAACGCCACATCTCGGAGCTTCAACCGCTGAGGCACAGATCAATGTGGCGCTTGCTGTTGCGGATCAGATCATTGCCATAAGCAGGGGCCAGCTTCCGACGACAGCGATCAATCTGATCTCCATACCGCCGGAGACGATCGCACTGATGGAGCCCTACATGGATATCGCGGAGAGGATGGGCAGGCTTCTCGGGCAGCTGGGCACAAGCAGGTTCGAGCAGCTCGAGATCGTGTATGGCGGATCCATCGCGGAGAAGGATACCAGGTTGATAACAATAGCGGCTGTGAAGGGGCTGCTATCAGCAATAGGTGCCCATGCGAACCTTGTCAACTCGCTGACGCTGCTGAAGGAGAGAGGCATAAAGCTGATGGAGTCGAAGACGGAGGCGGCGAACGGGTACAGCAATCTCATAACCATGCGCCTGAAGACCACCTCTGAGACATTCGCAGTTCACGGCACTGTTTACAGGCCTGATGACAGGAGGATCGTACAGATCAACGACTACAGGGTTCATGTTCCGACAGAGGGCAATCTTGTTCTGGTCCTGCATGAGGACAGGCCGAACATCATAGGGCCTGTGTGTGTGGTTCTGGGCGAGGCGAATATCAACATCGGGAGCATGCATGTTGGCAGGATCTCACCAGGCCAGCCGCAGCTGATGGTCCTGAACGTGGACACTCCTGTCAGCGACGAGACCCTGAAGAGGATACTGGCTGTTTCAGGCGTTCTGAGTGCGAGGACGATAAGCATGTGATGATGGCCCCTCCAAGGCCATCTCTTAATGGCACAAGTAGCGGCGCTCTTACCCCATCTGCACGACTTGCCAGAAGATGCACTGGCTCTGCTATGTGATCGTTTCGACTTATCTTCGACCGCCTCGAAGAGTTTCGACGTAGTCGAAGGCTCGGCGATTGAATGAGTACTCCCAGCAACCAAACTGCACGCCATCCAAGTTGTATACAAGAGCGCAAAAATATTAGATGAGATCTCTACCAGCCGTGAGATCTCCGCTTCTACGCTGGTCTCTGCCCGAGTTCTGCTCCACTTGAGATCCGTGGCTCGCTTCGTGGATTAGACGCCAATGCCGCCAAGGGCATTCAGGCTGGTTTTGACATCTCCACGAGATCGCTTACCTTGACGAATCTCACGTCCTTCTTGGAGGCATCATCGATGAACCTCTCAAGCGCACTCAGGTACTCTCCAGATCCCGAGATGTAGCTTGTTATGAGCACCACCAGCGGGTCGCCTCTGCTGATCGCATCATCCAGCCCTCTGGAGAGGAGCGAGTACCACTCATCTCCGCTCATGTTCATCTCGGCAGCGCGCCTGTCGGTGAGTATATATACTTCAGAGTCCGCTGAGATCCGGGTCACCGGAACCACGTACAGAGTTGTGTTATCCAGCTGATACGGCCTGGATGCGTTCGTGCTGAAGAACATGTCGTCATCTATTATGTAGCTGATTCCGAGGGTTTCAAAGATTGCATAGTCGCTCTCATTTATCCTCTCAGCTGGTCTGTAGCCCACCACGCTCTTCTTCTCTGTTCCACATATGTAGCAGTTCTCAACCTCCCGTTTGGCCCTTCTGATATCTCCCATCGACAGGTTTTCGCCACCCGGCCCATTCATAGCGATCTCGTGGTTCGCTCTGGCACCCACTCTTGTTATGAACAGCGTGTACTCGTTGTCAGCTGCAATATCTCCTGTGGTGAGGGCGGTGAAGTTAATCTCCCTCGGGTCCAGTATGTTCAGGAGATTTGTTGTATAGTTGACCACATACTCTCTGCCGGCGCCTCCCTGCGGGGGCATGGCGATATCCAGTATGAGCGCGACCTGTGCCTTATTATCCATCGGTATGCTCTCGTTTGCAGCGCTCATGGTCTCCGATACGTTCTGGGAGACCGCACCATTCGTGCCGAACAGAAGCATAACCACAAAAAGTGCTGTCAGTATTCGCATCCCATCACCTCTCGTCTAGTTATACTCACTCTACCCGTACTTCTGATTAGTATCATACGTACTTATAATACTTTTTTGTGACTCTTGCCGATCTGGATGTAGATCTCAGAAACTCCGTGACGTACCACGCAAACCTCTGATCGCATCCTGCTATACATCTGTGACGAATGAATGGAGTGCTCACAGCAGCTGCGCTGCACGACCTTTCAGGCTGTAATGCATAGGAGCGGGTGGATGGGATCTGAGAGTGTACAACCATCACGATGCCCAAAACATTAAAATAGAATTTGTATACTAACTACAATTAAGAAGAATTGATACGTAACATGTGTATTCACACAGACGTTACTGTATATTTTGCAGGAGGTGTTGATTGGTGAACTCACGATGGTACATGCTGGCGATTGCATTGGTGTTGATATCATCGCCTGCAGGTGCTGTAGTCGCTGGAGGCTTTGCGGACCTCGGGAACAAGCTCGTGGTTTCCGGGGAGACTGTGACGCTTCAGGCTCCTGAGGGCGATTACATCTATGCGTGGTCTGCTGTGGTTGATGGCAGAACGATCGCCCAGGGAGAAGATCGGGTCTTCACCTTCACCGCACCAACGGTGACACAGGAAGAAGGCTCGAAGGTTGTGACCGTAGATCTCCTAATAAGGACCAAGGTTGGAGGATGCGTCAACCAGGCGACCGGCAAGATAACGGTTTATCCGATGCCTGTGTGCGGCATAGGGGGTCCTGAGGAGGTTACTGCTGAGGAGACTGCGACCTACAGATACACAGGCGGTACTGATGGTAAGCTGACATACGAGTGGAGCGTGGATGGCACTCCCGCAGGTGCGAATTCTGATACACTGCAGGTCGACTGGTCGAACTACGTTCCCGGAATGCACAAAGTCGGGCTGAAGATCACAAAGGACTACTCTGATGTTGTTCCCAACGAGCGCGATCCCTACAGATCTGTGAGCTGCGAGCTTTCTGTGAATGTGAAATACACATCAGGCCTCGCTGTCACAAAGACCCCATCAGTGAACACAGCCAGGGTTGGAACCGAGATAACATACACCTACGAGATAACAAACACAGGAACCATACGGATCAAGGACATAGTTCTCAGGGACGACAGGCTTGGCGAGATAAAGCCTGACAAGAACATGCTCAAGCCGGGCGAGACCGCGACTGCAACTGCAAAATACACCGTTAAAGAGACAGACCTTCCAGGGCCTCTGACAAACAGCGTGACCGCAAGCGGCACCGAGATGCACACTGGAAATAAGGTTGTATCCGGTACTGCAACAGCATCAGTCACACTGGAATACACCGCATCGATCACCCTGGACAAGTCAGCTGAACCGAATCCAGCAAAAGTTGGAGATACAGTGACATATACATACACAATAACAAACAGCGGCGAGGTCACACTGGGAAACCTGAAGCTCTCGGATGATAAGCTCGGAGATATATCGCTAACCAAGACAGCGCTGGCCCCGGGAGAGAGCATAACCGCTACAAAGACTTACACGGTCACAGAGAATGACCTGCCGGGTCCGATTGTGAACAGCGCGAACGTCAGCGCGAAGGATGTTCTCGGCGTGGATGTCAGCGCTGAGGACTCCGAGACCGTCAGTCTCACATACACTGCGAGTGTTAGCATCGAAAAGACTGCAGCACCCTCTACTGCAAACGTCGGCCAGACGATCACTTACACATACACGATAAGAAACACCGGAGATGTGACGCTGAGCGAGATCAAAGCTTCAGATGACAAGCTCGGAGATATATCGCTAACCAAGACAGCGCTGGCTCCGAGAGAGAGCATAACCGCTACAAAGACTTACACTGTAACACAGGTAGATCTGCCAGGCCCAATTAGTAACACCGCCAGTGTCAGCGCGAAGGATGTTCTGGGTAAAGACGTGAGCGCAACCGCCAGAGCCTTTGTGGACCTGGGATACAGGGCTGCACTGAGCGTGACCAAGACGCCAACGCCATCGCCTGCTGGAATCGGCCAGACTGTGACGTATGAGTACGTGGTCACGAACACAGGAGACGTGACGCTCAGCGGCGTCTCGCTGGAGGACAGCGAGCTTGGCAGGGTGGATCTGAACGCAAACACGCTTGCTCCAGGCGAGAGCGCCACTGGAACAAAGATGTACACTGTAACGGAGAGCAACCTGCCAGGTCCGATCACAAACACAGCGACCGCGTATGCCAAGGATGTTCTGAACAACCCGATTTCCGCGTCCACAACCGCATCTCTGCCGATCTCATACACATCGTCGATAAGCCTGGAGCAGCTGCCTTCGAAAGAGAGCGTGGCTCTGGGCGACAGCGTCACGTACACCTACACCGTGAAGAACACGGGCTCCACGACCATATCGGGAATACAGGTTACAGATGAGAGGTTCGGCCCCATAACGCTCGATAAACAGACGCTCAAACCCGGAGAGTCTGCGACAGGCACTCACACATACACAGCAACCCAGGAGGTCATCGGGGAGGAGCTCAGCGGAAAGCTGTCGAACAGCTGCGAGGCAACCGGAAGGAGCCCGGTGGGAGAGACCGTCACAGCATCTGCCACATCCAGTGTTGAGGTGAGGAGAGAGGCGCTGACGCCGATGGTCGGCTGTGTCAACGACAACGGAGATGGCACATACACAGTGACATGGGGATACAGCAACCCCAACAGGGTGGCGGTGAAGCTCACAGCAGGCAAGAAGAACATGTTCCGACCGGGCAATCCGCACCAGGGACAGCCAGAGGTCTTCGAGCCGGGCATGAAGGAGAACGCGTTCGTCACCCGGTTCAAGGAGAAGAAGATCGAGTGGGTGCTCGACGAGACCTCAGTGACAGCTGACAGCGGTGCGACCTGCCCGAGCATCTGTGCGATAGACGGCTCAGACACGCTCTGCACGAACAAGGAGGAGACATACACCGCGAACGTGCCAGTGGTCAAGGGCGAGAAGTATGAGTACGAGTGGAAGCTGAACGGAAAGACGATAGGGAATGGGGACGAGGTGACGATATCAGGGTCTGGATACAAAGAGGGCGATGTTCTTGAGCTGGAGCTGCGTGTGACAGCGCACAGGAAGAATCCACATACAGAAGAGGAGGTCCCGCTGATCCAGTACTGCAAGAAGGAGATAAATGTGATACCTGAGCCGGTCGCAGAGATAAAGATCCAGTAGGTGCAGCATATGCTGCACAATCTTTATCAGAGATCGCTCAGGTATCTTATTTTTTGTGAGCACGCATGATGCAGGGTTCTCCGGGAACAATCACCATGCTCCAGAAACATGGCAGTTATGCTATACACGTTTGGCAACTTTAGGTCTTGCAATGCGGCTGCTTAGAGCAAACATTCGCTCAAGAAGAATGCATATCATGACCAGCGCCTCTTCAGGTCATCAGAGGGATAAGAGCAACAGTTGATGAGGCAGACGAGATCATGCACGTCATCCTCTGCAGGTCATGTGCGTTAATCCTGGCTTGCATGGTGCTGATCCAGCTGGCACCGGCAGAGTGGCCTGACTGCAAGTTCCAGTGCACCGCGAAGGATGTGGTGGTTGAGCGCGCGTACCTAGGAGACGAATCAGGCAGACCGCTCCAGCCGTGCTCTCAGGGTGTTCTCACCGAAGCATACATTTGGATCACCATAACAAACAGGGCGAGCGCGCCGAGGTACAACCTGGTTCTGCTCGCGGATCTTCTTGTTAATGGTGATCTCGAGAGGATCGAGAGATGCGTGCTTGATGTTTTACAGGGCAAATCGACCATGTCCTTACCGGTCTGCAAGATCGAGTGGGGATGTGGCGAGGAGATTCGCATCGAAAACATGATCCTCAGCTGGGAGACCTCCGGGTCGAGAGGGTGCGATACATCGAGGATGAAATGCGGCGAGAGGACGACTCAGTGTTATTCGCATCCGGGGATGAGCGTTGGTATCCCCCTCTCAGGAGGTTTTGAGTATAAGACGATCTGCAATCAGGTGTATCTCAGAGATCTGACTAGGGGCGGTGCGGCCCCTTACACCTACGAATGGGACCTGGGCGATGGGAGCAGGAGCTTTGAGGCGGATTTGGTTCATGCATACGCGCGTCCCGGCAGGTACCTTGTAACCCATAACGTCACCGACTCGAATGGCAGAAGATCGAGCAGCAAATCACTTATAACGATCGAGGGATGCACATGTGAGATCGACGGTCCTGATGTGGCATGCGAGGAATCTGTTCAGAGATACACAGCAAACGCCACCGGCGAGGAATACATATGGATGATTGATGGAAGGGAGGTCGGGCACGGAGAGAGCGTTGAGATAAGATGGTCGGAGTTCGGGGCTGGAAGCCACGAGCTCAGGCTGATCTCCGGCAACATTTCATGTGAGAAGGAGATAAAAGTCATACCGAAACCTGAGATCTTCATATCTTTTATGGAGGAGTGATGCTGATCTCATCCAGGCTAGGGGTATTCGCGGCGCTGATGATTCTCGTCTCAGTATGCTCCGCGGATGATGGGAGGAGCATCACCCTCACAGGTCCGGAGGGTGATTACATCTACCACTGGACCGCACAGGTGGATGACCGGGTGATCGCCCAGGGCGATGGCCGGATCTTCACATTCAATCTTCCCGAGACCCCGGGGAAGAGGGTGAGGGTCACACTGCTCGTGAAGACTGTGGAGGGCGGATGCGTCAATAGCTCCTCGATAGAGATCGTGACAGGCCAGCTCGGCAGGTCTGAGATACATCTCGATAAGGATTGCATTTACACGAGACCAGCGCGAGTCGGCGATTCTGTCGTCTACACATACAACGTCTCGAATTCCGGAGATAGCGATCTCTTCGACGTCAATCTCACCGATTCACACAGCTGGGGTCCTGGATGCACTCCTGTGTACATAAGCGGAGACGATGGAGATGGCGTTCTCAGCCCCGGGGAGATCTGGCACTACGAGGCGAGGCTCACGCTCCCCGATCCCAGGAAGTACGGCGCTCCAGGCGATGCGGTTCTGAGCATAATGGCAAGAGAGACAGGCGAGATCGTCAGGTCGCTTCTGAAAAGAAAGCAGAGGCTTGAGGCGAAGCTTTCCATCGTGAGAGATAGACAGAGAGGCTTTGACATATCCAGGGCTTGGAACACCTCCTACACCAGCCAGAGGCTCAGGTTTGAGAACCACACGAACAACATCACAGGGGAGTACCTCCTGGAGTCGTTCGATGCGAGCGGTCTCCTGATCTCAAGGGAGTACCGCGACCCGATATCGCGCGCGACGCTCAGAACGGAGTACAGGCGCGATGGCCGCGTATCCTCTGAGGAGTGTCTCTTCGAGCTGACCAGGGAGTACATCAGAATCGAGCACGATATGCCATCTCCCGGGTACAGAACGTACACGATAACAGATTACACCACAGGAGACACGCTCATCGTGGTCCAGGATCCGTTCGGGCAGATAGTGAGCAAGGAGTACCGCAGGACCCCTGGCTACAGGGTGTACGAGGAGCGGGTCATGCTCACAAACACTGCGACAGTAACGGCCAGAGACGCCAGGGGTCTTCCGGTATCTGCGATCGACACCTTCACGCTTGATGTTCACAGGCCCCTGCCCACGCTCAGCCTCCGCAAGAGCTCCGATCCTGAGATCGCATCCCGCGGCTCGCTCCTGAACTACACGATATACTATGAGAACGCCGGATCCGAGGATGCGCATGATGTTGTCGTAACAGAGCACTACGATGCCAACTTCAGCTTCATATCATCAGATCCACCGCCCGATTCAGGCACGAACGTGTGGCATCTCGGGGATCTGAGAGCAGGCGAGTCGGGAACCATACGCATCATGGGTAGAGCATCAGAGAACTCTGAGCTCATATCAAACAGGGTTGAGATCCAGAGCGCCGAGGGATCCCATGATGAATATCTTCTGAACACCACAGTGAGCAGCGCGGGCCTCAACATAAGCAAGAGCGCGTCCTCAGGTCTCGTGGTGCCTGGGTCGAGATTGGTTTACAGGATAACGTACAGCAACGATGGATCGCACACGCATAAAAACGTCCGCATAACCGACGTTCTGGATCCAGCGGTGGAGTACCTGAGCGCATCTCCTGCACCGTCCAGGGCCTCCGGTAAAACCTTCATCTGGGACATCCCGGAGCTCCCGCCCGGATCAGGTGGCGAGATCGAGATCCAGGTGATGGTAGGGAGCCCGGAGAAGGATTTCATCGTCAACACCTACCGCATAGATTCCGACAGGTTCGTGGGGTTCAACACAACCCTCATCACAGGCGTCATACAGAGTTTATGGATCAACAAGACCTCTGACAAGGATGTGTACGCGCCGGGCGAGGATGTAGTCTTCACGGTTAGGTTCGGCAACAAGGGTAAGCTAGAGGCTCATGATGTCAATGTTACGGATGTCCTCCCTGATCTGGAGCTTCTCAGCGTCTCCGGCAGCCCATATATGAGAGGCAGGACGATTGTATGGAATATCGGCGATCTGAGGAGCGGCGAGAACGGGACCGTGGTGATAACGATGAGGGTGCCGGAACGATCGAATCTCGTTTACAACGAGAGCTCGAGCGTATCGGGAGAGGGTTTCGTCAGGGTGAGAAAGAGCTTCTCAACAGCCATCGAGGCCAGGTCGCACACCAACAGGGCGTACATCAGCGGGTATTACAGAGATGATGGGAGGAAGGTTTACCACAACGCCTCGACCTCGAAGAGCATAACGGTCGCTGGAGATCTGGGATCTGAGATAAGGACGAGAGAGCACGGTAGCGGCTACTACGAGGAGGAGCTCCTGGCGAACCTCAACCTCTCGAGCAGGAACGTCTCCATTGAGAAGGAGCTATTCACGGAGCACAGGCCCACACGCTTCTCCCTGCCCAGTAGGAACGTGGTGTTCAGATCATCATGGTTCGAGAGCACCGAGTCCAGAAACCGGAACAGGGAAGAATCGGTCAGGGGCAGCTACATGTACGCCAAGTCCCTCGATCTGAGCAGCAGGTACCAGGCTGACCCTAACCAGACCACATTCAGGGAGGTCTCAGAGGTCGAGCAGGGCGTCAGGCGCATAAGATACATCTCCAGGGAGGCATCAATAGATGAGAGGTACGCAGGGAGCTTCAGATCCGAATCGTCGATCGACTCCTATGGCAGCGGTCTTGCATACATGAGATCATCATCAGGAGAAGGTTTTGTGGGATCTGAGCTCCGTGCAGGATCCATGGAGTCCAGGGAGAGTGGGAGCGGTTACTATCGTTCAGACCTGATCCGCCAGACCGATATCGTGAAAAGAGATCTTGAGGCTTCGAGCTCAGAGATGAACCTGACGCTTGACGGAAGGGATGTGAGGTTCAGCAGCCTCTGGCATGAATCCTCCATGACGAAGGACCGATCCCGGGATCTGGCGCTGATGGAGAGCATAAGCCAGGCGCCCTACATCAGGATGGAGTCTGAACTGGGCAGATCAACACTCTCCATGCTCGGCGAGTTCGAGGGCAGGGGGGAGATAAGAGCCGCGATGGGCAGGCCGGAGGATCTCAGGGTCGAGCAGGATCTCGCCGGCAGGTACAGCATCGATCTCGCGGTGAGCGTCTACGCTGTGCCGAGACATCTCTATCCGCACATCAACATCACGAAGACCGCGGTCCCTGTCGATGAGAACAGCGTGATGTTCATCATAAACGTGACAAACGACGGGAACGAGCCTCTGAGGGATATCATTGTGAGAGATGTGCTCCCCGCAGGGCTGGAGATGATCAACTCATCTCTGAGGTTCACAACAGATGGGAGATGCATCAACTGGAGCATACCTGCTCTTGAGATCAGCCGGAGGATGGAGATAAGGCTGTTCGCGAGCATGGATCCCGAGGTGGATGCCTTTGAGAACCACGTCAATGTCACGGCAAGGGCTGAGAGGGTTGATGTCTCGGCGGAGGCCTCAGTCAGGTTCGACAGGGAGTGGCTCTCGTGCTGCATTCCTGAAATCAGAAGAGCTGAGAACCTGACCGCGGAGAACCTCACACTTCTGCTCCCGGAATCATACAGGTGCATCGGGATCAACGGGAGCTTCGAGGACTGCGAGGGCGCGATGGATGAGTTATACGCTGAGATGGAGAAAAGGGAGGACTGCACAAGGGGATGCGTGTGAGCGAACATGCTCAATACGTTGAGGTAAATTACCCTCCTGGCAGATTTCTGGATAAAAGACCATGCCCGATGTAGCGTCTTCACCTGACCAGCAGATAAAATACGCTCACGACATTGAGCAAATACGCATGTTCGATCAATTGCAGCAAAAAGATAGCATTTCTTACCATTATATCTCAGAATTGTTTCATCTACACCGAGTCTCACTATGCCGAGCGACTTTACATTCTCAGGTTTGTAATCCAGGGACTCCTTGAATCGTGTGATCCAGTAATGCACACTTGACTTACCCACACCAAGAACCGTTGCCGTCTTCCTAACGCTGGATGAGACCACGTAGGTCGCTATCGCGAAAAGCTTAACTTCTAAAGGTACCTTTATTTCTGCTGAAGAGAGGTAAGCTGGATAACGCAGAAATCAGAGTGCTTGATATCATCCAGCATCACCCTCTCTAAATTTCAGTGAACCAATTTTATACTCAGTTCTGGTTTTTATCTTATTCGGACAGGACTCTAGACAAATTTATTACATAAGTTGCCAGTGTTTCCAATTTGCTTACACTGCCCGCGGTTCACGCTGTTTCCAGATGGGATTGCATGCCATAAAGCAACGCTTATCTCCATGCAGCACAATAGAAATTTTTATGCCCAGGATAGAGATTTCAGAAAACTCAGGTGCTGAGGAGCTCGCACCCATCGCAATCGCCATAAACGAGATACTCAACCTCCCCGTCACCATGAGGAGCGCCGGAGCCAGAGGGGTGAGGGTGGAGAGAGGGAAGGTGGTCGATGACGACTACACAGGCCCTGTCCTGGAGGACGTTCTCAGATCCGGAAAAGCGGTGAGAACGATCCCCTCCAGCGGCGCCTTCAAGGGGGTTCCGGTATCCGTCGCCCCTGTCAGGCTCGGGGATCGTGTCCTTGCTGCTGTCGGTGTGGTCGATGTTATTGGCACGATCGACATACCCGAGATCTTTGGAGCATATGTGGATGTCGTGAGACAGGTCTCGGAGCACAGGAAGCCCTGAACGCATGCGGATCCGCAGAGCTTGCATGGAGGATCTCGACAGGATCGTGGAGATCGAGAGGCTCTGCTTTCCAGAGGAGGTCCTGTTCACAAGAGGGCTCTTCGCATTTCTTTTGAGAAACGCGACAGCCCTTGTGGCCTGCGATGACGAGATCATCGGCTTTGTGATAGGGTATCTCACCGGCAGGACGGGCGTGATATACACGCTCGATGTGCATCCTGATCACAGGAGAAAAGGGGTGGGGTCAGCGCTGCTTGATGCCATCGAGAGGGAGATGCAGGCTGCTGGTGCGAGGCGGTTCAGGCTCGAGGCCGCGATCTCGAACACAGCTGCTCTGAACCTCTACCGCAGAGCTGGATATGTTGAGGGGGAGATGCTCAGGAACTACTACGGCTACGGTAAGGACGCAGTGAGGCTCTGGAAGGAGGTGTCGACCACCTGAGAGGGCCTCTGCTGCCCTGCACACAGGAGGTTGATCTATGAGTGATATGCGAGCTGCATGTATGTTTCTCGTCTGTTTGATCTTCAGCGCGCTCTGCTGTGATGCAGGCGCAGAAACGATATCCCTTGGACCGTTAAGCATCTACATCGATATGAGCTGCGTGCCGGATCCGTATGTTGTAACCCGTGAGGCGATCGAGGAGGCGCATGGGCCGTTCAACTGCACACGCTACTCCACAACCATCGGACATGCGAATGATCTCGTTCTGGAGCTTCACAGGCTTGATAAAGAGATGAACGTGAGCGTGGAGAGGATGATTCCGTTTGCGGAGCACCTGATCCCCCAGGGATGGAGCACAGAGCATGCGGATTTCGAGGTTGATACTCATAATGGCGTCCTCATAAATGCGACAGATCTCTACTATCCGAAGATGCGCCTGATATGCTTCAGCCCCGACGGCGACGACGGCTGGGGGCGTGAGATAATCGTCGCGCGCTCCACGATATGGGGCAACCGCACCATCGATCTCTTCAGATCGATACGGGTGCTGTAGAGATCGTGAATGTGTCCTCCAATCAGCATCATGACAGATTCAATGATGCTCTGTGGTGAGAAACCAGACCTCAATCCGCGAACCATCTCGGCTGAAAACCTCAGCTCATCCGTTCCGGTTAAGTACACGCTCCCACAAGATGCTCTCATGCGATACAGGAACGTGTGCGACAGGGTTTATGCGGTCGGGGGACCCGGCATATCGGGCGGCGATGACTGCTGCGTCTATCTTGTCGACTGCGGTGATGATCTTGCCCTCATCGATGCCGGGCTCGGGAGGAGTGTGGATAACATCCTGAGAAACGTCCAGTCTGCGGGATACGAGCCGCACTGGATAAAGTACATCATAGCGACACACTGCCACATCGATCACATCGGGGGCATAGCGCCGATTGTTAACCTCTACGGTCCGAAGGTCATTGCGCATGAGCTGGACCGGAGGGGCATAGAGGAGGTGCATGATGATCTCACAGCCGCAGATCTTTACGGCGTTGAATACATTCCGACGAAAGTTGACATATCACTCAAGGGGGAGGATGAGGTGATCCGCATCGGAGACCTCGATTTCCACATGATCCACACGCCAGGCCACACTCCGGGATCCATATCGCCCTTCATCGACACACAGGATGGCAGGGTATTGTTCGGGCAGGACATCCACGGGCCCTTCTCGCCAAAATGGGGCTCGGATCTGGTGAAGTGGAGGGAGTCGATGGCCAGGCTTCTCTCACTTAATATCGATGTGCTCTGCGAGGGGCATGCTGGTGTTTATATGGGAGAAAAGGCGAGAAGGTACATCGAGTCGTACCTCAGAAGATACAGCCAGTATCAGAGCACCTTCTAGGCGCGGCCTCAGTGGCCAGAGCTGCTGTATCCGTTCTGCTCAAAATGGTTAAGTCTGATGAGCCTGAAGATCTGCACGTGGAGATTGTGATATGATCGAGCTCGGCATGCTACTGCTGCTGATTGCAGTCCTGATCGGCCTGATCGTGATCCTGAAGTCTCTCAGGACATTTGTGGTAAACGCGGTTATAGGCCTCTTCGTGCTCTACCTGGCGAATGCAGCTGCTGGTCTCGGCATAGGATACGACTGGTCTGTTGTACTGATATGCGCATTTGGCGGAGCTCTCGGCGCCCTGATGGTGATAGCGCTTCACATCATGGGATGGGCTTTCTGAGGAGCACATCTCACAGAGCGGGCTGGATCTCCAGGAAGAGCCAGTACACGGCCAGGTTCGCTGCTGTGAGCGGGATGCCGGCCCTGATGAACTCCATGAACGTTATCGTGGCTCCATCCTTCTCTGCATTCTGAATGATTATGACGTTGCTTGCAGCTCCAAGTATCGAGAGGTTGCCAGCTATGGTGCTTCCAGCAGCCAGTGCAACCATCGCCTGTGCTGTCGCCCCGATCTGATTGAGCACCGGCAAGTAGAGAGCGACAAATGGCACGTTCGAGACCAGCTGGCTCAGTGTGACGCTAAGCCCGAGAACCATGGGTATGGAGGCGATTTCATCGCTCTCCAGATTCAGTGACCCCTGGATGAAGCCGGACCTCCACACAGCCTCCATGAGAACGAACATCGATGCGAAGAACATCAGCGTCTCCCAGTCGATTCCCCTGAGTATCTCCCACCTCCTGTTGCTGAGAAGGATCGGGAGAGCTGCTGCCACAGCGATGTATGTCAGCCTGAACGAATCCCCGGCGCCCCATATCACAGCCCCAATCTTCAGGAGTATGAGAAGAACGATAACGGCGAGAGAGATCCTGCACAATCGTGCGAGATGCTCATCCCTGAGTGCATCATTCACATGTATCAGATCCAGCCTCCGGAACTCTTTCCTGTAAAAGGCCCTCATCAGGATATAGACTATGAAGAGGTTGATGCATGTCGGTACGAATAGATTGCCGAAGAAGTCCACGAATGGGTTCTCCAGGCCGCCGTCGATCGCTATGAGCAGGTTCTGGGGGTTGCCGATCGGGCTCATCGCGCTTCCTATTGTCACAGCGAACGCCAGCGAGAGGAGCATGAGGCCCGGTGCGACTCTGTGTACCCTGGATAGGTAAAGCACCACGGGGGTGCCTATTATCGCCATGGTGTCGTTCATGAGAAACGCGGAGAGCATGCCCATCCCGAAGAGCAGCATTATGAGAAGCTTGTCTGTGCTGTCAGCCCTGCCGAAGAGCCGGTGGGTGAGCTGGAAGAGATAGCCGCTCTGGCGCATCGCCTCCCCGACCACGAACATGCCTGCGAGAAAAACCATGACATCGGCGTTGATCGATCTTATGGCATCCACAGGGGATATCTCGCCAAGCGCGACAACGGCGATAGCTCCGCCTGTCATTATCTGCCATATCTTCAGCCTGAGCCCGCCGACCTGCCTGAAAGCTATGAGCACGAGCACAAGAATCAGAATAAGTGGTGAGATCAACTGTGGGTCATCCTGAGGGCATCGAATTCATTGACAGAAACGACTTCCAGCAATCTCATTGTATATATTCTTTACTCCAACAGTGGGGGACCTGTCCGAATAAGATAAAAACCAGAACTGAGCATAAAATTGGTTCACTGAAATTTAGAGAGGGTGATGCTGGATGATATCAAGCACTCTGATTTCTACGTTATCCAGCTTGCCTCTCTTCAG
>Ga0209720_1000537_pt1 | contig 38845 bp, 39 predicted proteins | sample AD_JPNMR3_MetaG_FD_184426 | JGI IMG/M metagenome (GOLD analysis project Ga0209720, IMG submission 184426) | Active sludge microbial communities of municipal wastewater-treating anaerobic digesters from Japan - AD_JPNMR3_MetaG (SPAdes) (version 2) | ecosystem: Engineered > Bioreactor > Anaerobic... | reverse complement strand
TTGGAAAGATATCCGAAAGAATGTAACGCATAACCACTTGTTTGAATCCATAGATGAAATTGTGCAGGCTATACGCAAATACTTTATGACTGTACAAAGGTCTCCTGCGAAAATCAAACGGCTTTGTGCGTATATATTGTAATTTTTTGCAAGCTATTAGCTCTTTGAAAACCTAAACTATATTGTCTGGTTAGTGTTTTAAGAAGCCTTACAGCCACTTTTGATAAAAAAATTATGGGGGATACACAAAAAAGGGTGGAGGCTGTCTATATAGGAGAAAACGGTGAACCGGGCATAACTTTTAAGGACTATAAAAAAATAATAGAAGACTATAACGAGGGAGACACTTCGGCGGCAATTGTGCTTGAATTTACGGCTGTGGCGGAATTAAGTCAAAGGTCATTGGATATAAAAGCAGTTATGACCGATGAAAACTATATTAATTTCTTTCCTTGCATGACAATGAAAAAGGGAACGTTTTTGGACTCGAACATGGTAAAAAACGGGGAAAAGGCTGCGGTTGTCAGCAGCGAGCTTGCGCGAAAGCTATATATGACAGAGGACATAATCGGCAACAGGCTTTTCCTTGGGGACACAAAATACAAAATTGTAGGGGTGTATGATGCTGACATAGGGGTATTGTCCGACCTTAGTGATGACGGATATGAAAGAATATACATACCTTATACATCTTTCGAGACGGACAAAAACATTGATTATTTAATGGCAAACGGTCTTAGGTACAAATACGGAGTGGTTTTTTCCATTAAAGAGCTCATAGACAGAACATTAAAGAGGAAGGCCGCTTACAACTATGCTGAGAGGAATTATGAAAGATATGACATTGTGACTAAACAGTTTGAAAATGTGTTATATCTTTTGCTTGGTCTCGTATGCATGTATCTGTTGATAAAAAATATTGTGGCTTTTCTAAAGCAAAGGGTTGGTTTTTACAGGAGCAAACTTAGGGATTCATACATTAAAGAAATGATAAGGAAAAATATTTTGACAATAGCTTTGGATTTATTAATTATGTTTGGCTTTGCAGGGATTTTGCTTTTCATATGGAGGATTGTAAAGTTTGAATTCTATGTTCCCAGCGAGTATTTACCTCCGGATAATGTCTTTGATATAGGATTTTATATTGAAAAAATAAAAGCAGTGATAAGACAGAGCAATTCTCAGATTAAAGCCAACTATGCTCCCTTTGACGCTATGCTTCAAAGTACTCTGAAAATTGCATGGATATTAACGGCGTTTATCATCACAGGATTTGTTGATTTGATGTTGAGCCTTCGGATTGCAAAATCGGCTCAAATGCCGAAGGTAAGATTTGCCCTATGTTCTATGGGGTCCATTGTGTTGGGAATTGCGGCTGGATATTTGGTAGTATGCTTTATGGGTATTGATTACAGCCTGCCTTTCAAATTTATTGTGCTTATACTCTGCTTTTTGATTCTTAACAGTGGCTGGATTTTTGAAAAAATCACCGTAAAATATGAAGGCGTAAGTCAAAGCATATCAAGCTAATATCAAGATGTACTAAATTTAGTGCATCCGTTTCGGCAAATTCTCTTTTTTCATAAGCAATATAGCCTTCTCCAATCAAAATGGCTATTTTTTCAGACGAGGGTTCTCCTTTAATTTTGGAAAATTCCAAGATCATATCAGAAAACAAAACAGAAAAAGCAAAGGCGAATGCAATGATTTAATAAGTGATATGCGGTTTTGCTTTTATATGGTAAAATATTATAGAGGGGGAGAGTTCGTGAGCAGAAATACTATATCAAGGTATTTATATGTACAGTTATTGATAATTGCATTGTTTGTCATATTTTTACCTTTAACAGCTTCGGCAGATTTGGGGCCAAAGCCTTCTTTGCATATTATTGCTGAAAATATGCCTGATGGAGTTTGCTATCTTGATTTGCTTGTAAATTATACGCTGAAACATGGTCGCCGAAACATTTCAGACGAGTCAAAATATGATCCGAAGATGCTGGAGGTATTGAAAAAATACAATGTTGACGGTTGGCGGCCTGCGATGGTTACCGGTACGGAAACACCTATGTTTGGTGATATTATATGTGATGTTAAAGACGGAAAATGCACTATGGATTTTACATATGTAGGGATACCTGACAGATTTAAAATCATAGTTGTAACCGCCGATGGCAGGACTGTCGTTTCCAACGTGGTAAAAAGGAAAGCGTTTAGTAGTACCGTAAACTTCGATTTTATGACAGGAAAAGCAGCAGAACGTTCTGCAATCTCTTCCTACTTTCTTCAATTTATTTTTACCTGCTCAGGAACATTGATTATTGAAGGACTTATACTATTGCTGTTTAGATTTAGCTTAAAACGTAACTGCAAGCCATTTGTTGCGATTAATGTATTTACTCAAATTTTGCTTACTCTTGTAATATTTACAATGATGTATAGGAAAGGGATAATGGCGGCGTTTTTGGTGTATTGGCCTTTTGAATTAATTATATTGATAATAGAAGCATACTTGTTTATGAAATTTTTACAGCAGCATTCCAGAGTAAGACGGGTACTATTTGCCTTGACAGCCAATATTGTGAGCTTCGCTATAGGAATTGCATTGATGATGAATCGGGCACTGTGGGAATTATTTTTACGATTGTAAAAAGTATTCTGGAGCACACAAAAAGATTGTTATAGAGTATGAGATTTTTTCTTTTAAAATATTTTTGGCATTAAACAGCCGAGGCTTTATAGTGCCAATAGAGCAGCCCATTTTTTTAGAAATATCTTTGATTTTAATATCATAATAGTGGAAAAGTATAATTGGAATTCTGTAGTGTTCGGGTAACTCGTTAATAGCTTGCGATAATTCCATATAAAGTTCTTTTCTCAAATGCTTAATTTCAGTAAAATCATCATTATCAAGAATTTCTCCAACCAGTTTTTCATTATATGTATTCCACTTTTTACTATTTTCCTTAATATACTTCATGTACGAATTTAAAATAACATTATTGAGTCATGGTTCAAACTTTTCAGGATTCCTTAAGGTGTTGAGCTTGTAAAAAACTTTAATAAAAACTTCTTGTACGACATCTTCGGCCTGAGCTTCATTTTTTAATAAAATCATGGCTTTAGAATATACTTTTCTTTTGAATGTGTTATATATATCTTTAAAATTATTTTTGCTGCTGTTTTCTAAAAACTTCACAACTTCATTACTCATATCCACATACCTTTGCAATTTTCGGTTTCATATATTTAGATTATCTTTATTTTAAAAAGGTTCAAATAATTTTAAATTATATTGAATTTATAACAATGGGCAAGCGATGGCCGAATAAATTATATGCATCTTTGCTCTTTTATGGTAGAATATTATAGGAGGGAGCGTAATTGTGTGCGGAAATGCTATAGCAAAGTTTTTATATGCAAAGTTATTTATAATTGTATTGTTAATACTGTTTTTGCCTTTAACTGCTTCGGCATTTTTCGACTCAGGGGCTTCTTTACATATTGTCGCAAAGAATATGCCTCAGGATGTTTGCTATATTGACATACTAAGAAACTATTCCTTCAAAAGTGAAGGTAAAAAGATTCGCGGGTATGATAACTGTTCGATCGTATATTATGATTTTGATAACAGTGAAAAATACAATCAGAGAATGATAAGGACATTAAAAAACTATAATGATGACGGTTGGCGTGCTGTGGCAGTTAGCCAAGTCGGAACTATACTTGGTGACATTGTATGTGATGTGAAAGACGGCAAGTGTGTTGTGGATTTCACATCTACAATGGAGATTGACAAATTCAAAATCATAGTGGTAACTGCCGATGGCTCGACTGTTGTTTCTAATGTGATAGAAAGGAAAGCGTTTGACAGTATTATATTCTTTGATTTTATGACAGAGGAAGCTACGGAGCTTCCCATGGCTTTATCCTTCTGGATTTTATTTTTTTGCAACTGTTTAAAAGCATTGGTTGTTGAGGGCCTTGTGCTATTAATGTTTCGGTTTGGCATAAAGAGCAACTATAAGCCTTTCTTGGCGATTAATGTATTTACTCAGGCTTTTCTCAGCCTTCTTTTATCTGCCGTAATGTACAGCAGGGGAAGGGTGGAGGCGCTTTTGGTGTATTTGCTTCTTGAATTGATAATATTTGCAGTCGAAATTTACCTATATGCAAACTTCTTGGAGCAGCATTCCAAACTCAGAAGGGTACTGTTTGCATTGACGGCCAATATTTTAAGCTTTGCTGCGGGAATTGCGTTAATAAAGAATCATAGGGCATTGTGGGAATTGTTTTTGCAATTGTAAAAAGTATTCTGTATCACACACTCAATTCACTGTACAAACATCACAAGACGATATGTAAAATCAAACGATTCAATATCCTCTGAGCGCTGACAATACGACATAAAGCTATTCCAGTCTACGAATGCATATAGGATAAGGGGTGAAATTAACCAGTGGGTTGGCATTTTCAGAGCACGAATGACGACAGGGAGCACACAAAAAAGATTGTTATAGAGTATCTGAATAAAATAAAAGCCGGGGATAATTCTGCAAGAGAAGAGTTTATCCTGAGGTTTAAGCCGTTTATACTAAAATTGGTATACAAGGCAACTGACAAGCATATTGAGCCGGAAAACAGCGAAGAGTACAGCGTTGCTTTATTGGCCTTCAATGAAGCTATCAATGCCTATGATGAAGATAAACATCCCAACTTCCTGGTTTTTTCGGAACAGGTTGTCAATAGAAGGCTTATTGACTATAAAAGAAAGAATCATAAAAACAAAATGGTTTATCCCTTTTCTTATTTTGAGAATGAAGATATAAAGCTTGAAAGAACCCTTTCGGATGCTGACGGCACGAAAGCAATTGAAAGATTGGAGTTTTCGGACGAGATTAGACTTTTCAAGTCTGAACTGGCTTCATTCGACATATCCTTTAAAGATTTATTGTCTTGTACTCCAAAACACAGAGATTCGAGAGAGCTTTTGATAAATATTGCCAGAAAAGTTGCAACCAATGACGGGCTGTATGAAAAGCTTAAAAGAACCAAAAAGCTGCCTACATTGGAGCTTTTAAAGGTGGTAAAAGTTAGTAGGAGAACCATAGAAAGAAACAAAAAATATATAATTGCAGTAAGCTTAATATTAAGAAGCAACCTCGAAATCTTTAGGGAGTACGCTGCGAGCGGCAAGGAGAAGGAGGTGGATTTGCGGTGATTATAGGAAAAGTAATTGATATGGACGAAAAAACAGCCATTGTAATGACTGATGACTTTGCTTTCTTAAATGTGGAGAAGACTCCTGAGATGGCGATAGGAGTAAAAGTGAAGGTTCTTGAGTCGGATATAATTGAGCCAAAACGCGAGCTGCGCAGATATTTGCCGGTTGCGGCTGTTGCTGCGTGTTTTGCGATTGTATTGTCTTTTGTTCTGATGTTTATTAACGGCAATACAGCAAGAAAAGATATATATGCATATGTTGGTATTGACATAAACCCAAGTATTGAGCTTTCTATAAATTATAATAATAGAATAGCTGAGGCCAAGGCATTGAATAGGGATGCCGAGACAGTGCTAAATGAGCTTGAATTAAAAGGAAAGACGGTTGCGGAAGCTCTTGATGATGTTGTGCAAAAAAGCAAGGAGCATGGATTTATTTCAGACGAAAAAGAAAACATAGTCCTAATATCTGCAGCCTGCGGCTCAAAAGCCGAATCAGGCTCGGAGGATAAGGACATTGAAGATAGAGTCGCAAACCTTTTAAATGATGTGAACAAGATAGTCCTTGACCTGAAAAACAGCGGTATTACAGCCAAGGTTTTAAAGCTTACCATGGAGGAAAGGGAAGCATCTTCAGAGGAAGATATTTCCATGGGGAGATATGCTGTATATTTAAAGGCAATAGAACAGAATGTGGATTTAACCATTGAGCAAATCAAGGAAGCTGATTTGTCGGAACTTATCGCCAAGATTGGTATTGATGACGAGAATATTACGGAAGATGTTGCAGTTGAAGATGGAGATAAGGCGGATATAATAAGTACTGCACCTGCAGAAAGTGCTGTGCCTGAAGTGACCGAGACTTTGCCGGCCTCATCGGTGCCAGGTGCAACGGAAATTGCCACTGAGACCGGTCCGGCTGCAAGTACGCCTGCTTTGCCTGAAACCGGTACACCGGGAAAGACTGCCGACATATCGGCAAAACTGTCACCGGGACAGTCTTCGCCGCGCCAGCCGGCATCACTTGCTCCAACAAAATCGGCGGTGAACAGCAAAGGAACTCCGACACCGAAGGCTACACCGACATCAAAGGCTACACCTACATCGGTAATACCTTCAACCGGAATCCAATGGATTGACAAGTCCAATGAGAGGATAAATGAAATTCGAAAGAGGAATGTACAGATAAAGGTTGTGGACTCCAACAACAAGCCGATAGAGGGAGCTTATGTGGAGGCAGTTCTCACCAGCCATGACTTTGGATTTGGCACAGCCATTAGAAGAGATGCAATGTATGATCCGAATTATACAAAGTTTATAAAAGATCATTTCAATTGGGCTGTGTTTGAAAATGAGTCCAAGTGGTATTCGAATGAACCTAACATGGGAATGATAAACTACAACGATGCGGATTATTTGTATGAGTTCTGCCGAAGCAACGGAATAAAAGTGAGGGGTCACTGTATTTTCTGGGAGACTGAAGACTGGCAGCCTTCATGGGTAAGGGGCTTAGACCCGTTTGCTCTGCGTATGGCTGTGGACAGCCGCCTAAACAGTGCTGTAGGTCATTTTAAAGGCAAATTCGCCCATTGGGATGTAAACAACGAAATGATTCGCGGTAACTTCTTCAAGAGTCGACTGGGTGAGTCCATCTGGCCTTATATGTTCAATAAAGCAAGAGAAATCGACCCGAATGCAAAGTATTTTGTAAACAACAATATAACTACTTTGCAGGAAGCAGAGATTTGCATATCCCAGGTAAACTGGCTTAGGTCGCAGGGAGTTCGTATTGACGGTATAGGAGTTCACGGGCATTTCGGTGATACGGTGGACCGTAATCTTCTAAATCAAATACTTGACAGACTGTCTACTTTGAATATTCCGATATGGATTACCGAATATGATTCGGTTACATGGGATGAATATAGAAGGGCGGACAACTTGGAAAACCTCTATCGTACGGCATTCAGCCATTCTTCCGTTGAGGGAATTATAATGTGGGGCTTCTGGGAAAGAGTGCATTGGAGAGGAAGAGATGCGGCAATAGTAAATGATAACTGGACATTGAATGAAGCCGGAAGAAGATTTGAGTCTTTGATGAACGAATGGACCACCAAGGCCTATGGAAGAACAGATGGCTACGGCAGCTTGGGTTTTAGAGGATTTTACGGAACATACAAGGTAACTGTGACGGTACCTGGAAAAGGAAAATATGACTATACTTTAAATCTGAATCGCGGTAGCGGAACATTACAAACTACTTACAGGATTCCATAAAAATGTTTGGATTAGAGAAGGGCTTTTAAAAGAATTTCCTTGTATTCGAGAAATTCGCCGGATGAAAGCATTTCTCTGTTTCGTGGACGGGGAAATCCTATATCCAGAGTTTTTATAACACGGGCAGGTCTATCGGATAGGACATATACCCTATCCGATAGAAAAATTGCCTCCTCAATATCATGGGTTATAAAAAGAACGGTCTTTTTGTGCTCAATCAAGACTTTCAGCAACCATTCCTGCATTTTTATCCGGGTTATTGCATCAAGTGCCCCGAAAGGCTCATCAAGAAGCATCGTGTCACTCTCCATTAAAAAGGTGCGAAGAATTCCTGCTCTTTGCTTCATTCCGCCGGATATTTCCCCCGGATAAAAGTTTTCAAAGCCTTGAAGTCCAAATTCTTTTATGAGGTTTTCAACTTCAACTTTTTTGGAACTGTCCTTTTTGCCGTTTATTTCAAGGGGAAGAATGATGTTTTTGTATACAGTGCGCCAAGGCATTAAGAGGTCCTTTTGAGGCATATAACCGAATTGGAAGGAGGAAGCTTTTATGCTTTCTCCGTTTACCGTTATGTTTCCCGAAAAGTCCTCTTCAAGGCCGGCTAGAATCCGGAAAATAGTGCTTTTTCCGCAACCGCTGGGCCCTATTAGGGAAACAAACTGGTTTTCATAAACCTCAATATTTATATTGTTTAAAACCTCAAGGGGTTTTTTATTCACTTTAAAAGTTTTGCTCAAATTTTCAATCTTTATCTTAACGCTCATTTTCCACCTTGAAAATATATAAAATTATATATAAGTTTATTTATCATTTTGCAGAAAATCATTTGTAAAGGCTTTTTCCACATCTATCGGAGCATTTATAAATTTGTTTTCATAAAGCCAGTTCATATATCTTTCCCAGACTTCCTTTTTCTGCATTCCCCAATAGGGAGCATCATCCTGATACTTTGAGGCTAAAAACCTTTGGCTTTTTATGACCAGCTCGCGGTCAAGCTCCGGAGCCAATTGAAGCAGGCATTCTGCAGCTTCATCAGGGTTTTCCATGGCGAATTTATAGCCTTTTTCCGCAGCTTTCATGAATTTTTTCACAAGCTCGGGATTATTATTGATATTATCCTCATTTGTAACAATTACAGGGGTATAGTAGTCAAATACATCGGAAAGCTCTCTTAAAGGAATATAATTTAGTTCAACCCCTTTGTTGGCAACATTGATAAAATCCCAGCCTTCAAAAATCCAGGCAAAATCAATTTGGCCGGTCTCACTTGCCTGAAGAAAGTCTGCTGTGCCGGTGGTAACGATTTGCACCTTGTCCGGGTTTCCGCCGGAATCTTTAACGACTTGCTTTACCATGGCCTCTTCAACCTCTGAGCCCCATCCTCCGTATTTTTTGCCTTCAAAATCCTTTGGGGAAAGGATTTGCTTGTCTTTAAGCGAGCCAAAGCCGGAAGTGTTGTGTTGTATAACCGCCGCCAATGATACCAAAGGTGCTCCGGAGGAACGGGCAAAGGTAACGCCTTCCTGATAGCTGATTCCAAACTGTGCAGTGTTGGAGGCCACCAACTGGTCGGCAGATGACTCACCGGGTTGGATTATGTCGACATCCAGTCCTTCTTCGGTAAAATATCCTTTAACTTTTGCGACATAGATTCCTGTGTGGTTTGTGTTGGGAACCCAGTCAAGAACAAAAGTGACCTTATGATTTCCGTCTTCGGAAGAAGTTTCATCCGAAGATGGCGACGGATTGTTCTGAACGCCGCAGCTTGTGGCGGCAAAGGCAAATATGATCATCAGACATATTGCTGTAAAAATATTTTTTCTTTTCAATAACGCTCATCCTTTCACATTCCATTTGATAAATCTTTTTTCAATAAAGCTTATCAATATAAACAGTAAAATACTGAAGATTGAAATAATTGCAATGTCTGCGAACATTGCAGCAGTTTTAAAGGATTTCATGGACCTTGTCAGGAAAATGCCAAGTCCGCTTTCGGCTCCGGTCCATTCCGACATAATTGCTCCCATAACGGCGTAAGCTGCTGCAATTTTTAACCCGGAGAAAAAGTGAACCAATGCCGACGGAAGCTTTAGTTTCATAAATATCTGAAGCTTGCTGGCATTCATGCACATCAATAGCTCCTCAAGATCCTTGTCATAAGAGCTTAGTCCTTCTGTGAGGTTTAGAGCTATAGGGAAAAATACCACAAGGACGCAGACAATCATTTTCGGTAAAAGGCCGATTCCAAACCAAACCGTAATCAAAGGTGCAATAACAATTATGGGTATGGTCTGGGACAAAACCATAAAAGGGTAAAATATGCTGCGAAACACTTTGAAGCTGCTCATAAGCAGTGAGAGCAGTATCGCAAACACCAAACCCAGTATAAAGCCCAATACGGTTTCTGTAATAGTCACCATTGAATGGTGAAGCAGCAAATCTCCGGACTTTATAAATTCATTTAAGATGGCAGAGGGGGCCGGCAGTATGTATTCTTTTATATTTTTCGCTCTTGTGAATATTTCCCATACAACAATAAAAACAGCAACAGCAATGGATGAATAAATGGGATTACCGATATTTCGAAATCTTTTCATCCATTGTCACGCCTTCCTTTTTGTAATCTATTTTAACCATGGACAAAACTCTGCTTGCACCTTCCGAAACACATATATCCTGCGCCTTTTTGACAATTTCCAAAAGGGTGTCCAGTTCGCCTTCCATGGTAGTTTCCATCGGACCTACTTCATATTTGACACCGCTTTTGGCTATCAAATCAATAACCTTGTCTACAACAGAATAAACCTGATTTTCGGGTACACATGGTATAACCTGCAGTGATACGTTAACAGATGCCATATTAATACCCTCCTTTCCGAAAAACTTAATATCCATACAACGGTAAAAACCGCCCAACATAGGCGGTTTGATACAAATCTACTCATTCCCTACGCTGGCATTACCCAGATCAGGTTAAGGGTTGAGGGAAACTCCCTTCTCTCAGCCGGCATACACCAGCACCCCTATGCAATATATTAATTTTGTCTTTAATAATATCACATAAATCAATGGAATACAACAACTTGGCTAATATATAATCAATTAATTATACAATCAATTAATTTTTGTTTAGTGTCCAATTACGAGGGTATATATTATAAAGTGTTAATAGCGCTACCAAAGTACTTTGGTATTTATTATTAAAATTATTGTTTAATTTTATGGAGGTAGTAATTCATGAAGAAGTTTGTTTGTTCAATTTGTGGCTATGTACATGAGGGAAATGAAGCACCGGAGCAGTGTCCGCAATGTAAGGCAGCAAAGGAGAAGTTTATTGAGAAGAAGGAAGACGGCTTGCAATGGGCGGATGAGCACAAAATCGGTGTTGCTTCAGGTGTTGACCCTGAAATTTTGGAAGGGTTAAGAGCGAATTTTATGGGTGAATGTACCGAGGTGGGTATGTATCTTGCGATGAGCCGTCAGGCAGACCGCGAGGGATATCCGGAGATTGCTGAAGCCTATAAAAGGATTGCGTTTGAAGAGGCAGAACATGCCGCTAAATTTGCGGAGCTACTTGGCGAGGTTGTGCATGCTGACACAAAGAAGAACCTGCAACTTAGGGTAGAGGCTGAATATGGTGCTTGCAGCGGCAAAAAGGAGCTTGCTACAAAGGCAAAACAGTTGAATTATGATGCCATTCACGATACAGTACACGAAATGTGCAAGGATGAAGCAAGACATGGTCAGGCATTTAAAGGACTTTTAGAGAGATATTTCGGGAAATAATACATAACGTAAGATAAAAGCCCTTGACAGTTGGTAATCAGCTGTAAGGGGTTTTTATTTGGCCTCTTGGAATGAAATGAAAGAGGCAAAAGCGAAGGGATTCGATGTCTCGAGCTTTTATTTGGCCTCTTGGAATGAAATGAAAGAGGCAAAAGCGAAGGGATTCGATGTCCCGAGCTTTTATTTTCAGTCTTGTAAAGTCCTGTTTAAAAGCATAGTACTTTTTATACCGGACAATAATTGTAAAAATATGGCTAATAAATGTTGGAGCTATTAAAATCTCAAAGGAAATGATAGTATATTTTTAATTTTAGTGCAGCTTTTCATCCCGCCAAAAGGTACTTATGGTGAAAGGGGGATTTAAATTGTGGAACAAAAGTCTTTGTGTACGGGTGATGATGTGGAAAATGTTATATGGAAGTTGTATCGGCATATATTCATGATAACGTAGCGGAAATTTATATTACAATGCAGGACCTTGTAGGGGAACGCATAGATGAGACAATAGACCTTTACGACAGCTATTCCATCAAACGCCCGTTTGACAGCTCGGCGACCTGCGAGCTTGTGGGCTATGACGAGGCAACAAGAACGGCAACTTTTCTTATATCCATAACAGAGTGGGGCAACAAAAAAATCGTTGGGGATAAAATAACTTTTTCTGCCAGGGAATTTTTAAGTGACAAGAGAATATACGATGAGATACCCATACCGGTAGATTTGACTAATATTGACGATGCGCCATATACGAAGGAAGTTCCTCCCGGTGGAGGAGGCGGTCCAAAATACGAAGAATATGTTTTCCATGGTTATGGAAGTAAAACTAAAGTTCTTGCACCATCATCCCCAATGGATTTTCCGGTTGAAGGAATCGACTTTACGGGTATTGGATATGTGGACGGCCTGCTTCATATTCAAACATCTGTTGTAAATAATTTGACAAAGGATAACCACGGATACTTTTTCCTTAACGACAAGAGCGGAAAGGATGTCCAGTGTATTTATAATGTTAGTTTTAGCGAAAATGTTGATAGTGACAACCGGGTACATTACGACGAGTTTGTATTTGATATTCCCAAATCGGAGATAGGAGAATATTCGCTTTACGGAATTTTTGTTACGAGCGGGATGTATACCAAGGGGAACTGGCAAGTGACATTCAGGCTTGAAGAGAAGTAAATGACAATTAACAGGACTTGAAAAATCATTCAAGTGCGCGGTTCGTCTACAATGGGGAAAAGAATTTTCATTGTAAAACCTTTTCCCCATTCGGATTCAACATTCAAAAATATATTGAGATCTTTTGCGATTTCTTTTGCAAGATACAGCCCCATACCGGTGGCTTTTTTTCTCCCATCCCCCGAATCGCCGGTAAAGCCTTTCTCAAAGATATACGGCAAGTCACAGCTACGCACTCCAATTCCATTGTCACTGATGGACAAAACGTAATTAAAGTCGGTTCTAACGGCTTTTATGCATAACTGGGGGGAGGTGTCAGAGCTGTACTTGATGGAATTGCTGATGGCCTGGCTAATCAAAAAAGCAAGTCCTCTTCTGTCGGAATATACGAATATGTCCGGAACCTGCATTTTAATCTGAAAGCGCTTTTCTTCCAACAATGGCAGATAATCGTCCAATACTTCATCAATGCACGTATGAAGATTTATAAATTCAAACAGATAATCCTTTTGAGTTCCTTTTAATCTGGAATAAAACAGCATTTGGTTGATAAACTCTTGCATTCGATTTCGTATATAATCCAGCTTGAACGCAAAATTTTCAGGTAGTTCGTCCCTTCGGTTGTCCAATAGCATTGTAAGTAGAGAAAGAGGGGTCTTGGTCTCGTGAGCCCAGGCTTCTACATATTCCTCATAATCCAATACACGGGTCAATAACTGTTCGATGGAATCATTTTTTTCACGCAGTACCCGTCCCAACAAGAGAATCATTTCCTTTTCTGCATCGCTGCATAATTTTAGGAGTGATTTTTCGTTGATGTCGTCCGGACTACTCAAAAAGCTTTCAAAAGCCTGCCTCTTTTTATGCTCATGATTACAGACCACTACAAATACCACAGAAAACAGAAGCAATGTCGCAAGGATAATAAAGCCCATTAATGCGTAAAAGGATTGTACATCCGCAAGCCATAGGAGGATTGCGGAAAGAGAGTCTACACATAACAACAATGCCAGCCAGGGAGCATACTGCTTAAAAATCTTCCAATTCTTATTCATAAGAATTTTCCTCCATGGTAAGCTTATACCCGACTCCGCGTACGGATACTATCTTTTGGCGCATTTTTAAACTTGACATTGTCTTTTTCAATCGGGTCAAATTAACCTGCAGAGCATTTTCGTCGATAAATTCGGTTGTTCCCCAAATAGCCAGGCACAAGTCATCCTTTGTAACAATATCCTGTCCTTGAATTAGAAAAACCTCCAATAATTTTCCCTGGTTTTTAGGAAGAATAACAGACTGATTATGAATATACAGCGTATATGTCTGACGATCCAAGAGGAAATCAGCGCCCTCCAAAAGATTGGTGCGGCCTTCATACCGTTTTAAGACATTCGCCACTCGTGCAAGCAAGCGCTCTTTTCTGCACGGCTTTGTCAAGTATTCATCTGCACCTAAATCCAGGGCATGAAGTTCATCCCTTAGCTGATCCCGGGAAGTCAAAACAAGCACAGGAATTGCACTTTTTTGCTTTATCTCTCTACAAATCTGAAAACCGCTGACACAGGGAAGATTTAAATCCAGCAAAATGAGATCGGGAGAAAGTGAAAGTAGTTGCTCTGTTACGTTTTCAAAGGACTCAACCGCATCAACTTTATATCCGGCTTTACTTAGCATATCTTTTAATTCTTCACGCATAAATACTTCGTCTTCCACAATAACAATATACTTCATGCTTTCTCTCCCTTCCTCAAAATTTTTTCATTCTTCCCGTTCCGGTACCATGAGTGACAGAATATAACGATTGCCGGATTTTTTGACCGCAACCATATAGATACATTCTACCACACAAAGCAGCAACACCATAGCTGCGGAAATCATTATCATTGCAGGAATATTATTTTTAGCTCTTGAGGATAACAAGCCACTAAACAGTGCCCGAATGCCGAAAATGCTGCTAATTGCCGCAACAGCTGTGGGGATGCCGAAATACCACCTAATCTGTTTTCCTGCTGAGTAGCATAGTGTTTCATACGAGGCACCCAGACGAATCAAAGTCTTGTATCGCCTGCCGGTTTTTTGCTGCCATGTAAGGAATTGAACTCCGATGATAGTATTGGCTATTATTAGAAAAATAATAGCCAAATAGATTGTTATATAGCTTGCAGCAACTATATAAAACAGCTGACGGCCCATATTCTGCAAATAGCTTTCGTAGATTAGACCTGCAGCATCGAGCTTCTCATTTGCTTCTAATATAGCTCTTAAAAGACTTTTGCCGGCAACTTGCTTCGGATTTAAAACAGCATTTAAGTAAATATCATAATCATTTACGGTAAAACGTTCAAAATCCGTATCCGGCACAATCAAAGCGAAGGATAATGTGATGGAACTGTCTGTTACAAGGTCTGTACTTTGAACAGTACCGACGAGGTGATAATTCTCCCCGGCGATTTGAACTTCGGGATTTTGAGCTAAAATTTGATTTAGCATTTCTAATTTGGCCGGTGAAACAAACCCGGTATCCATGTAAACGGCTGCCTCACCATCCATAAGTTCAATAGTGGGCTTTTTTGCAATAGACAAAAGCCGGTTATAGCCTGAGAGAGAAATCAAATGGGGATACGTCTCATAACTAAAATTATTCAGGAGAACATTTCTGTCGTCGCTCTCCGGCATCCGGGCTAAATATTCCATTACAGAATTCATCTGAAATGCATTGCTATAATCCTCTGCCAATCGAATATACCCTACTCTCATCTCAAACAGCTCAGAAAATAATGAATCTAGCTTTTGAGATGCTAAAGCTTCCTTGACAACAGCCATATCCTGTGAAGTACTATCAAAGGTATAATCTAAAACATGCTCTTCTGACTCACCATAAAACTGTGCAATGGCCACACCTGCACCAAAACAGCATAATCCCGCCAAAATCAAAAGGGAGCTGATAGCCAATGTCGTGGAGCGGTGAATGACATTTTCCTGAAGCTGCCGGAAGGTAAAGGCCAGAAGCTTTTGGTCATTACCGCTGCGTTTTGCCAAAAAGTCCATAATTACACGAAAACCAAAAAACAGTAACAATGTGCCGGTAAATCCGAGGATTAGAGTAAGCCCCATTTTGTCAACTTCATGCCAAGCCAGGCCGCTGATTGCCATGCCGTATGCAGCCGCCAAGAAAATAACACCAACCGGCAATGCCAAGGCATAAACAATGGAGGGCAAGTCCTTTTTTGCACCTTCCGGTGTCTCCACAAGTAACGAACCTATCTCCTGGCGTGCTATTTTACCGCTCAGAATAATAAAAGCTATCAACTTAATGAGGTAAAACCCGATAGCCGTCCACAAGACAGCCTGAAAGGAAATTGAAGTTTGATGCCCTACAATACCGAGTCCTACAAGGCGCGCGGTTACCAAACTGATAAACTCCGATAATAAAATTGCAATCGGCAATCCCATGAAAAGCGCCATTATACTACTGCGAAAATCTTCTGCCAGTAACATAAAAAACAATTTCGAGCGGCGCATTCCCATCATCAGATAAACACCGAATTCATGCCTGCGCCGTTCCAATTGAAATTTGCTGGCGAAATAGACCAGAAAGAACAGAATAAATAATGTCATTCCGTAAAATAACGGTATCATGGTAAGAAGTTTGCTTACAGCATCACTTTCCAGCTTTGTAAGAAAAATCATAACGTCTTGCTTTGACAAAGACAAAATATTATAAAACGCAACTATGGATATCAGAAGGGATGCAAAAAACAATCCGTTTTCTTTTCTGCTTCTTTTACTGTTACGTGAAACCAACTCAAAGAACATTTGCAGTTCCACCTCCCAATTGTGCCATAACTTTTAAGATGCGCTCATAAAATGCCTGCTGAGATTCTTCGGGAATATTTCTACGGAGCTCATGAAAAATCATTCCATCCTGAATGAACAGAATTCGCTTGCAGTAGCTTGCTGCATTGGAATCATGAGTTACCATTAATATAGTGGCATTATACTCTTGATTTAGGCCCAGAAGTTTTTCCATCAGTAATTTTGCATTTTTAGAGTCCAATGCTCCTGTCGGTTCATCTGCCAAAATAATACTTGGATTTAGAATCATTGCTCTGGCAGCAGCAACTCTTTGCTTCTGACCGCCGGACATTTGAGAGGGAAACTTGTCCAATACATCTGTAATTTCCAAATATGAAGCAAGCTCCGTAATCCTCTTATCGCTTTCGCTTTTGGGAACGTTATGAAGAGAAAGGGGAAGGAGAATGTTTTCCCGGCCCGTCAAATTATCCAAAAGCTCAAAATTCTGAAACAGATAACCGATATGTTTTCCTCTGTAGTCTGCCAAATCGCCACCTTTCAGTGATTGAATTTCCTTTCTTTCCATAATAATCTTTCCGCCGGTAGGCTGGATTACAGTCGCAATGCAATTTAAGAGAGTTGACTTGCCTGAGCCGCTGCTTCCCATAATGCCAAGGAATTCTCCCTGCATAACTTGAAATGTAACGCCATCTAATGCTTTTGTCTGATTTTCCGGTTTTCCGTAATATTTACATAAATTTTCGATTTCAAGAATGCTCTTCATATTGTATGCCTCCTTTAGCTTCTAGATATATCTTATCATCTACAGCTTCAGATAAACACTTACACTCAATGAAAGTTTCCTTATTAAATATTTGATTAATAAAACTGTTTTGCCTTCCATTTTGAGGTATCTTATGTTACAATAAGGTATGAATCACGTATGTGTTTAAATTTTTCTATTGTCCGTGCCACACAATGTATATATCAAAAAATATCGATATCTTAAAAAATGTTGATGTTATGCTTTTAGGAGTCGGCTACATAAACTACATTGATGATGTTTTCACCAATTTTAAACGGGATGTTATTCCTTTGATAGAGCACTATCAGCCAAAACAAATAATATTCACCCATTTGGAAGAGTCTGACGGTATGTCGTATGATGAATATTGCCTGCCGGAAAAACAGTACGGGCATTTGAATATAGTGTTTTCTTATGATGGGATGGAAATAGAAATATAATTATATGCCTCAACGTTATAATATTTAGCCAATTGAGTCTCACATTGAAAGAAAGCTTTAAAAAATACAGAAAGATACATTGGATTAAGTTAAAACAAACCCAAAGCATTTAAAATATACTGAAGTGACAAGATAAAAGGGTATTTATGGATAGTGATGAAAAAGAATAAATGGATATGGGAACTTTTTTTGGTTCAAATCCGTTTTACTAAATATACAAAGCAAAATCGAAAGGAGTACTTATTATGAAAAAGGTTATAAATATTCTGTGCATAACAGTTATGCTTGCTTTGATAATTATACCTTTAAGTATGTCATTTGCTGACAATACAAAAAGTGGAAAAGACCAGAAGGGCATAGAGAATGAGAGCATGGACGGCAAGAGCATAGAGGATAGATTAAAGGGCGCCATTGCATTGTACATAGGAAGCCCTATAGCTATTGCTGACAATGCTGAAAAACAGGTTGATTCAACAAATGCCAATGTAAAGCCATATATCAAAAACGGCAGAACTTTGGTACCTGTGAGGTTTATATCGGAGAGCCTGGGTGCTAAGGTTGATTGGGACCAACAGAATTCCAAAGTTACTGTGAAGATGAACGACAAAGTTGTAGAGCTTATTATCGGAAACAAGACCATGAAGGTGGGAGGCAAAAATGAAGAGCTGGATGTGGCTCCCGAAATAAGCGAAGGCAGAACTTACCTTCCGTTAAGAAGTCTTGTAGAAGCGCTGGGCAAGAAGGTTTTCTATGATAGAGGACTTATTATTATAAGCAACAGGGAAGACATATTTGACGTATCTAAGGACAAGGGAATGATTGACGAAGTTATCGCAAGAGTAAACAATCTTCCGCGTGTAGGCTCAGCCGAAGACCTCAAAAAGATGCTTAAAGCTTACGGAGCAAATTATGGCGGAAGGAGTTGGACAAATTCCATATTTGAAAAGGAGCTTTTTTACGGTGCTGTAGAGGACTCTGCTGCTGCTCCTGCCGCTGCTGAAGGCTCAATGAACAAGAAAACAGAAGCTTTGGATTATTCTACTACAAATGTACAGGTTGAGGGAGTGGATGAGGCAGATGTTGTTAAGACCGACGGCAAATATATATACCAGATAAACAATAACCGGGTGGTTGTCATCAAAGCATATGATACTGTTGCCGGAAATGTTTATTCGGCTTCGGGAATGAAAATAGAGAGCATCCTGAACTTTGAAAATAGTAACTTTTATCCCCAGGAATTATATGTGGATGGAGATTATTTGGTTGCCATAGGAAACTATTATGAAGAAGTACCGGTGAAGACTTCAGGATTGAAGATTTTTGACAGATTTTTTGGCAGCATGACTCAAAATACTGTAAAAGCAATAGTTTTTGATATTAGTGACAGAACGGACATTAAGAAACTCAGGGAAGTTGAAGTTGAAGGAAACTATGTTTCTTCAAGGAAAATAGACTCTGTCCTTTATCTTGTTTCAAATATGTATCCGAACATCTATTATGCAGAAAAAGACGTAAGCAATTTAACTCCTAAATATAGGGATAGTGCCGTATCGGAAAAATATATTAATATGGAATGTACCCAAATAAGATATTTTCCAAATTCTTCTCAACCAAACTACATGAACATAGCTGCTTTTGATATAACGGACAATGAAGAAGTAAATGTCCAGACCTACCTTGGTGCAGGGGAGAACATATATGCATCCAGGGATAATCTCTATGTATCGGTTGGCCAATATAATTACGGCTTGGTTCGAGCTCTTCCTGTTGAGGAGATGAATTATGAAGACAGTATAAGTGATGATCCAGATGCAACTGTTTCAAACAAAAGGGTGGCAGAACCGGAAGCTGACTATGTATATGTGAATAGAGAAATCACAACAGTATACAAATTTTCCCTTAATGGAGCAAAAGTTACTTACTTGAGCAAAGGCGAGGTTCCCGGAAGAATATTAAATCAGTTCTCAATGGATGAATACAACGGATTTTTCCGCATAGCCACAACGGTAGGAAATGCGTGGTCATCAGGCTACGATATGTCAAAGAACAATGTTTATATATTGGATGACACCATGAATATTACCGGAAAAGTTGAGGATATGGCACCGGGAGAAATGATTTATTCGGTAAGGTTTATGGGAGACAGGGGCTATGTAGTAACCTTCAAGACTGTGGACCCTCTGTTTGTCATAGACTTGAAAGATCCTTCAAATCCAAGTATCCTTGGAGCCTTAAAGATACCGGGTTATAGTGATTATCTGCATCCTTATGATGAAAATCATATAATCGGTTTTGGAAAGGATACTGTGGAAATCGATGGTGGTGCATATTATAAAGGTATGAAAATAGCCCTGTTTGATGTTACCGATGTAACAAACCCAATTCAAAAGTTCTCTGAAATTATTGGGGACAGAGGCACCGAATCGGAGGTTTTAAACAATCACAAGGCACTGCTGTTTTCAAAAAATAAAAATCTTCTTGCCTTCCCTGTGACAGTTATGGAAGTAAGAGACGATGACGAAGATTATTATTCGCTAGCGTACGGAGAGTTTGCCTTCCAGGGAGCATACGTTTATAAAATTGATACTGAAAACGGCTTCGAACTGAAAGGGAAAATTACCCATATATCGGATGAAAAACTTGAGAAATCCATATACTACTATGATCCGGAAAAGTATGTGGAAAGAATTTTGTATATCGGGGACACCCTATATACACTGTCAAAAAGAACGGTTAAAGCTAATGAACTTTGGGATATGAAAGAGATTGGAAGCATAGATATTCCAAAAAATTAAGAAGGTTGTAATAATAATTCATAATTTGTTAACTTTTTATTAACATATTTAATGGTATAATAAATTAATAATATTTTGTAATTTGGGGGAACAAGGAAATGAAAGCTGGCGAAAGGAACAGACTATACAGGGTTTGGCATACGGACAAGAAAACATGCTCGAAATTTGATACAAAGGAAATTGAAGAAGTACATGCTTCGAGCATTAAGGAAGCCAAAAAGATTGTTGCTGAAATGTACCCTGACCATAGGGTGACATCAGCATGGCTGGTTCAAAAATAATGAATGTCCCTATTTATAATGCATTAAAAAAATATTCCGACTCATGCCCGACTGTTTTCCATATGCCGGGACACAAGCTTGGAAAAGGTATATCTTTACCGTTTTTGAGGGACTTGTATTTACTGGATTTAACGGAGATACCAGGCCTCGACAGTCTTCACTGCCCGACGGGGATAATTAAAGAAGCTCAGGATTTGGCGGCAAGGGCTTTCGGGGCCGACAGGACTTTTTTTCTGGTAAATGGCTCAACCTGTGGAATTCAGGCGGCAATCATGACTCTTTGTAAACCCCAAGACAAGATTATAGTTGTAAGGGACTGCCACAAGTCTGCTATTTCCGGCATGATGCTTTCTAAGGCAGTTCCCGTATATGTAAAACCGGAGTTTAACGGTTCTTTTGGCATTCCTTCAATTGTTTTGGAAAAAGAAATTGAAAAGGCCCTTATACAAAATCCTGACGCTGTTGGAGTTTACATAACGAGACCAAACTATTATGGGATATGCTCGGATATAAAGTCCATAAGTGAATTGGTCCATTCATACAACAAGGTACTGATTGTTGACGAGGCCCACGGCGCGCATTTGAAATTTTCAACGAAGCTCCCTCCGTCTTCCGTGGAATATGGAGCGGATATTTGCATTCAGAGTGCCCATAAAACCCTTCCGGCACTCACTCAAGGGGCATACCTTCATGTCAAAGGCAGCAGAGTTGATATCGAAAAGCTGGAATTTACCTTGTCTCTTTTAGAGACCACAAGTCCGTCATATATCATAATGGCCCATCTGGATATTGCCCGTGCTATTATGGAGTCAAGCGGCGAAGAAAATATCAACAGGGTGCTTGAAGGGGTGGAAATACTTTCTGGAGCGCTTTTAGAGAATGGTGTTTTTCGAATTCTTTCCGTTGACGATATAAATATAGGAGAAATTGATAGAACCAGAGTTGTTATCAATGTAAGAAATACAGGAAAAACCGGTTTTGAAATTGAAAAAGTTTTAAGAAATCAATATAATATTCAGGTGGAAATGTCCGATTTATATAATGTTGTGTGCATTACTACCGTAGCGGACACCCTAGAAGATATAATGAGGCTTCAAAGGGCATTTCTCCATATGGCTCAATGCCTTAAAAATGAGGGTACGCAAAGAAATTTGGAAAGAGAATTGGAGATAGACGGCTTGAATATACCGGAGCAAAGGATGGAGCTGGCTGCTGTCATGCACAGGGGTTTTGTAAAAAGAAAGCTTTCCGATGCCGTAGGGTTTGTGAGCAGAGCTATGATAACTCCATATCCGCCGGGAATACCGGTAGTATGTCCGGGGGAAGTTATAAGTAAAGATATCGCTGAGTACGTCATGAGAGTTATTGAAGCCGGCGGTGCGGTAAACGGGGTATCTTCAAGCCTAGAGGTTGATGTGATTGACTAGCAAAACCATGTAAAGGGGATTTTTATGAAAGGCAAGCTAATAATAATTGAGAGCGGGGCCGATGCCAGCGGAAAAGCGACTCAGACAGGCAAGCTGTATGAACGGCTGGTGGAGGAGGGGCATAAAGTAAGAAAAATTACTTTTCCCAACTATGACAGTGACTCTTCAGCTTTGGTTAAAATGTATTTAAACGGTGATTTCGGGAAAAATCCCAATGATGTAAGTCCCTATGTCGCATCCACATTTTATGCGGTGGACAGGTTTGCATCCTACAGGACTGACTGGGGGCAGGCCTATAATGACGGGTGGATAATTCTTGCCGATAGATACACCACCTCCAATATGGTGCATCAGGCGGCAAAAATAAAGGATTTGGAGGAAAAAGACCGCTTTCTTGACTGGCTGTGGAATTTCGAGTTTGGAATTTACAAGCTTCCGGTGCCCGACTGTGTTATATTTTTGGACATGCCTCCTTCTTACAGCAAAGAGCTTATGAAGGAAAGGGCAAACAAGTTTACCGGAGAGCAGAAAAAGGATATACACGAGAGAAATGATGAATATTTAATGGAATCTTACAGGAATTCCCTGTATATTGCCAAAAAATATAACTGGATTATGATTAATTGCGTGGAAAATGGGAATTTAAAAAAGATAGATGAAATTCAAGAGAAGGTTTATGAAGCCGTAAGTGGGATAATCAGTAAGTAAAGGCCTTTGTTGAAGTTATGGATTTCAACTATTATAATAGAACTGAAATATAATAGAACTGAAAAATGCTTTTGTTTATGCAGGCTTAAGGCGACATTTGTTATGTTACAGGCTTTACCGGAGTAATAAATCAAACTTCCGCAAATGGAGTGAGAAGCTATGAAGATTGGAGAAAGCACCAGCAAGACGACGGATCTGCGTGAGATTTCCGGACATGAACCGAAGAAGGTGGCCGACAGCAATGGAGCCAATTTTAAAAGGCATTTAAAGGAATTTGACAATCGCAATCATGAGGAAAGAATCCGTGCTCTGGTAAGTCAGATTGAGGAGCAGGGGAAAAAACTCAGCCAGAAGGTAGATGTAAGGGAGCTTAAGATTTATAAAAGGCTTATTTCCGATTTTCTGGATGAAGTCTTGCACCACTCCCATATGTTTTCAAAGGACAGCTATCTTGACAGAAGGGGCAGATACAAAGTTTATGCTACGGTAAAGAAAATAAATGCTGAGTTGGATGAGCTGACAAAAGAAGTTCTTGATTCCGAGGGGGACAACATTAACATACTGCAAAGAATTGAGGATATAAGAGGTCTTGTTTTGGACCTTATGTTGTAATCTTTTGCAAAAGTATTTTGTTATGGCAGGGGTGTGTTGTGGATTTTAACGCAATTATCGGCCAAAAAGATGTTGTTGAAGGCCTTAAAACATTGATAAACAACGACAAGATAGGACATGCATATATATTTTACGGACCTGAGGGAATAGGAAAGAGTACGGTTGCAAAGATTTTTGCATCCGTATTGATGTGCTCGGACAATACGGGGGATAAAAGCTGCGGCAGTTGTCAATCCTGCCGTCTTTTTGAAAATGGAACCAATCCCGACTTTAGCGTTTTGGAATGCAAAGGTTTAAGCATAGGTGTTGAGGAGATAAGGAATTTGCAGCATGACATATGCGTAAGACCGCTTTATTCCAAAAGAAAGGTGTATTTAATCCGGCAAGCGGAGAAAATGACCCCTCAGGCTCAGAATTGTCTCTTAAAGACCCTTGAGGAGCCGCCGGAATATGCGGTTATTATACTTGCGGCATCAAATTATGAGGCTCTTTTAGAGACTATACGTTCAAGGAGTGTAAGGATTGACTTTAAAAAAAATACCTTTGACGAGGTAAAGAGATTTATTATAAATAGGGCAGGAGGAGACTTTGAGCAAGCGGATTTTATAGCCTCATATGCCGACGGGGTAATTGGCAGGGCTATAAAGCTTATGGAGTCGGAAGAGTTCAAAGAGCTTCGGGAAAAAGCTATTGATGCAGTAATTAAGCTTTCCGGTTCCGATTTTGAGAATTTGCTGGATATTTCCCGGATGTTTGACGAGAACAAAGACAGTGTGGACTCCATACTGGATATCATGCTCTTGTTTTACAGAGATTTGCTTGTAGTCGGGAAATATGGAAATGAAAAATTGTTGATTAATTCTGATAAAAAGGATATCATATTAAAGAACACGGGCAAATTTTCTGTTGGAAAACTGTTGAAAAATATAGATATAATAGAAAAGACAAGGAATAATCTGGAACAGAACGCAAATTATCAGCTTGCTATAGAGGTTATGCTTATGAAGCTTCAGGAGGAAAATGCATAATGGTAAAGGTGGTTGGAGTAAGATTTAAAAGAGCGGGGAAAATATATTATTTTGACCCCGGCGATTTAGAGATAAATCTAAATGAAAATGTAATTGTAGAGACGGCAAGAGGAATTGAGTTTGGTCAGGTTGTAGTGCCAAACACTGAGGTCGGCGAGGAAGAAATAGTTGCTCCATTAAAGAAGGTTATCCGGGTTGCGACGGAAGAGGACAAGGAGCATCATGAGGATAATGTGAGAAGAGAAAAAGAAGCTTTTGATATTTGTCTTCAGAAAATCTCAAATCACAATCTGGAAATGAAACTGATTGATGTGGAGTATACCTTTGACAACAACAAGATACTGTTTTATTTTACCGCAGACGGAAGAGTGGATTTCAGGGAGCTGGTAAAAGACCTTGCTTCGGTTTTTAGGACAAGAATCGAGCTAAGGCAGATTGGTGTAAGGGACGAAGCCAAAATGATGGGAGGTTTGGGAGTTTGCGGCCGTGTTCTTTGTTGCAATTCGTTCCTTGGCGAATTCCAGCCCGTTTCCATAAAGATGGCGAAGGAGCAAGGGTTGTCCTTGAATCCCACAAAAATATCCGGTGCCTGCGGAAGGCTTATGTGCTGCTTGAAATATGAGCAGGAGGCATATGAGGAAATAATCTCCAGAGTGCCGAAAGAGGGGGCTATTGTAGAGACTCCTGAAGGCCAGGGGGTCGTAATGTCAGTGAGCTTGTTAAAAGAACTGGTGAAGGTAAAGCTTGACCGGGACAATGAAACCGATCTTAAGGTTTACAAGGCATCGGAGGTAAAGATCATAAAAGATGTAACCCGTGAAGAGCCGGAGGAAGAAATAGATTTGGATGAGTTAAAGCAGCTCGAAGATTGACATTGCCACAAGGCTTGCGAATAAATTTGCCTTTGAATAAAAAAAAGTGGTTTGCATTCCACTATTTTAGTGGTAAAATTATAAAGTCAGTAGGTTATTTTACTTTTAAGCTTACTAAAGGCAAATATGTATAGGAGGTGTACCATACAATGGCATATTTCATAAGTGATGCTTGCATCAGCTGCGGTGCTTGCGAGTCTGAATGCCCGGTATCTTGTATTTCAGCAGGAGACAGCGTTTATATAATAGATGCTGACGCTTGTATAGAATGTGGGGCCTGTGCGAATGTTTGCCCTGTTGATGCTCCACAACAGAAATAATAGTGTGTCTAAAAGGGGTCGAAAAGGGCATATGCCTTTCTTTGACCTCTTTTTTATGCCTCAAAGCGGAGGTATCCCAAAATTTTGATATTGATACAAGATGAATGCAGGTGTTTGGTTTGGAAATAAAATTGTATGAGAATGAAAGAATAGATGATTTACAGTGTAAAGGGCTAAAAATAATTCAAAAGAAAGACGGTTTTTGCTTCGGACTTGATGCTGTATTGCTGGCAAATTTTGCAGACATAAAAAAAGGTGATGCTGTAATTGACCTTGGCACTGGTACCGGTATCATATCAATTCTGATTGCCGGAAAAACCGAGGCAAAGTCCGTAACAGGGCTTGAGATTCAGGAAGAGATGGCCGAAATGGCTCAAAGAAGTGTAGAGCTCAATAATATTGGTGACCGTGTAAAGATAGTATGCGGAGACATTAAAAACAGTGTTGAGATGTTTGGAGCATCAAAGTTCAACGTTGTGGTTACAAACCCTCCTTATATGAACCAGGGAGGAGGGCTTTTAAATATAAGCGATACAAAGGCAATTTCAAGGCATGAAATAAAGTGCACTTTGGAAGACGTAATAAAGGCATCGTCAAAACTGCTGGTGCCTGGCGGGCAGTTTGCAATGGTTCACAGGCCCGACAGGCTTGTGGACATAGTTTGGCTTATGAGAAAGTACTCTATAGAGCCAAAGTACCTGCAATTTGTACATCCGGCTCCCCACAAAAAAGCAAACCTTTTGCTTATAAAGGGTGCAAGGCAGGGGGGAGTCCAGCTTAAGATGATGGAGCCGTTGTACGTTTATGACGAGAACGGTAATTATTCCAAAGAGATAGACAATATTTACGGCAGAGAGGTAAGGAACATTGAGTAGCAAAGGAACACTGTATCTTGTTGCAACTCCCATTGGAAACCTTGAGGACATAACCTTAAGGGCAATACGGGTGCTGAAAGAGGTAGACCTTATAGCTGCCGAAGACACAAGGCAGACAATAAAGCTTCTTAACCACTTTGACATAAAAAAGCCTATGGTGAGTTACTATGAACACAACAAGGTTGTAAAAGGCAATTATCTTGTGGAGCAGCTTTTGGAGGGAAAGAACATTGCACTGGTATCCGATGCCGGTACGCCGGGAATTTCCGACCCTGGAGAGGATATGGTAAAGCTCTGTATTGAAAATGAAATTCCGTTCACCATGGTTCCGGGACCTGTAGCGGCTGTGACGGGACTTGTTCTGTCCGGATTTCTTTCCGGAAGGTTTGTTTTCGAAGGATTTTTGCCGATGAACAAAAGAGCAAGGAAAGAACGAATCAATTCATTAAAGGATGAGATACGAACCATCGTTTTTTATGAAGCTCCCCACAAGCTTGTTTACACCTTGAAGGATCTTTACGAGGTTTTGGGAAACAGAAGAATAGCATTGGCACGGGAGCTTACGAAAAAGTTTGAAGAGGTCTTACGGTGCACCCTCAAAGAAGCGATAGAAAGGTATGAGAGTGAACCGCCAAGGGGAGAATATGTCCTTGTCGTGGAAGGCGCAGACGAAAAACAGTTGATTGAAGACAAAAAGAATGAATGGAATTTAATGAGTATTTCGGAGCATTATCAGATTTACATAGATCAGGGTCTTTCAAAAAAGGAAGCAATGAAAAAGGTTGCAGACGATAGGGGAATAAGCAGAAGAGAGGTTTACAATGCCTTGATTTGATGAGTTGGGCTTAAAAGCAAAAACAAAAGGGACTTTCGGCAAGTCCTCTTTGTAATTATGTTGATTTATGAAGCTATTATTTCTTCAATTCTCTCATACAGTCAGGGCAGATGTTCTTACCTTTATAAACTGTAACATCTTTTGCGTTTCCGCAGAAGATACAAGCAGGCTCATATTTTTTGAGTATGATTGTTGCGCCGTCAACATAGATTTCAAGTGCGTCCTTTTCGGCAATGTCGAGTGTCCTTCTCAATTCGATAGGCAGAACAACCCTTCCTAATTCATCAACTTTTCTTACGATTCCAGTAGATTTCATAATTGATCCTCCTCTAAAAATACAGTATTCGACAAACTTCTTATTTCCCATGATACCATAAATACCAATAATAGTCAACAATATTTTAAAAAAATTCAATAATATTCAATAAAAATTTGTGGTGAGATTGTAAGTTAATACTAGTAATAATTTTGATATTGTCACAGATAAGCATTAAATTAACTTTATCGAATAATAAACTAAACAAATAGGAGAACTGGGGATTAGATAACGATATGGAAATAAAGGGATATATAGCCATTATATAACTGGCAAATTTCTTTAAATGCGATTTGCTGAAATTCGACAAGTTAATTATAGCACAGAAATTGAAATAGGTGGATTAATTTGAAGTTGTGGGCATGGAATATTGTCCGATAAATCCTCATATAGATTATTAGTATTAATGACATTAAATGGGGCTTGTGATGTGTTAAATTACATCTGGTTTGCAATGCTTATAACAGGATTTGCAGTCGGCATAATCAACGGAAGGATTGATGAACTTACCCAGGCAGTGGTGGATTCGTCCAAAAGTGCTGTGGAGATAAGCATAGGTCTTTTAGGTATTATGTGCCTGTGGACGGGACTGATGGAGGTTGCGGAAAAGAGCGGAATTGTAAGGGGTATTGCAAAAGCTGTAAGACCCGTTATGAAGTTTTTGTTTCCGGGAATACCGAAGGGCCATCCGGCAGGAGGGGCCATTGTCATGAATCTTGTGGCAAACTTTCTGGGGCTGGGCAATGCGGCCACCCCCTTGGGAATAAAGGCCATGAATGAGCTTCAAAAGCTAAACCCCAACAAGGATACTGCCACAAATGAGATGAGTATGTTTCTTGTTTTGAATACAGCCTGTATTCAGTTCATTCCCGCAACGATAATTGCATTAAGGGCGGCGGCAGGTTCAAAGAATCCTGCCGAAATTATAGGTACCATATGGGTGGCGAGCATTTGCGCTTTCATTGCAGGAATCATTGCGGCAAAAATATTGTCATCCTTTTCTAAGGGTAAATCCCAAACTAAAAAAGGTTTGGAAAATAAAACGGTACGGAGGAAAGCATGAGTGTCGTAAAAGAACTGTCTTCTTATGCCATACCGGCATTGTTTTTTGTTATTTTGTGTGTCGGACTGTACAGAGGGGTAAAGGTATATGATGTCTTTTTGGAGGGGGCAAAGGAAGGTATTACTACTGTTTTAAGGATTATACCGCCGCTGGTGGGCCTTATGGTTGCTGTCGGAGTGTTTAGGGCTTCGGGAGCATTGGACCTTTTGGTCTATGCAGTAAAACCGGTTGCCGACTTCTTAAAAATACCAACGGAAGCTTTACCCATGATTTTTCTTCGGCCCATTTCCGGGAGCGCATCTTTGGCAATGCTGTCCGACATATTTAAAATGTATGGGCCGGACTCTTTTGCGGGACGTGTGGCATCAACCTTCATGGGCTCTACCGAAACCATATTTTATACCCTTGCGGTATATTTCGGTGCAGTAGGTATAAAAAATATACGCCATACTTTGGCCGCCGCTCTTATAGCCGATTTTGTCGGTGTAATTGCTGCCGTATGGATATGTACAAAAGTTTTCGGAGGATGATAACTTAGAGCCTTCCGTAAATTCTCAATAATTTGCACAGGTTGTAGTAAAAGCGCGCCTCAGAGCCGGATTTTTTCATGATATTTGTGCTGGCAATCCTGTTCATACCGTGATAAGCTTGGGGATCCGAGAGGTAAAGGGCGATTATTGTTTTGACTATGGTACTGTGAAATTTCGGATATTTGAGACAGTTGCAGCTTTCCAAAGCCTTTTCGATAAAAAATATGATTCTTTCTTCGCACATTTTTAAATTTTTATAGTAAGAGGTTAGGTTTATACTGCTATTTTCCATTTGCCCGTTTACATTGACAAAGTGGCGAAGCAGTGCATGAAGCCCGCAAATCCACGGGAAATACGCATTCCATATATTGTCTGCTTCTTCTTTTGTAAGATAGGGGTCGTGGGCACAAGCGAACAAGACAAATACCAGAAGGGGCGATGCTGATGCGGCAACAATTTCCCCTTTGGATATGCCCGAATTCTCATTGTAATACCTGTTTACCCATTCCTCGATTTTTTTATCCCTCAATTCTTTGTCCAAGTGGGAGTATGTCATAAAGTCCGAGTACATTTGAATGAACTTTTTTAATTGCGTTATGACAAGATTGTATGAAGAAAGCATCACAACCTGGTTTCTGCATCTTTCTATAAGCTTTGTTATGATTGTGATATCTTCATTGGAAAGGCCGTTTAGGTAGCCGACGGAGATTTTTCTTTTAGGGTCAACCGCGTCCCTCAATGAGAGATAAAGGCGGCTGAACAGAGCCTCATCTTTATTCTTGATGTTGCTGCAAATCAAATTTATATAACAATCGATGGCCTGAAACGAAATTATAAAATCCAGAGCGTTGTCGAGGTTCACGCCGGGATAGAGCGCGTAAATGCCTGCTTCGCCGGATGTAAGCTTTTTTAGTGATGAAGATATGTCTTCCGGATTGCTGTATTTGTTTTCAAAAATCTTATATTCCCTAAAGAGGGAACGGGATTTTGGATATATATCGCTGACACATTTCAGCATAAGCTTGGGGCCGTGAGAGCATCGGATAATCATAATTTTCCTCCTTGCAAGCTTCTTGAAATTTACCGTGTAAAAGTTGCGGTACTATATAAATATTCCCAATATTATTATTTTTCCACCAAAGGTAATTCTTCAATTATAATTTGGCTTCAATAATTATTAATAATTATTCTTCCCATTTTATGCATGTATAAAAGCGATTATGAGAGAATTGTGAAAAAATCCGTCCGTCAATCTGAATCTCCTTGAAAAATGAACAGTATATATGTATATTAGTATTAATGGCAAATGTGGACGGCAATAATAAGTCTGAATATTATTATCGAATAATGCTTTATTGTACAAGGAGGAAAATAGATGGATAAGAAGACCTTTTACATTACGACGCCGATTTATTACCCAAGCGACAAGTTACATATAGGACATTCATATACTACTGTTGCGGCGGATGCTGCGGCAAGGTACAAGAGACTTAAAGGCTATGATGTAATGTTTCTGACAGGAACGGATGAGCATGGGCAAAAGATTGAGAGAAAAGCCAAAGAAAAGGGAGTTACGCCAAAGCAGTATGTGGATGAGATAGTCGCCGGAATCAGAGAATTGTGGAAGCTTTTGAAGATAACCAACGACAGATTTATAAGGACAACGGACAGTGAGCATGAGAAGACCGTGCAGAAGATATTTAAAAAGCTCTACGATCAGGGTGATATCTATAAGAGCGAGTATGAAGGCTGGTATTGTACTCCCTGTGAGTCCTTCTGGACGAAGACACAGCTGGTTGACGGCAAATGCCCCGACTGTGGAAGAGAAGTGGAACTCACAAAGGAAGAAAGCTATTTCTTCAGGCTTTCCAAGTATCAGGACAGGCTTATAAAGCTCATCGAGGAAAATCCAGATTTTATACAGCCCGTTTCAAGGCAAAATGAAATGCTGAACAACTTCCTAAGACCGGGACTTGAGGACCTTTGTGTGTCCAGGACCACTTTTGACTGGGGAATACCGGTGTCCTTTGATGACAAGCATGTGGTGTATGTTTGGATTGACGCTCTTTCCAACTATATTACCGCACTAAACTACATGTCCGAGGATGATTCGGATTACCGCAAATATTGGCCTGCGGATGTTCACCTTGTGGGAAAAGAAATAGTGCGTTTCCACACAATTATATGGCCTGCAATGCTCATGGCATTGGGTGAGCCTTTGCCGAAGCAGGTATTTGGTCACGGCTGGCTCCTTTTAGAGGGTGGAAAAATGTCCAAGTCAAAGGGAAATGTGGTTGACCCCGTTGTACTTGTTGAAAAGTACGGTGTTGACGCAATCAGGTATTTCCTTTTAAGAGAGGTTCCTTTCGGCTCCGACGGAGTATTTTCAAATGAAGCGTTGATAAACAGGATAAATTCGGACTTGGCAAATGATTTAGGGAATCTCGTAAGCAGAACCGTCGCCATGATTGACAGATACTTCGGTGGAACCATACCTGAAGAAAGACAGCCGGGCGATTTTGATGAGGACCTTATAAATACTGTGATGGCTACGCCTCAAAAGGTGGAGGAACTTCTTGACAGGCTGCAGTTTAGTATGGCTCTTACCGATATATGGAAGGTTATTTCCAGAACCAACAAATATATTGACGAGACCATGCCTTGGGTGCTGGCAAAGAGCGAAGAAAACAAGGCAAGACTTGCCGGAGTTTTGTACAATCTTGCAGAAAGTATCAGGATAATTTCTATACTCTTACAGCCGTTTATGCCCGAAACTCCCGAAAAGATATGGCATCAGCTGGGTATAGACGACAAGAAGTATGTAGAATGGGAAAGTGCCAAGAAATGGGGAGGATATCCCGAAGGTGCTGCTGTAAACAAAGGAGAGCCTTTGTTCCCGAGAATCGATATCCAAAAAGAGATGGAAGAACTGGAAAAGCTCACATTGGCAGCAGCCGAAAACAAGGGAGAACCGAAGAAGGAAGAAGAACAAAAGGAAACTGCAAAGGATGAGTTTATCGGCATAGAGGATTTTGAAAAGATAGATTTGAGGGTTGGCAAAGTCATTGAGGCTGAGAAGGTTGAAAAGGCGGACAAGCTCCTCAAACTAAAGATTGAAGTGGGAAATGAAATACGCCAGGTGGTATCGGGTATTGCGAAGCATTATTCTCCCGAGGAGTTAAAGGGTAAATACGTTGTGCTGGTGGCAAACTTAAAGCCGGTCAAACTTAGGGGCATAGAGTCCCAGGGAATGATTCTTGCCGCCTCCGATGACAAGGATTTGGTACTGGTGACCCTTGACAAAGATATGAACAGCGGAGCTAAAGTTCAATAAGTTCGCTTAAGATTTGCAAGAAACGGAGAATGCTTATGCTTTTCGATTCACATGCGCATTACGATAACAAGAGGTTTAATGAAGACAGGCTTGAAGCAATAAAAAAAGCTTATGACAGCGGTGTTATGTATATTTTAAATGCTTCTGCCGACATGGCTTCCTCAAAGGCAACAATTTCTCTCACAAAGGAATTTGATTTCGTTTACGGAGCTGTGGGGGTTCATCCCCACTCTGCGGCGGAAATGACTGACGAAGACATTGCAAAGCTCGAAGAATTTGCGAAAGAGGATAAAATTGTTGCAATCGGAGAGATAGGCCTTGACTATTATTACGATTTTTCCCCGAGGGAGCAGCAGAAGCTTTGGTTTGCAAAGCAAATAAACCTCGCACGGAAATTAAATTTTCCCATAATTATCCACGACAGGGATGCCCACAAGGACGTTTTGGATATAGTAAAGGCTGAACAGGCCAGAGATGTCGGAGGAGTATTCCACTGTTATTCGGGAAGTGTTGAAATGCTAAGGGATGTGTTGGAAAACAACTTTTACATTTCTGTAGGAGGGACGCTCACCTTTAAAAATGCAAAGAAAGCTGTTGAGGTGGTGGAGCATGTACCGTTAGACAGGCTTTTAATAGAGACCGACTGTCCGTATCTTACGCCCGAGCCCCACAGGGGAAAAAGAAACGATTCAAGCTATGTCAGGCTTGTGGCGGAGAAAATTGCCGAGATTAGGGGCATGAGCTTTGAAGAAGTGGCTGAAATCACCACTAATAATGCAAAAAGGCTTTTTAGAATCAAATAATTTAAAAATTGACATAATACATTTATCACCAATTTACCTCCGGTTCATATAATGATATTGAGTTAAGAAGAATATTGGACCGGAGGTAAATTTTTTATGGAAAAGAAGTATAGAAAAGAACCTGTTGAAATACCGCCAGAGATAACAGAAACTGCTGGAGTCCAGACGGTACCGGGAATGGATATGATTCAGCAGGCCCAGCCAATGGATGAGGCGGAAGCAATGGGCGAGATGCCTCAAATAGGGCCAATGCAGCAGATGCCGACACAGCCCATGGAGCAAGTTCCTTATGCTCCGCAAGCCCAGCAAATGCCTTATATACAGCAAATGCCACAGATGATGCCCGTGGTTTGTTGCCCTTTCCTGACTCAAATGCATTGTCCGATGATGCCCATGGATTATGCAGCTATGCCTCAACCGATGCAGCACGCCATGCCGCAAGCTATGCCCCAACCGATGCAGCAGGCCATGCCGCAAGTAGTGTCTCCCAATCAATATATGCCGGGTCCTTGCGGAAGTCCATATCCCACACAGTATATGGATAGCCCGTGCGGATGCGGTTCCGATATGTACGAACAGAGCATGTATAATCCGAATATTTACAATCCAGGTATGTATAATCCGATGAGACCCGGTTATTATTAATCCGAAAGGAGATTGTAATGGCAAAACTTGTCATTGTGTGTTGTTATATTAAAAGCTATAAGGTACTTAAAATCTAAGCGGGTAAATTATTTACCTGCTTTTTGTATAAATATGTATAAATAAATTAGTATCCTTTGCCGATGAAAGACAAGAAGCTTGAAAGGCCTTTCAGCTGTTTTCGCAAAGAGGGAATAAGAAGTATAATGGTCGGGAAGTCAGGTAATAATTAGGGGTATATGACAAATAATGTTTATGAATTTGACAAAGAGAGCCATTTTAAATAAAATACCCATAAGTCCCTTAATATTTCAAATGGGAGGTGTAGGAATTGTCGCAACTTCTTGAAAATATTAAAAGGTATATTTCATCCAAATTGTTGACAGTAGCAGCCGTTATAGTTATAGTTGCAGGTATTTTGGGAGCGGGGGCATATTACAGCTGTCGGAAGGAAGTAGTAATAAATTTGGACGGCAAGCAAATTGCTGTAAAAACTATGAAATCTACCGTAAAAGAAGTATTGATGCAAAGCGGCATAACTTTAGGCGAGAACGACTATATTAGTCTTCCGCTTGATTCAAAACTGCAGAGCAAAAAAGATAATGTCATAAATATAAAAAGTGCAGTACCCGTTACAGTAATTGCCGATGGGCAGGAAATTCAACTTATGACTTCAAAAAGCACAGTCCGGGAGGCTCTTGAGGATGACCCGATAAATCTCGGCCATTTGGACCGGGTTGAGGGGGCGGACCTTGAAGACCGGATAGTTGAGGGCATGAAGTTGAAAGTTGTGAGGATAAAGAAGCAACTTGTAAGTCAAAATGAAATTATCCCTTATGACGTGATAAAAAAGGAAAACAGCAGCATGGAAAAAGGGGACTTCAAGGTAATAAAAGAAGGCAAGGAAGGAGTAAGGGAAAAGATATATGTGGTTTCCTATGAGGACGGCAAAGAAACAGGGAAGCTGCTTTTAAGCGATAACGTTGTTTCAAGCCCGGAAACCAGGATTGTAGAGATTGGCACTATCCCCAGTTATACCACAGCCAGAGGAGAGAAATTCAGGTATAAAAAGGTAATGACCATGAGGGCCACAGCTTATACCGCATCCTACGAGGATACAGGAAAGACCCCCGACCATCCGGAGTTTGGAATTACCTATACCGGAGTCAGAGCGAAAAAAGGTATTGTTGCCGTAGACCCGAAGGTTATACCTTTAGGGACAAAGTTATACATAGAAGGTATAGGGGATACTCCCGATTACGGATATGCCGTTGCCGCAGACATCGGAAGTGCTGTAAAAGGTAATATTATCGACCTCTATATGGAAGATAGAGCGGCGGTTAAACGATGGGGAGTAAAAAACGTAAGAGTCTATATACTTCACGATTGATTTTTAGATTGAAAAATATTGCATAATAGTTTATGCTATAATGTTTAAGGGACTAAAATGGGGCCGGGATTAAATGTCCCGGCTTTTAAATTTTCTTGTGGAGTTGAAACAATGGGAGGAAACACTAAAAAACTTATTCAAAAATATAATTTAAAATTGACAAAATCCTTGGGTCAGAATTTTCTTACTGATGATAATGTAGTAAAAAAAATAGTTGATGTTGCAAACGTATCGGATAATGACCTGGTGATTGAGATTGGCCCTGGGGTGGGCAGTATGACGACAGAATTGGCTAAAAGGGCTAAAAAGGTCATTGCCGTTGAGATTGACAAAAGACTTATACCTGCATTGCAGGAAAACCTCTGTGAATTTTCAAATGTAGATATCGTTAACAAGGACATAATGGATGTAAATATAAATGAACTTTACGATAAGGGGCAGTACGGCAGCATCAAAGTGGTTGCAAATCTTCCCTACTACATAACAACACCTATTATTATGAAGCTTTTGGAGGAGGAGAACGATATAAACCTTATGGTTTTCATGGTTCAAAAGGAAGTGGCCCAAAGAATGACTGCCGCTCCGGGAAAAAAGGACTATGGTGCCCTGTCGGTTGCTGTCCAGTATTACACGAAGCCGGAAAAGGCCTTTGATGTGCCTCCCCACTGCTTTGTCCCTCAGCCGGAAGTGGATTCTACTGTCGTAAAACTGAATGTGAATGAAGCCCCGCCGGTGCAGCTTATAAACAGGGACTTCTTTTTCAAGGTGGTAAAAGCCGCTTTTGGTCAAAGGAGAAAAACTTTGGTAAATGCGTTGCATAATTTTAAAGTTTTGGAGAAGACGAAAGAAGAAATCAAGGAAATATTAAACCAACTGGGTATTGATGAAAACGCAAGGGGAGAAACATTGTCAATTTCCCAGTTTGCCCAGCTTTCAAATCTGCTTTTCAAATCTTCTTAATATATTGGTCAAGAGTATACAAGGCTAAAATTCAACATATGGTAATAAACCGTTAATACTTTCAATCTTTTAAGAGTATAAACGGTTTATTTTTTTATTTACCATCATATATATAGTTATGAACTCGGTAATATAAAAATTCATTTTTAAAGTGCACAATTTTTTAAAGGTTAAAAGATGTTTTGTATATGGGCGGAAGAGTTCGTCTAAACCTTTTGGAGGGAGGGGCAACAAAATGGATAATAGATTTAGATATCACAGGTCATTTTTAATATTTACCCAAGAGGATTCAAGAAACGGCGAAGGAAGAGAACCGTCGGGATATGTGAAAATAGAAGTAAAGGACGGAAAAGGGAGGCTGTCCTGTCAACTGTCAAATCTCAAGGAAAGCAATGATTCGGTCTATAAGCTGTATTTAATAAAAGCGAATGAGTCAAGCTTCATGGCAGTTTGCCCGGGAGTCATTCCATTGGCGAGGGGAAAAGGTGAATTGAATTGGAGTTTCAGCCCGGCAGATATTGGGGGAATCGGACTCAGTGTGGATGACATCAATATTGCGGCAGTTATTCTTGAAAATAACGAACAGTACATAGACAATATTCTCTGTCCCCTTGCGGCATATAAAAACGGTAAAATCGAGTGGAGACAGAGAATGAAGAAGTTTTTGAACAAGCAAAGGGAGGGGGAGAGAAAACAAAACGAGGAGAGAGAAGAAGCGAAAGAAACAGCAAGAACAAAAGAAGTTCAAAGAACGGAAGAAGATGTGTTAATTGAAACCCAGCTGTTAATGGCCCATGAAGACATAAAAAAAGATGAGGACATTACAAGCAAATATGAAAGTGTAATTGAAAGTATATACAGGAAAGAGGACAAAAAGGGCGATATAGGTGCCATTGCCGAAGATGACAGCAGGATTAATGATAATATGCAAAAAGAAGAAGCGGAAGTTTCAAAGTTGCCGATAGAAGAACTGCCTGAAAATGACAAAGTAGAGGATGAGGGCATTAGAGCCGATGATAAAAATGATAATGGGGTTTGCATGGATGATGAGCAAAAAAGAGAAGATGAGATTGAAGATGAAGATAAAAATGAGAATAGGGAAGAAAATGAAATTAAAGCTCAAATTAAAGATGAATCTGATGCCAAAAGAGAGTTTTGCAATAAAATAAGTTTTGAAGAATTGGTGAAAAAATTTGACAGATGCTTTGAAAAGTGCAATCCGTTTATGGCGGGCAGAAAAGATTACATATGGTGGAAGATAGCAAGTCCCGTTCATTTAAACAACATACTGTACCAAATGAAAATAGATGTGCCTATCCTTTTCAATCCCTTGGTGCTTATGGCCCACTTTAAATACAGGCATTTGCTTGTGGGTATCTACGAAGACAAAACCAGAAATCTTCGTTATATTGTCTGCGGTGTTCCCGGGGTTTATTGGGTTGACGAAAAGCCCTTCGGAAAAATGTGCAGGTGGGCCCAGGTTAATGGAAACATACCAAAATACGGGGCATTCGGGTATTGGCTTGTTTATATAAATCCCGACACGGGAGAGATATTAAACGTTAGTTAGCAGAATGTTATTAGATATTTTAATCGACACATTAAAATAATTAATAAATAAATTAAAAAAATTTATAAAAACTATTGGATTTTTTTATGATATGGTATATTATATATAGTGTGAGTTATTTAGGGGAAACAAGGGAGGTGCATATAATGGAATTTATTAAAGATTTTACAAGGAAAGTTACTGACACCGCCAAGTTTGCAGCGAGGAAATCCAGCGACATGGTTGAGATTACCAAATTGAATTTCAATATTGGAACTGAAGAGGATAAGATTAAAAGAGCGTATGCTCAAATGGGGGAAATCGTATATCGCTCTTTTGAAAATGGAGAAGAAGTTCCTGCGGATTTAAAAGCACTCTGCGAAAAGGTTGCGGATATGAAGAAAAATATCGAGCAAATGAAGCAGCAGATTCTGAGGATCAAAAGTATAAAGGTTTGCCCGTCATGCAAAGAGGAACTTCCGGAAGAGGTGGCATATTGCCCTAAGTGCGGCACAAAGCAGGAAGTGGTTGTGCGTGCCTCACAGGAGCAAAAGGAAGAAAACAATGAGCAGGCCAAAGGAGAAGATGAAGCACAAAACAATACGGAGTGCAGTGAGGAATGTAATGAAAAAATTGATTGTGCTGCAGAAAACAGTGTGGAAAGTCTCGAAGAGAATAAAGAAGAGAACAGCGATAATCAATGTCAGACGGAAGAATACGAAGAAAAATAAAGCTTTCGTATTCTAGGATAAAATATTTTTAGTCTATGGCTTTTAACGGTGCCATGGGCTTTTTTATTTTTTTCGCGTAAGTTTCACAGTTATTTTATGTTTGTGGTACTATAAAAATTAGGTACGGTCAATGTTAATTTTATGATTGTCCCACAAAAAGCTAGAAAATATAAACAAATAGAGCAAAATATGATATAATAATGGTATCAAATCCTAGGGAAAGGGATGAGGCCATAATGTTTTGCAGGAATGCAAATTATCAAATATCG
>Ga0209720_1000535_pt1 | contig 39115 bp, 37 predicted proteins | sample AD_JPNMR3_MetaG_FD_184426 | JGI IMG/M metagenome (GOLD analysis project Ga0209720, IMG submission 184426) | Active sludge microbial communities of municipal wastewater-treating anaerobic digesters from Japan - AD_JPNMR3_MetaG (SPAdes) (version 2) | ecosystem: Engineered > Bioreactor > Anaerobic... | reverse complement strand
TTATATATTTCTCATGAATTTTTATATTCTGATTTATATTACCAAGTTTTGTATTAATTTGAGCAAGAGAAATTTTTATCTTCATATTTCCTCCTTAAAAAATTTTAATTTTGAAAAATAAATAATCAGAGGTAAGCCAATTAAATAAGTAGCTATTGATTCTCCAATAAGTATTGAAGAAGATATTGAAAGATAAAGTTTGAAGTTGAAATTACTTAAAGACATTTCATTGCTTGATAAGAGAGTTATATAAAAGGAGACACCTAAACCGTTTAATAGAATTGGTGGTATTGGAGCAAGATAAATCTTTTTTGTTTTTCTTAATAGAAAAGTTAAATATGCTGCGATTAAAGTTAACAAAGAACCAAACAATACATCAATAAATCCAAATGGAGAAAAAAAATTTGCAATAAAACAACCTATAAAAACTCCCCATACTGCATCAAAAGTTAAAAAGGGTAATAGTGTTAAACTCTCAGACACTCTCACCTGGAATGCTTTAAAACTTATTGGAGCAAATATTAATGTTAATGAAAGATACAATCCCGCAATAATTGCTCCTCTGACCAAACTTTTTGTATTCATATTTTCTAAATTTTATAAAAACATATAGTCTCTTTTTGTAAGGTAAAAAATTTTTCACTCATTTTCTTTTTTTCTCTTTAAAAAATCAAATATTGAGCTCTTTTTACTTTCTACTTCCTTTTCTTCTTCTTTTACTTCTTCTGTCTTTTTTCCTTCTTGGATCTCCTCCTTTTTCTCACTTAATTTTTTCTCTAAATCTTCTTTTGTTTTTTTAATTTCATTTAATTCATTTTCTTTTCTTTTAATATCTTCCATAAGAAGTGTAATTTTTCTATCAAGACCTTTTAATTTATTTTTAAGTGTAATAATTTGAGGAAGATGATAAAGCCAAACAATTACAGCGCCTATAAGTAATGCAATGATGAATACAAAACCAGCAGGAATTGGTGAGGGGGTTTCCCAAGATAAAAATTTTAGAGTTACAGGTTGACCTCCGTTCTGGAACAAAAAAACAATAGCCAGAATAAAAAGAATCAAATATATAACTGTCCTAATCATTTTCACCTCCTATAAAATTTTATCAAATTTTCTTTATTATAACAAAATTATGAAACAAAGTTGAAAAAATTATATCAAATTGTATAATGGATAAAAGATGCCAGTAGAAAAAGTTATAGCAACAAATAAAAAAGCATTAATGACAATTGATATTGAAGAAAAAATTGAAAGTGGAATATCTTTATTAGGGACAGAAGTAAAATCTATTAAAGAAGGAAGAGTCAGCTTTAAAGATTCTTATGTTAGATTTGAAAATGGTCAAGCATATTTAATAAATTTAGATATAGGTCCATATCCTGAGGCTTCTTTCAGAAATCATCAAAGGATGAGAAAAAGAAAATTACTATTACATAAAAGACAAATACAGAGATTAATTGGGAAAGTCAGTGAAAAGGGTTATACGGTTGTTCCTATTACAATATATTTAAATGAAAAGGGGTTAATAAAAGTTGAACTTGCAGTTGGAAAAGGTAAGAAACTTTATGATAAAAGAAAAGGGATTAAAGAGAAAGAGCTGAGAAGAAGAATCGAAAGGGAGGCAAAGTATGGATATTAAATTTATAAGAATAATAGTTATAATGTTTATTTTTTCATCAATATTTCCAATTTTTGCACAAAATATTACAAAAGAGGTCATTATAACTCCACCGACAAATATAAGAACTGGTCCTGGTCTTTCCTATGATATTCTCACAACAATAACTGAAAGAATGGTACTTAAAGTTTTGTCTGAAGCAAAAGATTCAGATGGAAGAATATGGTACAAGATAAAGATAGAGAAACTTGGAAAAGAAGGTTATGTTGCTTCATGGGTTGTTGAAGTGAACAAAACAGAAGAGACAAAAAAAGAGAATTCTGGTGTAGTTAAAGAATATACAAATTTAAGGACAGGTCCATCAATTTCTTATGAAGTTGTAAGAGCTGTTGAACCAGATACAAAAATAATTATTTTAGGTATGGCATTAAATTCATCAAATGAGATATGGTATTTTTCTAAAGTTGATCAAAACATTGGATGGATATTCTCAGAAAAGGTAAATCTCATATATATTCAAAAAGTTGTTGATACAAAATTAATTGACAAAGAGATAACTCTTGAAGTTGAAAAATTCCTTTATGATGGACCATCAGAGGAGATGAAGAGAAGTGATATAATTTCATCGAAGTCAAAGATAAAAGTTGTAGGTACGTCACTTATTTTCCCAGACATAATTTATCATGAAATTGTTTATAGTGGAAAAATTTATTGGATTAAATGGAGTGGGGAGACAACAGTAATTGAATCAAAAATACAGATAAATGATATTTCTTTTAAAGATGAGGCAGGAAATATTGTAATTGATATAATAAGTAGCAATGAAATAAAAGATTATACAGTAACAGTTCTTTATAATCCAATTAGAATTGTTGTAGATTTAAGTAATTCAATACTTCTGTCAGGACCATTATCAAAAGACATCAATAAATATTCTGTTTTAAAAGTTAGATGCAGCCAATATTCACTTGATCCATCAGTTGTAAGAATTGTTATAGATCTTAATCAAGAATATAAATATGATATAAAAAGAACATCAACTGGCCTTTCTATAACTATTTTATCAAAAGGAGTATCAATTAGTTACCCAATTTATCTATCAGATACTTTTTTATCAATATTTCCTTCACCATTTGAGAAAAACAACACCCTTTATATACCAGCAAAATCTCTCTTTGAATCTCTTGGGTATCCTGCAACATGGGATGAAAAAGAAAAAACTCTTTCCTTCTTTTTTAGAGGTTTAAAAGTTGAAATTAATGAAAGTTCAACAGTTAAAAAGGGTGATAAAACAAAAAATTTTACTTTAAGTCCTGTAATAACAAACGATATTTTATTTATTCCTTTAGAATATATTCCATTTGTTATTGATTGTTCTGTAAATTTTGATAAAAGTAATAAAATTACCTATCTTGACCCTTATATTTTTGAAATAAATTTTAATCAGGAATCAGAATTTAAAGAGATATACACACTTATTTTATCTTTTCAAGCAAAATTTACTCAATCAATTCAAACTGATTCGGTTACTTTGAATATCAATGCTTTACCATATCCAGATACAAATTTAAAAGATAATGAAGCAGTAATAAATATTTCAACTACACCAAGGAGTGGTTCAAAATTACCTATAACTACAGTTGTTTTAAAAAGATCTAAAAATCTACCAGATGTTCAAATTACTTCTTCAAAAACCCCACCATCTATCAAGATAACATTTACAAAGGAGCTATCAAAAGGTTTAAAAGATAAAATTATTATTTTGGATCCCGGACATGGTGCTTATACAGATGGTATTTATTATGATGTAGGAGCAGTTGGTCCTTCTGGAGCTTTTGAAAGCAAAATTATTCTCGATATCGCAATTAGAGTAAAAAATTTGCTTGAAGTATCTGGAGCAAAAGTAATAATGACAAGAACAAAGGAGAATGATAAATTAACTCCACATCTTGACGAAAGAGTGACAATAGCTAATTCTTCTGGAGCAGATCTTTTTATTTCATTTCATTTAAATGCATCTACTTCGAGTGACATATCTGGAACTGAAACATATTATTTTCATCCAGCAAGTTTAAAATTTGCTGAGTTAGTACATAAAAAAATCATCAATACATTGAACACAATTGATAGAGGTGTAAGAAATAGAGGTTTTCAGGTTGTTAAAGATATAAATACTATGCCAAGTGTTTTATTAGAGCCTTTATATATTTCTAACCCAAATGAAGAAAAAATGATTCTCGATGAAAATATAAGACAAAAGCTTGCAAATGCTATTTTTGATGCTATAAATGAATATTTCAGTCAATGAGCAAAATAGGAATATTCGATTCTGGAATTGGTGGACTTTCAGTTTTAAAAGTAATTTATGAAAAATTTCCTAATAATATATATTTTTATATAGGGGATGAAAATTACTACCCTTATGGTTTAAAATCAGACGGTGAAATAATAGATAGAAGTGAAAAAATAACAGAATTTTTAATTTCTCAAAAAGTTGATTTAATAATAGTTGCTTGTAATACAGTTAGTTCTATAGCACTTGATCATTTAAAGAAAAAATATGAGGTTCCAATTATCGGTGTAATCGATGGTGCAGTTGAAAAGAGTTTAAAAATAACAAAAAATGGTTTAATAGGTGTTATTTCAACTCCTCTTACTGCTAATACTCATATTTACAGAGATAAAATTTTATCAAAAGATAGTAATGTTAAAGTTTATGAGGTTGGTTCTCAAGAACTTGTGAATATTGTAGAAAATGGGATAATTAACAACGACCCAACATATCTGATTGCAAAGGAAACATTAGAAAAAATTAAATTTGTTGATACATTGATACTTGGATGCACACATTTCCCTGCGCTTCAAGACTTAATTTTAAAAATTCTTCCTGATGTAAAAATAGTTGATCCTGCAAAAGAAATAATCAAATATATAAAAAATTATATTGATAATAAAGATAAATCTGTTTTAGAGTTTTATACAACCGGTGATATTAATAGCTTTAAAGAAAAAGCAAAAATTTTTATTAAAGATTTCGAAATTGAAGTTAAAAGAATATTGATTTAAATCTTAACCTGCACCGCCTCCACCTCCACCACCACCTCCACCTCCACCACCAGAAAATCCTCCCCCTCCACCTGATGATGAAAGTGAAGATGAGGCAATTTGTGTTATAGAATTAAAAGATGATATCATTGATGTTAAATTCATAGAAAATGAATCAAAATTAAAAGAACCGCTACTATAAAATGCTCCTATTAAATAACTTTTTGATATTTCATTTTCATTTATATTTGGTAATAATATCTTAAGTTCATCTATAACTTTTTCTGCAATTCCAAAGGTTACTGCATAAACAAGATATTTATCCCAAATTATAATTGATTTTGGAATAGCCTCTCTTAAATTCGAAAAATCTGTTAAAAATCTTCTTAATCCATTCCACTTATTAAATGTCTCAGAACCAACCTTTGATCTTCTTGGCATAAAAATTGATAAAAGAATAGTTAAACCAGATATTATTATTGAATATATGATAAGAAATGTAACATTATACATAATAGCAAAATAAATAGTTAAAACTAAAAAAATAATAGAAAAAATCGCCAAGATAATTCCTATCTTAAATCCAGTCTCTTCAAAATAACCAAGCTCTCCTCCTTCTTCTTTAATGTTTTCACTAAATGCATTAAAAATTGTTCTAAATTCTTGAGGATGTTTCTTAATGAAGTTATTAATATCTTCTGTTGAAACTGTTGTTTCATTTTTTCCAGCAATATCAGGTAACAAACCTGATTTTCCTTTGAATAGAGATTCAATTATTTTTAAAGAGCTTTTATTTGAGTAAAAATTTATAACATCACTATATGTTAAACTGCTAAAAAGAAAATCATATATTATTTTTTCATAAATTTTTAAATCATTACTACTTTTATTTGTCTTTGTAAAAAATAAAATGTTTTTGGTTCTTTTAAATAATAAACCAACTTCTTTTTCTTTGGTTTCAATTTTTATGTAACCTTTTCTTATTAGATCCATTAATGTTGCTGTGAAGTCTTTTGCATCAACCTGTTTCCATTTAAAAAGATAACCAACAATAGATGGAGGGAGATTATCCGGAGGTTCTCTAATATAAAGATAATCTTTAGATGGTTTAAACTCAATTCCATATTTTCTAAAAAGAAAAAAGCAGATAGCTAATATTATTAATGGAATTAAAATTAATATGTATATTATTAATTTAGCTTTATTTCTTTCTAAATTAGATTCATTTGCGAGTTCTCTTTCGTAAGAGAGAATTTCATCTAATTTATATTCTCCGATTTTTTGAACATTAAGTATATATGAGGGGAAAAGAATTCTTGCTTCGACAAAGGTATTTTTAGGAAGATCTTTTATAGTAAGAATAGCTCCTTTTCCATTATTTTTTTCAATCTCACCCCAAAGAGGTCCATGCGCAAAAACATAAAAACTATCTTCGTTAATCTCTTCTGGAAAATAGATTTTGCATTCAAAATATTTTGTATCCTCTTCCCATCTGTCCTCAATTACTTTCCAATAAAAATCAGCAATATCAAGATATGAATTTATTCCTCCTAAAACTTTATATTTAAAATAGAATGTTTTATCTTCATTTTCTGCTTTATAAAAAAATTTAATTGAATACATATTCCCAAGGTTTTGAAAAGTATATGTTCTCTCTTCTTGTGTTTCATAATCAGTTCTCTTAAATTCTCCAAAATCATCTTTCAAAATAAAATCTTCAATTTCATTAAAACCCTTTTTATCAATGTAATAAGTTGCCCAAGAGAAACTTCCTGAAAAATGATATGTTCTTTCTATTTCAACATCAAAAGAACCGTCTTGATTAATATATATATTTGTTAAAACTTCTTTAAAATAATAATCTTTTGCTTGAACATTTAATGGAAATATAATAAAAAATAGAAGAAATAGAAATATAATATTTATAAATTTTCTCATTTAGATTTCTTATTTCTTTAGCTCTTCTTCAATTTTATTGAATAAACTTGGTGAAATTCTTACTTTTAAAGCACCTTCTTTTATCAGTAGCATAAAAAGAGAAAGAGCATCCTTTCTTTTCAATTTCATTTCGTTCATAATAGTTTCAAGATCCTTTTTCCCATCAACTTTAAAGAAAAAATTATTTGCTCTAACATTATTTGTTGGGAATAAACTTATATCAAGACCAGAATATGTTTTTATTATAGATTTTGCTTTATCTGAATGCTCTGGTACTATTTTCATAATATCAACTTCTTCACGAACTATAAGATTGGCATTAATTAAAGATAGAACAGTTCTTAAAACATCAATCTCATTTAAATTGACTTCATTTTTTACTTCCCTAATTGTTTTTCCATCTCTAAATTTATTTAGTATCATCCATTCATCTTTATTTAAACTTATCTTTGCTGATGGAGGAGTTGGATTAACTCTAAAAATTGTATCGAGAGAGGGTAATTTTTTTAAAACATCATCAATAACTTCAACTTGTTTTGCTCCCTCGAACAAAAGTTCTTCGAGTTGTTTGTTTATTTTTACAGCCCTATCTTTTGGTAATTCTTTTGAAAAATTGAATGTTCCTTCTTTCATTGTTAAAATAACATAAAAAGCATTTTCTCCGCTTCTATCGCCAAGTTCTGCATCAATAATATTTCCATCTTTACAAAAAATTTTCCCTTCTTTTTCACCTTCTTTTTCCACATTTCCTTTAATGTAAATCACACCTGTTCTTTTAGATAAGTTTATAAATTTTAATAAGTCCTCTATTGAAAAATCCTTCAAATTTCCTGTAAGTTCCAATTTCCACCTCCAAATTAATTATAATATAAAATTATATCATTAAGTTAAAAAATTTTTGTAACAAAATTTAGAAAAGGGAATCTTTTTTAATGATTGAGAAAGAATTAATAAGAAAGGCTAAAAAAGGAGAAGTAAGTGCTTTTGCACAACTTGTAGAGAATTATGAAAAAGAGATTATTACATATTGTTACTACATTATAAGAGATGAGGAGGAAGCAAAAGATTTGGCACAGGAAACTTTTTTAAAAGCTTTTATAAACTTAAAGAGCTTGAGAAATGAAGAAGATTTTAAATATTGGTTATTAAGAATTGCAAGAAATAGTTGCTTTAAAAAAATTAAAAAAACAAATATTGAAAAAAAATTAATTTCAAAAGAGGAAGAAAAAACAACATCAATTGTTGATGAATTGTTGGAAAATGAAAGAAGAAATAAAATAATAAATGCATTAAACAAACTTAATGAAAAAGATAGGGAAATAATAATTTTGAGAGATATTCAAGAGTTCAGTTATGATGAAATAAGTAAAATACTTAAGATTTCTATGGATTTAGTGAAAGTTAGATTGTTTAGAGCAAGAAAAAATCTTAAGAAAATAATAGAGGATGAATATGGAGAAATATGAAACAATAAAAAAAGAGTTAAGAAATTTAAATTTAACAAATCTCGACGGGGTTTCAGAAAAAGTTATAAATAGTCTAATTGGGGAGAAATTCATTAAAAGAGAGAAAAAAAACATTATTCTAACTATATCTTTAATTTCAATTGGAATTGTAGTTATTACTTTATTAGGGAGAAAGATATGGAAGAAATAAAAAAATTACTTCCACATAGAGAGCCATTTATTTTTGTTGATGAGATTTTAGAAAGAGAAGAAGGGAAGAAAATAACTGCATCAAAAAAAATTAGAAATGACGAGTTTTGGGTTAAAGCACATTTCCCTGATTTACCTGTAATGCCTGGCGTTTTAATAGTTGAAGCTCTTGCACAGGCATCACTTCTAATCTTCGATAAAAGCGAGGAGGATCTTTTTCCTATTTTTGTAAAAGTAGAGGATTTCGTTTTCAAAAAACCAGTTTTTCCTTCAAGTTTACTAATTCTAAAATCTGAAGTTTTATTTAAAAAAATGGGTTTTATAAAATTTAAAGTTTCTGCATCTGTAGATGATGAAATTGTAGCAGAAGGAGTTATCTTTGCTACATTAAAAAGAAAGGAGGAATTATTAAAGTAAAATGAAGGGATTTATTTTTCCAGGGCAGGGTTCACAGTATAAAGGTATGGGAAAGGCAATTCTTTCTAAATATGAAGATGGGTACAGTTATTTAAAAGAGGCACAAAAGATTTTAAATATGGATTTAGAGTATCTTCTGTTTGAAGCGGACGATGAAGTTTTAAAAGATACAGAAAATGCTCAAATAACTATTCTTTTAACAAGTTATATCCATTTTAAATATTTAGAGAAAAATGGTTTAACACCTGATTATGTTGCTGGTAATTCTCTTGGAGAATATAGCGCTTTATTATGTGCAAATTCTCTTGCATTTGAAGATGCTTTGATTCTTATTAGAGAAAGAGCAAGAACAATGAAAAAATTTATTGGTAATATCAAAGGAGTTCAAGTTGCAATATTGAATTTAAACCTTGATGACATTGAAGAGATTATTAGTAATTTACAAGATAAAGGTATAGTTCAGATTGCTGGATATAACTCAAAAACTCAAACCGTTTTTTCTCTTGAAGAAAATCTTTTGGAGGATTTAAAAAACTTAGTCTCGGAGAAAAGAGGTAGATTAATTCCTCTTAAAACATCTTTACCATTTCACTCTCCTTTGATGAAAAAGGCAGAGGATGAATTTAGTAAAGTCTTGACTAATTTTAATTTCTTAAATCCTAAATTTGGTTATATTTCAAGTGTTACAAATCAAGAACTTTCAGATGGCAATCTAATAAAAGAGGTTTTATCTAATCAGATAACAAGACCAGTAAGATGGATACAAACAATAACAAAAATGGAAGAGTTAGGTGTAAAAAATTTTTATGAGGTTGGACCAAATAAGGTTTTAACAAATCTCGGTTCAAGAGATTTTACTAATCTTGTTTTTTATAATTCAGAATCATTATTAGAAAATGAGAAATATGAAAGAATTTAAAAACGCATTAGTCACTGGTGGAACAAGAGGTATAGGTAAAGCAATAGTCTATGAACTTGCAAGAAATAACTATAATATTGGTTTAAATTTTTTAAAAAATGTTAAGGAAGCAGAGAAAATTAAAGATGATATAGAAAAAAATTTCAATGTAAATGTTTTGCTTTTAAAAGGAGATATCTCTAAAAGTGAAGATGTTAAAAATGTTGTAAATGTTTTTATTGAAAATTTTAAAAATGTTCATGTTCTTGTAAATAATGCTGGAATAACAAAAGATAATCTAATAATAAGAATGAAACTCGAGGATTTTTTAGAAGTTATTAATGTTAATTTAATTGGTCCTTTTTTGATGACAAAAGAGATTCTTCCTTATATGATTAAAAATAAAGATGGCTCAATTATTAACATCTCATCAATTGTTGGTATATATGGAAATGCTGGACAAGCAAATTACAGTGCATCTAAAGGTGGTCTAATAAGTTTGACTAAAACAATCTCAAAAGAGGTTGCAAGTAGAAATATTAGAGTTAATGCTATTGCTCCAGGGTACATTGAGACAGAAATGACCTTAATTTTAGATGATGATTTAAAAAAGAAAATTCTTGAAAAAGTTCCTTTTAAAAGATTTGGTAAACCTGAAGATGTAGCAAAACTTGTAACATTTTTAGCATCTCCTGAATCTTCTTATATAACAGGTCAAGTTTTTATTATTGATGGAGGGTTATCCCTCGGATTTTAAATTTAAGGAGGTAATTTATGGCAAAAGAAGAAGTAATGGAAAAATTTAAAAAGGTGTTTGTTGAAAAAACAGGGATTGACTCATTTAATGAAGAGGACAAATTTATTGATGATTTAGGTTTAGATTCTCTTGGTGTTATGGATTTGATAACTGGTTTAGAAGAAGAGTTCAATATTACTGTTCCTGATTCAGATATTCCAAAAATAAAAGATGTAAAAAGTGCTTTAGATTATATCTCATCTAAGATATAAAATGGAAAGAAGAGTAGTTGTAACGGGGATGGGTGTTATTTCTCCTCTTGGAAATGATTTAGAGGAGTTTAAAAATAATCTTTTTTCAGGTAAATCAGGCATAGATAGGATAAAAGCTTTTGATCCAACTGGATTAGATGTACAGATTGCTGCAGAGGTTAGAGATTTTGATTTAAAAAATTTTGATAAAGAGATAAAAGTTATTGAACTTAAAAGAATCGATAGATTTTCCCAATTTGCAATAGCAGCATCCTTATCAAGTTATCAAGACTCACTCTTAGATTTAAATAAAGAAGACCCCTATAGAGTCGGTGCTATTGTTGCTTCAGGAATTGGAGGGATCATAAGTTTAGAAGAGGGTATAAGAACAATGATTAATAAAAGTCCAAATCTTGTTTCACCTTACCTTTCTGCAATGATGATACCTAATATGGCTTCGGGATGGGTCTCAATAAAATTGAAAATAAATGGTTATAACTCATGTCCAACAACTGCGTGTTCTGCTGGTGCAACTGCTATTGGTGAAGCGTATGAAGCAATAAAAAGAGATGATGCAGATATTATTTTTGCTGGTGGTAGCGAAGCATCTATAACACCAATAGGAATAGTTAGTTTTTCACAATCAAGGGCTCTTTCAACAAGAAATGATGAACCTCAGAAGGCATCAAGACCTTTTGATAAAAAAAGAGATGGATTTGTAATGGGTGAAGGAGCAGGAATTTTAGTTCTTGAAGAACTTGAGCATGCTAAAAAAAGAAATGCAAAAATATATGCAGAAATTATATCTTATGCTCAGACATCTGATGCATATCACATAACAGCACCTGAACCATCAGGTGGTCCAAGAGCTAAAGCATTAGAAATCGCTTTGAAAAAAGGTAATGTTCCAAAAGATGAAATCGATTATATTAATCCGCATGGAACATCGACACCACTTAATGATAAAATAGAAACCGAGACTATAAAAACAGTTTTTGGTGATCGAGCATATAAAATACCAATATCCTCAACAAAGTCGATGATTGGTCATCTTCTTGGAGCAGCTGGGGCTGTAGAAGCAATTGCAACAATTTTAATGACAAATGAAGGCTTCGTTCATCCTACAATAAATCAAGAAGAAAAAGACCCTGAATGTGATCTTGATTATGTGCCAAATGTAGGCAGAGAACATAAAATTAGATATGCTTTGTCAAATTCATTTGGTTTTGGAGGAGTTAACACAGCATTAGTTATAAAATCATTTTCATAGTTTTTAAGGGTGGTTCAAATTTATTGCTTTTTTAAGAACCACCCTTTTTTTAATTTCTTTTAAATATTATGCTACAATATCTTCTCCCCCATCAACTCTTATAACATTCCCTGTCATCCAGTATAAATTTTTATTACATAAACAAGCTATTGCTTTTCCTATATCTTCAGGTGTTGTTAATCTCTTTGATGGGTTTTTTAATAAAGCTAAGTCTATTAATTTTTCATTCTCTGGGATTTTTCTTAAAGCAGGTGTATCGGTGACGCCGGCTTTTATTGCATTTACAGTTATTTTATATGGAGCAAGTTCATAAGCAAGTTGTCTTATATATGCTTCAATTGCAGCTTTTGCACCAGAAACAGCTCCATAATATGGTAAAACTCTATCATCTCCAGAACTTACCATTGCAAATATTCTTCCACCATTTTTGAATAATTTTCTATAAAATATATCTTGGGTCCAATAGATAAGCTGATTAGCCATAACATCAACTGTCATTTCAATCTGCTTTTGAGTTATTGAATTTTCTCTATCCTCATCAATAAACTTTCTCAAACTTCCAAATGCCAATGAGTGCATTAATACAAAAATTGAATTTTCATCATTATCCTCTTTAAATTTTTTTTCTACTTCATTTAAAATATACTCTCTATTTTTTTGATCTGCTGCATTCAGATTAAAAAATATAACCTCAACATTATTATTTTTAATTTTATTAAACACCTCTTCAACTTTCGGCAAATTCTCTTTTCTATCAAAATGTACTCCGATTATATTAAAACCAACTTTACTTAATTCAATTGCTGTTGCAGCTCCAAATCCACTTGATGATCCCAAAATCAAAGCCCATTCTTTCATACTCACCTCCTGAATAAATGACTCTATACGATCTTTTTTGTTACAAAAATATTTAATGACGATAGCAGATATTTAATTTTTAATCTTTTTAATTATAAGTTAACTTATCACATTGCGATAACAAAATCTCTAAAAATTCATCCAAAATAAAATATTGGAGACATGTCTTGCATTAACACATTTTTTAAAATTTCCTTTTTAATAATTTTGATATAAATTTATTACAAGTAGTAAGTAGTAGTTATAAGAAGTGATGTTTAAAATGTTATAGTGTACAAAGGAGACTGTCTCCTCTGTACACTACTCTCTAAATTTGATCTATATTGAATTTTCAATAATTTAAATTTATTACTTATGGAAATACAGGATGCCCGTTTTCATGGGAATGATAATATGGAAATATTGAATTCCCGTTCTTTCCACTTTCGTGAGGATGAAAATGAGAAAATAGAGGTTTTTTAATAATCTAATAACAAGTAGCTTGACAAAAAATTTAAATATTAGATACTAATATGGATATTAAAGTAGATTTTATTATATTAGGAGGTATAGATGAAGAAGAAAGTTATTATTATGGGAGCTGCAGGAAGAGATTTCCACAATTTTAATACCTTTTTTAGAGATAATGAAGAATATGATGTTGTTGCATTTACTGCAACACAAATTCCAAATATTGAAGGGAGAAAATATCCCTCAACACTTGCTGGAAAATTATATCCAGATGGAATTCCAATTTTTTCTGAATCTGAACTAACTGATTTGATAAAAAAATACAATGTAGATTTTGTTGTTTTTTCTTATTCTGATGTTTCACATGAATATGTTATGCATAAAGCTTCGCTTTCACTTTCAAGTGATACAAATTTTATGTTACTTGGACCAAAAGATACTCAAATCAAAAGTATAAAACCAGTTATTTCAATTTGTGCAATAAGGACAGGTAGTGGTAAAAGTCAAACAACAAGAAGAGTTACCGAAATTTTGAAAGAAATGGGTTTAAAACCAGTCGTTATTAGACATCCTATGCCATATGGTGATTTAGAAAAACAGAGAGTTCAAAGGTTTGAAAAAATTGAAGATATGGATAAAGAAAATTGTACTATAGAAGAGAGAGAAGAGTATGAACCACATATAAATAGAGGAATAGTAGTTTACGCAGGTGTAGATTATGAAGATATACTAAGAAGTGCAGAAAAAGAAGCAGATATTATTGTATGGGATGGAGGCAATAACGATTTCCCATTTTATAAATCTGATTTACAAATTGTTGTTGTTGATCCATTAAGAGCTGGTAATGAAACTACATATCATCCTGGAGAAGTAAATTTCCTTTCCGCAGATGTAATTGTTATTAATAAAGTTGATACATCTTCTTTTGAAAACATTCAAAAGATAAGAAGTGCAATATATGAAAAAAATCCAGATGCCATTGTTGTTGAGGCAGCCTCTCCTATTTTTATAGATAATTATGAAAAAATTAAAGGAAAAAGAGTTATTGTAGTCGAAGATGGACCTACACTAACTCATGGTAATATGTCATATGGAGCAGGGTTTGTTGCAGCAAAAAAATATGGTGCTAAAGAGATTGTTGATCCCCATCCATATATTAAAGGTACTATTAAAGAAGCATTTGAAAAATATCAACAATTAGGACAAATTATACCTGCGCTTGGTTATGGTGAAAACCAACTTAAAGAACTTGAAGAGGTAATAAATTCAATTCCTGCTGATCTTGTTATAGTTGCCACACCTATAAATCTTGGAAGGATTATAAAAATGAATAAAGAGAATGTTAGAGTTCTTTATGACTTACAAGAAATTGGAAAACCTGATTTAAAAGAGATAATTTCGAAAAAATTTAAAAAATGATATTTCTCTTTTTGCTAATAATCTTTTTACCAATTCTATTTTTAATTTTTATTTTACCTATTGGTTATTTAATCCATGGTTTTCTAAATTTATTGACAGTTCCTCTTCAGATAATTGAAATTGCAGTTAACAGGAAATTAAGAAAAAATCATGCTCTTGAGCATGCAACGATAAATGTTTTAGAAGATAGATCAAGAAGAAAAAATATTTTCTCAGGATATGCAAGAGAAAATGGCTTCTATGTTTTTGGACCAGCATCACCAGAGGAGATTTTTTCTTCAAGCATAGAAGGAAGAGAAAGATTAATCAATGGTGAAAAAAATCTCGCAATTCATAATAGATGTGGAACAAGTATTGCAGTAGCAAGTTTTTTAACATTTCTTGTTTTTTTAATTCTTCTAATTTTAACCCACTCTATAAATATTTTCTTACTTTTACTTGCTTTTTTAATAGGAGAAATTTTGGGTCCTCCACTTGGAAAAATAACTCAAGCATATTTTACAACTGATGCAAATGTAAGTGATATAAAAATTGTTGATATTGAGTATAACCTAAAGAATATTTTTGGACCCTTTGGAATTACATTCCCATCAAGATCTTCATCTTTTTTCATAAAAACAACAGAAGTAGAAAAATTTAAAGTTTTATGAAAAATTTCTTTAACTTAATTAGGGTTAAACACTGGATAAAAAATCTATTTGTTTTTGCTCCACTTTTATTCTCTAAAAACCTTTTTAACAAATCTTTTTTTCTACAAACTTTTGTATCTTTTATCTTACTTTCATTATTAACAAGTGGCCTCTATGTTTTTAATGATATAAAAGATTTAGAAAATGATAAACTTCATCCAGCAAAAAAGGAGAGACCTTTAGCAAAAAGACTTTTTTCAAAAAATTTTGCATTAATAATTTCAATTTTATTTATCTCAATCTCACTTATTTTTTCATTTTTTTTAAATTATAAATTAACACTCCTTTTTATTTTTTATATTTTTATTAACATTTTGTATACAATCTATTTTAAAAAAATAGTTATCATAGATGTTTTTGTAATTGCTTTAAATTTTATATTGAGAATTTTAACAGGTTCTATAGCAACAGGAATTAATATTTCAAGTTGGCTAATTCTTTGCACACTTTTTCTATCACTATTTTTGGGATTTTCAAAAAGAAGATTTGAAATTATATCTTTAAAAGAAAATGCAAATAGACATCGAGAAGTTCTTTCTTCTTACTCTGTTGATTTCCTCGATAAAATAATTGTTGTTTTATCAACTTCAACAATTCTGTCTTATGCTTTGTATACAGTATCAACCGAAACAAAAGAAAAATTTGGAGAATCTCTTGTTTATACAATCCCATTTGTTGTTTATGGAATTTTAAGATATTTATATTTAATTTATAAAACAAATGAAGGAGAACCAACAAAGCTTGTAACTTCTGATATCCCTCTTATATTAACAATTACTTTTTGGATTATAACTTCTATTATTTTTATTTATAGATAAATTTATTATAATCTATTATAAAAGAGGTGTTATTTTGATAAGAGATTATAAAGATTTTAAACCAAAAATTGGAAAGAAGTCTTGGATAAGTGAAACTGCCTATATTATAGGAAATGTTGTTATTGGAGATAATGTGGGTGTTTGGTTTGGTGCTGTTATAAGGGGGGATGTAGATTCAATAACAATTGGTGATGATACAAATATTCAGGATAATTCAGTTATTCATTCTGAACCTAACTATCCAACAAAAATTGGAAAGGGTGTTACAATAGGTCACAATTCAATTATACATGGATGTGAAATAGGTGATAACACTCTTATAGGTATGGGTTCGATCATTTTAAATGGTGCAAAAATTGGAAATAATTCAATAGTCGGTGCAGGTTCTGTTGTTACAGAAGAAAAAGTTTTTGAAGATAATTCATTGATACTCGGTACACCTGCAAGATTTTTGAGGAAATTGACAAATGAAGAGATAAACAGAATAAAACAGAATGCAAAAGCATACATATCTCTAAAAGATCAGTATTTAAAATAATTTTATCTATTATAATTTTAGAGGTATAGATGAGTTTGAGAGAGAAAATTGAGGTCGCAAAAGAAGAAAGAGAAGGAGATGTTATTTTAAAAGATGTAAAAATAGTTAATGTTTTTGATAATTCAATTGAAGAAGGAGACATTATTATTTATGAAAATGAAATTGTTGGAGTTGGAAAATATAATAAAGCAAAAGAGATTTACAATTTAAAAGGATATTATGCTTCACCTGGTTTAATAGATAGTCATATACATATAGAAAGTACATTTTTAACACCAGGTGAATTTGCAAAAGCTGTTATACCCCAAGGCACTTTATGTGTTATTGCTGATCCTCATGAAATAGCAAATGTATCAGGAATAAGAGGTATAAAATATATTTTGAATGCCTCAGAAAATTTACCTATGGATATATTTTTTATGTTACCTTCTTGTGTTCCTTCATCACCTTATGAAAATTCAGGCGCAAGATTAAATATAGAACATCTCTATCCATTTTTATCAAATGATAGAGTTATTGGACTTGGTGAGATGATGAACTATCCTGGTGTATTAAATTGTGATGCGGATGTTTTAAAAAAATTGGAATATTTCGAAAATAAAATTATAGATGGACATGCCCCTTTTTTACTTGGTAATTATCTTAACGCATACATAACAGGTGGTATCAAATCTGATCATGAATGCACAAATTTACCAGAAGCAAGAGAAAAATTAAAAAAGGGAATGTGGATAATGATAAGAGAAGGAAGTGCTGCTAAAGATTTAGATGCTTTATTTCCATTGATTGATGCAAATACTTATCCAAGAATATTATTATGCACAGACGATAGACACCCAAAAGACCTGATAAAAGAGGGACATATCAACTCAATTTTAAAAAAACTTGTAAAAAAAGGACTCGACCCAGTTTTATCAATAAGACTTGCAACATTAAATCCTTCAAGATATTTTAATTTACCTAAAATTGGAGCTATTGCACCAAATTATTATGCGAATATTATTGTTTTCTCAGATTTAAATAATTTCGAACCTCTTCTTACCTTTTATAAAGGAAATCTTGCTGCGAAAGAGGGAGTTCCAATGTTCTCTTATGAAAAAACAAAATCTGAGGGAGGAGTAAAAAATACTATTAACATCAAAACTTTAACATACGATAAGATTAAAATTAAAGCTTTGAGTGATTCTATAAATGTAATAGGTGCCTCTTCAAAATCTTTAATAACTGAAAGATATATCTTAAAAGCAAAAATTGAAGATGGATATGTTGTATCAGATACAAAAAAAGATATCTTGAAAATAGTTGTAGTTGAAAGACATAAAGCAACTGGAAATGTAGGAGTAGGATTTGTTAAGGGATTTAAATTGAAAGAAGGAGCAATAGCTTCCTCAATTGCCCATGATCATCATAATATTATATCAATAGGGACAAATGACAAAGATATCTTGCTTTCGATTTCTATACTTGAATCTTATGGCGGAGGAATATCAATTGCAAAGAACGGTAAAATTTTACATTTATTATCACTTCCTTATGGAGGTTTGATGACAGACAAAAGCGCAAAAGAGGTTAATGAAGAATATAATAGATTGCTTTTTATAGCAAACAAATTCGGAGTTGAACTTGAGGATCCATTTATGACCCTCTCTTTTATGGCACTACCTGTTATTCCACATCTTAAAATAACAGATATAGGTTTAGTTGATACAGATAATTTTAAAGTTATATCAATTTTTGATGTTGGAGGATAAAGATTGAAAATAATAACTGGAGGGATGGTTTTTTATAATGGAAAACTTGAAAATTTAGATATCTTGATTGAAAAAGAATCAATAATAGGTATCGGTAAATTTACATTAGAAGGTAAAGAGATAATTGATGCAACTGGTTTAATAATCTTACCTGGTGGAATAGATATGCATGTTCATTTCAATGATCCTGGTTTTACAAATAGAGAAGAATTTGATACTGGAACTAAGGCAGCAATATCTTCAGGAATAACAACAATTGTAGATATGCCCTGCACATCAATTCCACAAATAAAAAATAAAAAATCTCTTTTCATAAAATTAGATTCAATTAAAAACAAGGCTTTTTGTGATTATGCACTTTATGGTGGTATCACTGGAGATATGGTAAGGGAATCTAATTTTAATGATCTTTTAGAACTGTATGATGAAGGAGTTGTTGGTTTTAAAATTTATGGTTATTCATCTGCTCCTTATTATGAACATCTAACTTATGGTGAGATGTATGACCTTTTTTCCTTTTTAAAAAATAGAGACATTCTGTTTACAATTCATGCAGAGGATTTTTCAATCATAGATCATTTTATGGAAAAGGTAAAAAAAGATAAAAATTTAAAAGGTGGAGAAGCATGGATAAAAGCAAGACCATATTTGGCAGAACCAATTTCAATCTGGAACACATCAAGATTAATTAAAGATACAAATTTAAGGTTACATATTGCACATATATCAACAAGTGAAGGTGTTAGGATAGTTAAGGAGAGAAAAGAGCAGGGAGTTAAAATTAGTTGTGAAGTGACTCCGAATCATCTTTTATTAACACAAGATGATTTAATAAGTAATCCAAAACTTGTAAAAACCTCACCTCCTGTTAGATGTTATGAGAATAAAGAGCTTTTATGGAAATATTTAGAAAATAAAATTATTGATTGTGTGGCATCTGACCACTTTTCTGGTGAATGGAAAAGTGAAAAAGATAAAGATGATATATTTGAAATAGCCTCTGGAATATCTGGAATCGATACTATCTTTCCAATTATTTTTTCTGAGGGAGTAGTGAAAAAAAGAATTTCAATAAAAAGATTTGTCGAGGTTATGAGTGAAAATCCAGCAAAAATTTCAAATATAAGTAAAAATAAAGGCGGAATTGAAGTTGGGAAAGATGCTGATCTTGTTTTTATTGATTTGAAAAGAAAATGGAATGTGAAAGGTAATCTATTTTATAGTAAAGGTAAATATACACCTTTTGAAAATTTTGAAATTTTTGGAAAAGTTATTAAAACAATTCTAAGAGGTGAGGTTGTTTTTGATGAAAGTATGGGGTTTCTAATTGAAGGTGGATATGGAAAATGGATTAAAAGAGAATATTAATTTGAATGAATATAATAGTTGAAAAAGAGTGGATAAAAACAAAAGATGATTTTATAAAAAATGGGAAAAAATTGATGGTTATAGGGGGTTCAGATTCGGGAAAATCAACATTTATTCTTTATCTTGCTAATGAAATTTTCAAAATTGGAAAAAAAGTTGGAGTTTTAGATTTGGATATAGGACAATCTAATATAGGTCCTCCTGGCAAAATAGGTTTTGGAAAAGTTAGAAAAAATTTAAATAATTTATCTGAAATAAAACCTGAAAAAATGTATTTTATTGGTGGAGTATCTCCTAAGGGTAATCTTTTACAATTGGTTGTTGGCAGTTTCAAACTTTTAAAGGAGATGGAGAAAGAATTTTTAGATTATATCTTGATAGATACAACAGGTTTGGTTAATGGTATAATTGCAGAGGTTCTTAAACATAATAAAATTGAAGTTTTGGATCCTGACTATATCATTATTTTTGAAAATGAAAACGAGATAGATAATTTAATTAAACCTTTTATTTATGGAAACAAAAAAATAATAAAAATAAAACCATCTTCAAATAGCATTGAAAGGACAAGATTAGAAAGGATAGAGTATAGAAATAAAAAATTTAGAGAATATTTTTCAAATAGTAAAAGAGTAGAAATTCATTTTAATGAAAATAATATAATTGGTTATGATTTTAAAAAATATACTCCACTTCAAAACTCGATTGTTGGACTTTTGGATAAAGATAGATTTCTTCTCTGTCTTGGAATATTAGAAAGTATAAATGAAGATAGAGATTCAATGATAATTAAAGCGCCAATAGATGATAAAAATGAGATAAAATTTATAAAATTTTCAAATTTATATGTCAATATGGTGTCTGACACCAAAATGACATAATTTCTAAAGATTATATTAAACCTAAATCTTTTCCACCTTTATAGAGTGCTCTTAAGGCTTTATCAATATCTTCTGAGGAGTGTGATGCCATAATACAAGAACGAAGTCTTGAAGTTCCAGGAGGTATTGCAGGAGTTAATATTGGAAATATTAAAATTCCCTCATCCCATAAAATCCTTGTGAGTTTAAGAGCAAGTTCATCATCTTTTAAAAGAATAGGGACAATCGCTGATTGAGTATTCATCGTATTGTAACCCATTTTTTTAAGCTCTAAAGTGTAATGATTTATATTTTCCCAAAGTTTTTTTATTCTCCATTTTTCTTCTTCTATAATATCAAAAGACTTAATAGCAGCCATTACCTGTGGTGGAGGTAAGGCGGCAGAAAAAATATATGCTCTTGAATTATGTTTTATAAAATCTATTAAATTCTTATCACCTGCTATATATCCCCCAACAGATGGTATAGTTTTTGATAGAGTTCCCATATCAATATCAACTTCATTGTTAATGTTAAAATATTCTTCAATTCCTTTTCCATTTTTACCCAAAACCCCAACTGAATGTGCTTCATCAACCATTAAAACAGCGTTATATTTTTTCTTTAATTCGATAAGTTCTGGAAGCGGAGTTATATCTCCATCCATTGAATAAATTGCATCAACAACTATTAGTTTTACTTTGTCATCAGGAGTTTCTTTCAAAAGATCCTCAAGATGCTCCATATCATTATGATCAAATCTTATAAAATTTGCTCTCGATTGAATTGCACCATCTACAATACTTGCATGGTCATATTTATCGCAAAAAACATAATCATCTTTAGTTAATAGAGTAGATATTGTTGTTAAATTTGTTACATATCCACTACTGAAAACTGCGCTTGCCTCTCTTTCCTTAAATTTTGCAATTCTCTCCTCGAGTTGGATATGAAGTTTGGTTGTTCCTGCAAGAAGTCTTACTCCATGAGCACCTGTACTGAACTCATCAATTGCTTTTTTACTTACTTCATTTATTTTTGGATGATTTAAAAGTCCAAGATAAGAATAAGAACCAAACATAATCATATCTTTGCTTTCAACAATAACATGAGCATCATAAATTTTTTCAATAGGCGCTTGATAGAAATATAAATTCCTTTTTTTTGCATCATTCAACCTTTCCAAAAATCTATCTATTCTTTCATTTAGGGGATTCATTAATTCCTCCTTGGTAAAAATTACTTTTTTAATTATACTATATTTGATAAAATTTTAATGAGTTTAATTATTTGGAGGTGTTTTATGGAGTTCCAAATTTTTTTACCAACTAAAGTTTTTTTTGGAAAAGAATATCTTTCAAAGATTAAAGAGATAAAGAATTTTTTAGGCAAAAGAGCATTTATAGTAACTGGACAAAAATCAACGAAAGTTAGTGGTTCATTATCAAATTTGATAAATTATCTAAAAGAAATTGATGTTAATTTTGTTATTTTCGATAAAGTTATTCCAAATCCAGATACTAAAATTGTTATTGAAGGTGGAGAAAAGTATATTGAAAATGATTGTACTTCAATAATTGCAATTGGAGGTGGGAGTAGTATTGATGCTGCAAAAGCAATTGGTGTTTATGCTGTTAACAGAGAAATAGTTCCCTTTTTAACTGGAGAAAAAGTTTTAAAAAACAAAATTCCAACTCTTGTTGCAATTCCAACTACTTCAGGAACTGGTTCTGAAGTAACAAAATTTGCAGTTATCACTTATGAAAATAAAAAACTTGCAGTTACATCAGAATTAATAATTCCAGACTTTGCAATTCTTGATCCACTACTCACCCTAACAATGAGTGAAAAAATTGTAAGAGATACAGGATTAGACGCTTTATCTCATGCACTTGAAGGTTTATTTTCAATTGGTTCAAGCCCATTTTCTGATATTTTTGGTTATGAATCAATAAAAATAATATATAAATATTTACCAAGAAGTTTTTCAAGTAGTGATGACTTAGAAGCAAAAGAGATGATGCATCTCGCTTCAATGTATGCTGGAATCCAAATATCTCATAGTGGAACAGGTATTGTTCATGCAATGGGATATCCTCTTACATTAAGATATGAATTTCCTCACGGTTATTCTAATGCTATTCTTATGCCATATGTTTTTAAATTTGAACTACCAAATGTATATGAAAAAATGGCTAAAGTTATTGAAGTTTTAGATTTATCAACAGGAGATAAACATAAAGATGCAGAAAAATTGATTGAATTATTGATAAATTTCAACAAAATGATGAATATTCCTTTGTGTTTGAAAGATTTAAAAGTTAAGGAAAATGAATTAAAAAATTTTGCTGAAGAAGTGGATAAAAATGAAAGATTAAAAAAAATTTCTCCAAGAGCTCCAAGTTATGATGAAATATTATCTATTTACCAAAATACATATTTTGGTGTATTATAGTTAGGTGAATAAAAAAACATTTAATCCGATAGATATTTTATCAATAGTTTTAATTTTTTCCATTTTCTATTTTGTATTTATTGGAAGTAAAAATTATTCTCAAGTTGCAGTACAACAAAAAGGAATAATACTTTCAGTGAAATATTTACCACTTTATTCTTTCTATTCTATTTTAAGAGTTTTTATAGCATTTATCTTATCATTTATATTTGCTATTATCTATGGATACCTTGCATATAGCAATAAAACATTAGAAATTTTTTTAATACCCCTTCTTGATGTTCTTCAATCAATTCCTGTTTTATCTTTTTTGCCTCCAGTTTTCTTTTTTATGTTTTCTGTTTTTAATGGTTCGAGAATTGGGCTTGAACTTGCATCTATTATTCTTATATTTACAGGTCAAGTTTGGAATCTTATTTTCAGTTTTTACAACTCCTTAAAAACCACACCAAGAGAATTGGATGAATGTGCAAAAATAAATAGATTGAATTTCTGGCAAAGATTTACATTACTTGATCTTCCCCATGCTTCTATCAATTTAATTTGGAATAGCATGATGTCAGTTGCTGGTGGGTGGTTTTTCTTGATGGCTTGTGAAAATTTTTCCATTATAGATCAAAGTTATACAATTACTGGACTTGGTTCCTTTCTTGCAAAAGCATCTGAAGAAGGAAATTTAAATTTAATGCTTCTTGGATTAGGAACTTTAATTTTAATAATTATTTTAATAGATCAATTAATTTGGAGACCATTAATAGCTTGGTCAAGTAAGTTTAAATTAGAAGAAAAAGGTGAAAAAGAGATTAAATCTATAGTTCTTGATTGGTACCAAAAATCAAATATTATCAATTTCCTTTCAAAGACATTTGTTTCTCCTTTTGATAAAATGATGACAAAAATTTTTTCGAAAAAGAAAAGTTCAAGCGAAAATTTTACTGTTGAAGTAATTAAGAAAATAGCTTCTTATATAATTTTTGGATTAATATTTTTATTAATATTAAGGGGTTTTGAGGGTTTAATAAAACTCATAAGTTCAGTTTCATTGAAAGATTGGATACTAATTTTTAAAAGTGGATTTTATACTTTTATAAGAGTGATACTTGCTGTTGCAATAGGATATATGTGGACAATACCTGTCGGAGTTAAAATTGGTATCAATCCAAAATTATCCAAGTATGCACAACCAATTGTACAGATATTAGCATCAATTCCTGCAACTGCTATTTTCCCAATTATTTTGTTATTCTTTTTAAAATTTAAAGGTGGCTTAAATATAAGTTCCATAATTTTAATGGCTTTAGGAACTCAATGGTATCTACTCTTCAATGTAATTAGCGGCGCGAATCAGATTCCTGAAGATTTAATAGAGGTAAGTAAAATTTTTGATATTAAAGGTAAAAAATGGTGGTCTATTTTAGCAGTCCCTGCTATTTTTTCATCACTCGTAACTGGCGGCATCACAGCTTGGGGTGGTGCTTGGAACTCAAGTATTGTATCCGAATATGTTAATTTTGGAGGAAAGGTATATCAGATTACAGGACTTGGCTCGTTAATAAGTAGTGCTACTCAAAGTGGAAATACTCCATTGCTTGCATCAAGTACTTTATTTATGGCTATTATTGTAGTATTATTTAATAGATTCTTCTGGAGAAGAATGTATACCCTTTCAGAAGAGAAATATCATTTGGAGTGATACTATGAATTTACTTGAGGTAAAAAATATTAGTAAAAAATTTCAATTTCCAGGAAAAAAAGAAATTTATGTTCTAAAAAATATCAATTTCAATGTAAAAGAAGGAGAAATTGTTTCCATTTTAGGACCTTCTGGCTCAGGAAAATCAACTCTGATAAGAATAATTGCTGGTCTTATCAAACCAGATGAAGGAATCGTTTTATATAGAAACAAAGTAGTAACTGATGTTAATCCAGGTGTTTCAATGGTTTTTCAAAATTTTGGTCTTTTTCCATGGCTTACAGTTGAAGAAAATGTCTTATTAGGACTAATTTCTAAAGAAATGTCTATAGAAGAGAAAAAAGAAAAAGCTTTAAAAGTAATTGATACCGTTGGTTTAGATGGTTTTGAAAAAGCATATCCGAAAGAACTTTCAGGTGGAATGAAACAAAGAGTAGGGGTTGCAAGAGCGCTTGTGGTTGAACCTGATATATTAATTATGGATGAACCTTTTTCTTCTCTTGATATATTGACTGCTGAAAATTTAAAAGATGACCTTTTAGAGTTATGGATTGGAAATAAAATACCAACAAAAGCTATTGTTTTAATAACTCATAACATAGAAGAGGCTGTGTATATGTCAGACAGAATTATTATAATAAGCAAAGACCCAGGAAGAATAGTAGAAGAAATTGAAGTTAATATTCCTCATTGGAGAGATAAAAATTCACCAAAATTTTTATCATTAATTGATAGAGTTTATACAACATTAACTGGCGGTGAAATAGAGAAAGAAAAAGAGATCCTTAGAGCATCAAAGGAGATATTAATTGTTCCCTATGCAAGAGTTGGAGCAATTACAGGTTTCGTTGAACTCATTGCTGATCTTGGAGGTAAAACTGATTTATTTAAAATTGGTACAGAATTATATATAAATTTAGAAGACCTCTTACCAGTAGTTGAGGCTTCAGAACTTATTGGATTTACAAACTATAAACAGGGCGATGTCGAACTAACAGAAGATGGAGAAAAATTTGTTGAAGCTGATGTTTTAAAAAAGAAGGAGATCTTTAGAGAGAAAGTTTTAGAAAATGTTTTTTTAATTAAACAGATAGTAAGAGTATTAAAATCAAAAGCCAATAAAAGAATATCAGAAGATTTTTTCCTTGATATTCTTGAAAGAAGATTGACAAGAAGCGAGGCTGAAAAGCAACTTGATATATTAATTGATTGGGGAAGATATGCTGAACTTTTTACATATGATGACGAAACTGATGAACTCATACTTGAAGAAGAAACAGAAATAAATTTAGAGAAATGAATTTTGAAGTAAAAGAAAAATTAGATGATATAAGAATTTCTAAATTAAAAATAGATGATATTGAAATTGAAACACCTATTTTTATGCCTGTTGGAACTCAAGCAACTGTTAAAACCTTATCTTCTGATGAAGTCTGGAATTTAGGTTACAGGTTGATTCTTGTCAATACATATCATCTTTATCTCCAACCAGGTGAAGAAGTTATAAAATCATTTAATGGTATTAAAAATTTTATGAAATGGAGAGGACTTCTTTTGTCTGATTCTGGTGGTTTTCAAGTTTTATCTCTATCTGATATTAGAGAAATTAGAAATGACGGTGTCTTATTCAAATCATTCATAGATGGAAGTGAACATTTTTTTACACCTGAATTTGTTGTTAAATTTCAAGAGATCCTTGGTGTTGATATTATGATGACACTCGATATATGCCCACCATATGGAATTGATGAAGAGGAATTGATTAAATTTACTAATTTGAGTATAGATTGGGCAAAAAGAGGGAAAGGTGTTAAAGAAGAAGGCAAGGGTTTTCTATTTGCAGTGATACAGGGTGGATTAAATTTATATTTGAGAATGAAAGCAGTTGAGGAACTTGAAAAAGAAAATTTTCCTGGTTATGGAATTGGTGGTCTTTCAATTGGAGAGCCTTGGGAAAAAACAAAAGATTTTCTTAAAGATTTTGTAAAAAAAATGCCAAATGATAAACCAAGATATTTTATGGGTCTTGGAGACCCAATAAGTATAATGGATGCAGTTGAAAGTGGGGTAGATATGTTTGATTGTGTTTATCCAACAAGAATCGCAAGAAATAGAACTCTTCTTACAAAATTTGGAAAATTAAGAATAACAAAAAGTGAATACAAAAATGATGAAAGGCCTATTGAAGAAGATTGTGATTGCTATGCCTGTAAAAATTTTAGTAGAGCATATCTTCACCATCTTTTTAAAGCAAAAGAGATCCTTGCTCCAAGACTTGCTTCAATTCATAACTTGAGATTTATGTATAGATTTATTGAAGATTTGAAAAATTCAATAAAAGAAAAAAAATATTATCAATTTAGAAATGAATTCGAGAAAAATTATATAAGAGAGTATAATGGAAATGAGGAGGTTAATTATGAAAATTAAAATAATTATTTTTTTAATCTCTTTAATTATTACATTAAATTTATCCTGTTCTAAAATAGATGTTAATGAAGTTAGAGAATATGCAGATCCAATGACTGAAAATTTACTTATTGGTAGAAATGAGAAAAATTACGAAAAATATTCAAAAGATTTCAGTGATAAAATGAAAGAGGCAGTATCTGAAGACAAATTTTTGGAAAGTATAGATTTAATCGAAGGAAAAATTGGCAAATATATAGAGAATTCTAAGAAATTTGACTCAGTTACAAAAAATAATAACTATATTATTGTTACTTACAAAGCTAAATTCACAAATGAATCAAATAATGTTACAGTAAGAACAGTATTTGAAGATGTAAATGGCGAAATGAAGATAAGTGGGGAATTCTATGATTCACCAAAATTAAGAAAATAAAAATGAGAGAAGAGATAAAAAAATCGATTATCTTCATAATGCTTGTATTAATAATAAGTTATGTAGTTGGTTTTTCTGTAATTTTTTTAAAGAGTAGAATAGTTTTCTCCCAAAATTTTTTTACTATATTTCCCATAATTTATATGTACATTCCACTTTTTATTGTTTTAATAGTTGAAAAATATATATTCCATAAAAGTTTAAAAGACCTTGGCATATATTTTAAATTTAATATATACATACTATTAGCAATTGTCATGCCAATAATCTTAATTTTCTTATCACTATTTTCAAGTTTAATTTTAAAAGATATAAGTTTAAATTTAAATTACTTTAAACCAGATTATATTGCATTAATAATTCTTCAAGGAGTAATAATAGGTTCAACAATTAATGCTTTAGTTGCTTTAGGAGAAGAATTTGGATGGAGAGGTTATCTTCTTAAAAATCTAATACATCTTGGATTTTATAAATCATCATTAATAATTGGTTTTGTTTGGGGTATATGGCATGCTCCAATGGTTTTATTGGGATTGAATTATCCTGATCATGAATTTTTAGGTATTTTTATGATGGTGATATTTTGTATTTTATTAACACCGATTATGGTTTATTTAACTTTGAAATCAAAATCAATAATAACTCCCTCAATTTTTCATGGAGTTCTAAACGCTTTTGGAGGACTTCATTGGATATTACTTATCGGAGGTAATGATTTAAACATAGGAATAACAGGATTTGCAGGTTTTATAGTTTTAATAATTTTTAACATCCTTCTTATCCCTATTTTTAATAAATTAAACAAAGAATTAATAACAACAATTATATAAATATATTAAAAATTTTTCTATATTTAGTAACTGGAGAATTTTATATAATATTATTATAGAAAAGAAAATTTTATCTAAAGGCTTAAAATGAAGAAATATGAATCACCAACAATTGAAAATGGCAGGAGGGCTTGATGGTAGTAAGCCGGGAGAATATGAATAATGTGATATTTACCCTAAATATAAAAAAAATGCATACATTTTTTTACTATTACCTATATTAATTTCATGTTTTGTTATAATTTATGCAATAAGTTATTTATTAATAAAAAAACTCCAAATTGGTACAGAATTATTATAACAATACCGCTCTGCTTTTTAATTATAGTATTATTTCTTCATGATTTATTCATATGCAAAACTATGAGATATGAATTCAAAGAAGATGGATTATATCTTATTTGTGGTAAATATAAAGATAAAATAGATTATAAAGATATAGAAAGTTGGGAAAACAAAAATTTAACTTTCAATCCATTAGCAAGTACAAGAATACCAGGGTTTTCATTGGGAGATTGTTATTATTCGGATGAAGGCAGCACGGTTAGAATGTATACAACTTCAAGCGGAAAAGATATTCTTTTGATAAAAACTAAAGGAATTAAATATGGAATTACTCCTGAGAAAATAGATGATTTTATTTTAGAATTAGAGAAAAGAGTCAAAGAATAATTTATAAAATGTATATGAAAAAAATATTTAAAGCAAGAGATAAATTTTTGTATATCTTTTTTTATTGATTTTATCATTAATTTTTCTTGTTATTTTAATAAATTTAATTAAAGATTAAAAATTATGACTACTGAATTCTATTTGACAATATTAGTTTGTTTCTTCTAATCAATTTCATTCAAACCATAAATGAATATATCATTTTAGTTTTAGACATCGAAATAACACAAGATTACTGAAAAACTTTCCATTTTGTCATTCTCGTCCTCGATAAAGCTGGGCAAACGGGAATCCAGTATTTCATTTTGTCATTCCCGTGTAAGTAGAAATTTAGTATTTTTATGGGTAATACATATTCCTACTTTCATGGGAACGATGGATTGTTATCATTCCAACCTATTTGTCATTCCCTTGAAAGCGGAAATCCAGTATTTCATCCGGTAAAATAGATTCCTGCTCACGCAGAAATAAGGGTTTAAATGACTTTTTCAGAAACCTCAACACATATACTTGACAAATTAGTACAATTTTATATATTAATTGAGAATTGAATTTATTGGAGGTTTTTTAATTTTATGAATGGAAACAATAAAGACGAAGATAAACCACGAAGTAGGCAAAATGGAATGAAACCTAAAAAACAGTTAGGTCAAATTTCAAATCTTGAAGAATATATTAAAAGTCATGCAAGTCAAATAAAAATTTCTCCATTTCTAATTAGTAGTGAAGTTGAAAAACAGGAGATCAAAAGTATTATAAAAAAAGAAATAGATAAATTTCTTGAGATTTTAAATCCTGACTATGATGCAAGAATCCTTGATCTTATATCAAGTCATGGTGAATATGCATTAGAACTCGCAAGAAGAGGTTTTGAAAATGTTGAAGGTCTTGATAGGTCAAGCATACTTGTACAAAAAGCAAAAACTAATGCTGAAAAAGAAGGTATAAAAGTAAAATATAGAGAAGGAACACCAAGAAAATTATCTTATCCTGATAGTAGTTTTGATATTGTACTTCTTGTTGGTAATGTTTTTGGATTTTTTGATACTCCTCTGGATGCATTGAATGTTTTAAAAGAAATCTTCAGAATTTTAATTCCAAATGGAAAAATTTTAATTGATATTATTGATAGTGAATATGAAAAGAAAAATATTATACCTTATTATTGGCAATGGCTTGATAAAAAACATTTTATTTTAAGAGAAACAAATCTATCTTTAGATGGGGAAAGTTTAATAATTAGAGAGATTTTGAATCATGTTGAAAAGGGAATTTTGAAGGATAGTTTTTTCTCAATTAGACTTTACTCAAAAGAGTTAATATTGAATTTAATTAAGGAAGCATGTTTCAAAAATATAAAGATAATCGATCACTCAATAGAGATAAAAAGTCATATATCAAACTTTCAAATTGGAGAAAAACATATACTTTTTACAGGTTTAGCTGAAAAAGAGAATGAAGAGAAAAAGTTAAGAATTAGAAAAGAACAAAGAAATATTGCTGTAATACTTGGAGATCCAACAAAAAAAGATCCACTAAAACCTAATAATATTTTTGATGAAGATGATTTTAAAGCAATAGATAAACTTAAAGAAAGTTTAAAACAGATAAAAGGTTATAATTTTATTTATATAAATAATCATGATAATCTGATAAAAGAGATTGAAAAATTAAAAGATAAATTAGATTATGTATTAAATTTTTGTGATGAAGGTTATTATAACGATCCAACAAAAGAATTACATATACCTGCTCTTCTTGAGATGCTTGGAATTAATTACACTGGAGCATCTCCTCAGTCTCTTGCTCATTCATATGATAAATCTTTAGTAAGAGGAGTAGCAAGAGAAATGGGCATTTCAGTTCCAGATGCTTTTTTAATAAAACCAGGTGAAAACATATTTGAACTACCATTTCCATTTCCTGTTATAGTTAAACCAAATTTTGGAGATTCGAGTTTTGGAATAACTCAAAAAAATGTTTCTTATAACATTGAAGATTTGATTAATGCAATTAGATATATAAGAGACCTTTTCGGTTATGATAAACCTATTTTAATAGAAGAATTTCTAACAGGAAAAGAGTTAAGTATTGGAATTATTGGTAATCCGCCAAAATATCCATATAAACTTTTACCTGTTGCAGAATTAGATTATTCCTCTGTGCCAGATAATTTACCAAAAATTTGCGGGTATGAAGCAAAGTGGCTACCAGATTCACCTTACGGGAAAATCAAATTTGTAAAAGCTGATATACCAGAAGAAATGGAAAGAGACTTACTTGAATCGAGTATAAAACTTTTTGAAAGATTAGATTGTAGAGATTATTCAAGATTTGATTTTAGATTAAACTCAGAAGGTTATCCAAAACTTCTTGAAGTTAATCCTAATCCAGGATGGCATTTTGATGGTTTTTTAGCAGAAATTGCAAGAATCGATAACATTGATTACAAAACTTTAATTGAATATATCTTAAAATCTACTGAGATAAGATTAGGTTTATTATCAAGTGATCTTTTTTAATTTTTTTAAAAATTATTAAAATTATTAAATAACCTAATCTGTGTTTTCTTCTTTATTATGCTCCCTTTTAATAACTCCCCAATGATAAATATAAATTGGTATGCCTACAATCAATAAAGCAATGCTTCTTGTTAATGTATCAGCTATATATGGAATATAACCTATTTTTTCAGCTTTTTGTTTATAATTTTCGTAATCATTTTTCCATCGTTCTAAAGATTGTTTCTGCTCATTAGTTAACTCAATCTTATTTATAGTTTCATCAAATTTTAAATCATCTAAAAAATATGGATAGGGTAGTTGCACATATCCATATTTATATTCAAGAGCATCCTTAAAAAATGTTAATTGTAAGCCGAGATTAATCAACCCAACTGAACCCATAATAATAAGTATTAAACCAACAAGAGAAAAAAGATAAAGGTAAATCTTTCTTATTGTAAATTTACTCATAATACCTCCTTAAGTTTTTATAATAGTAAACAACTGATGTTGAAAAAAGTTTCATAAAATTGTAATATTTTAATTATACTATTTTTTGGAGGTAACAATGGAAGGTGAGATTAGAGAATTTGAAGGTAAATTACTTAATTCGATAGATGATTTTATTGAAAATTCTATTAAAGGACCTCAAATTGTTAATATTGAAAATTATAAACTTATGATTAGTGAAGAAGGGGATATAAAAAAAGAGTATAAATATGATGATTTGATAAATAATTTTGATTCTATAAAAAAAGTTATAACTCTTTATTGTGTTGATGGTTGGAGTGTTGATATATTATGGGAAGGAATTCTTGTGAAAGATATTTTGGAAGATTCAAAAGTAAATTTACATTATCTTTCAATAATATTTTATGGAGTCGATGGTTATACAACTTCTTTATTAAAAGATTATTTATTTGATAATAACACTTTTCTATCATATAAAATGAATGGCATAATTTTACCCAATGAAAGAGGTTTTCCATTTCAACTTATTGGAGAATCTAAGTGGGCATATAAATGGATAAAATGGGTAAATAAAATTGAATTATCTAACAATGTAAATTTTAAAGGATACTGGGAAAGTAGAGGTTATTCAAACAGTGCAAATCTTAATGAACCATTTTTTAGTAAGTAATTTATTTTGACAATTCAAAAAAATAAATTAAACTTATATAGGTTATAGAGAATTTATTAAAAGGAGGAATATAGATGAAAAGAGTTTCTTTAAAGGTGATGAAAAGAGACACAATGAAAAAAAGCGATTTAAGAAAATTAAGAGAAAAAGATTTAGTACCTGGAGTTATATATGGTGAAGGTTTAGAAGATAACATTTTAATTTCAGTCCCTTTAAAAAATATAACTAATCTAATAAGACTTGAAAGTGAAGAGGATTTTCTTGTCGAACTTGAGATAGAAAAAAGTAAGAAAAAATTTATAGCTGTACTACAAGATGAACAATTTAATCCTATAACAGATGAAGTAACGCATGTTGATTTTTATTCAGTTTCTCTTGAAAAATCGATCACTTCAAAAGTTCCAATACATTTTATTGGAGAGCCAATTGGCGCTAAAGAAGGTGGAGTATTATTCAGAACACTTTATGAAGTTGAATTGGAAGCAAAACCATTAGATTTACCATCTTTCATTGAAGTGAATATAAGTGATTTAAAAATCGGTGATTCAATTCATATATCTGATTTAGAGATATCTCCAAATGTAAAGATATTACATAACCCTGATGAGACAATTGTAACTGTTTCAACACCAACAAAAGAAGAAGTTAAAGTTGAAGAGGTTCCAGTAGAAGCTGAAGAGGTAACCCAAGAAGGAGCTGGAACACAAGCAACTACACAAGAGACAAAAGAGAAAAAAGAAGAAAAGAAATAATTTGTGTATGTAATAATCGGATTAGGAAACCCAGAATTTGAATTTTTAGGAACAAGACACAATATAGGTTTTGATTTTATCAATTTTCTATCAAAAAAATGGAAAATTAAAATTAATGAAATAAAATGGAAGAATGAGATTGGTAAAGGGGAGATTTTTTTTGAGGATAAAAAAGAGGATATTTTATTAGTTAAACCCTTAACCTATATGAACATTGCTGGTGAAGTAGTTAATGAACTATATAAAAATTTGAAAATTGATTTAAAAAAATATGTAATCGTTCATGATGACCTCGATCTTCCAGTCGGAGGAGTTCAATTTATTTTTAATAGAGGAGATGGAGGTCATAATGGTGTAAAATCAATAATAAATAATTTAAATAGTAATCAATTCTTTAGATTGAGGATAGGAATTGGAAGACCTCCAATTGATATTGATCCAATAAATTATGTTCTTAGTCCAGTGTTATTTCATGATAGAAAAATTTATAAAAAAGCATTTAATCTTGCTGAAGATATATTAAAATCTTTTATTTTTTATGGTGAACAAAAAGCAGTATCAAAATCAAATAAAAAAGGAATTTATTGATCTTTTATTTTATGATTTAAAAGATATACCTGATGAAATAGGTGGCATAACAAGAGGTTCTCTTCCTTTTTTATTGGTTAAATTAAATTCAATTTCACCAAATCTATTTTTTATATCAAGTGATGAAAAAGAGTTATATGAAATATATGAAGAGTGCTTATCTTTTGACGAAAATAAAAATGAAATTTTTATATCTGAGATTGATAAGAATAACCCTGTAAAAACGATAAATTTTATCAACTCTTTAAAAAAGATAAGTAGTAAAAAAGAATTTATCGCTTTTTTAACTTATAAAAGTTTGTTTGAAAATAGTTTTATAGAGGATAAGAAAATTATCCTATCAAAAAATAAGGAGATCAATTTTAATCAAATAATTAAAAACTATTTAAACGATTATGAAAGAGTTAATTTTATTAAATCACAAGGAGAATATGCAATAAGGGGAGGCATTATTGATATATTTCTGATTGATAAGATAAACCCTGTAAGAATAATTTTTGATGGAAATTTAATAGAAGATATAAGGGAATTCGATCCTTTTACTCAAAAATCTATAAAAATTATAGATAAGGTAGAAATAACAAATTTTATTGAAAAAGAGAATATTTATAATATTTTAAAAAATAAAGGCAAATTTATCTCTTATAATGAGAGATTTGAAAATATAAAACATATATATATCTCTAATTCAAAATTATCAAATTTTAATTTTGACTTTGTACCATTACCGACATTCTTTTCTCAAAATAAAACAATGGAGTTATTCAATGATTTGGATAAAAAAAACTTTCATATTTTTTATATTGGAGAGAATTATTCAAAGAATTCCATTAATTGTTTGATAAAAGAGAATTTTATAAGTGTAGAAAAAAATATTGCAGTAATAGGAGAGAAAAGAAAACCATCATTTATAACTTCTAAATATATATACCCATCTTTTTTGAGTGAGATAAAAAGATATGAGGAGTTAAAAGAGGGCGATTATGTCGTACACATAGATTTTGGAATTGGAAGATTTAAGAAATTAATAAACCTTGAAAAAAATGGCGTAAAAAAAGATTATTTATTAATTGAATATTTTAATGATGAGAAACTTTATATTCCAGTTGAAAAGATTGATAGAATAAAAAAATATATTGGTGATTCTGAAAATGTCACTCTTTCAAGATTAGGTGGGAATGAATGGAAAAGAACAAAAGAAAAAAGTGTAGAAGATATCAAAAAAGTTGCAAATGAATTGTTAAATTTATATGCAAAAAGAGAAATTATAAGAAAAGAGCCATATAAAGAATTCAAAGAAATTGAAGAGGAATTTGATTTATCTTTTGATTATGAACTAACAGAGGATCAATTAAAAGCAGTCGAAGATATCAGAAATGATTTGTCAAGTGAATATTTAACTGAAAGGGTTATTTGTGGAGATGTTGGTTTTGGAAAAACAGAAGTTGCTTTAAGAGGAGCACTAAGAGTTATATTAAACGGAAAACAAGTTTTACTTTTAACTCCAACAACACTTCTTGCCTTACAACATTATAGAGTTATAAGTGATAGATTTAAAAATTTTCCAATAAGAGTTGAAATGTTATCGAGATTAACAAAAGAAAGTGAAGAGAAAAAAATAGTTGATGATATAAAAAATGGAAAAGTTGATCTTTTAATCGCAACCCATAGAGCATTAAGTGAAGATATTTCATTTTTTGATTTAGGATTACTTATTATTGATGAAGAGCATCTTTTTGGTGTCGAACAGAAAGAAAAAATTAAAAAAATAAAAGAAGATATAGATGTTTTGTATCTCACCGCAACTCCAATACCAAGAACACTTGAAATGGCACTATCAGGAATTAGAAAATTTTCAATAATAAGGACACCACCAATTGGTAGATATCCAATAGAAACTTATGTTTCACCTTTTAATCCGCAACTGATTAAAGAGGCGATAGTCAATGAACTAAAAAGAGGTGGACAAGTTTATTATGTACATAATAGAATAATTACTATTGAAGAAGAGAAATTTTTTATTCAATCATTAGTCCCAAATTTAAGAATTCTTGTGTTGCATGGTCAGTGTGATTCAAAAGAGATTGAAGAAGGTATGATAAGTTTTTTAAATAAAGAGTATGATTTACTACTTTCAACAACAATTATTGAGGCTGGTTTGGATAATGAAAATGTTAATACAATTATTGTTGTTGATTCACAAAATTTTGGTCTCTCTCAACTATATCAATTAAGAGGTAGGGTTGGAAGAAGAGATAAAAAGGCCTTTGCATATCTTTTTTATGATTTAGATAAAATAAGTGAAAATGGTAAAAAAAGATTAAAAGTTCTTCAAGATTTGACATATCTTGGAGCGGGATTTCAAGTTGCATTAAAAGACCTTGAAATAAGAGGAGCTGGTAATTTGTTGGGTAAAGAGCAAAGTGGATTTATTAACTCAATTGGATTTGATCTATATATGGAATTGTTAGAAGAGGAGATATCAAAATTAAAAGGAGTAAAATATGAGAAAAAAATATATGTTGATCTTGATGTAGATATAAACACAACCATTCCTGAAAATTATATTCCTTACGAAGATGAGAGATTGTTTTATTATAGAAAATTTTTTGAAGCAAAATCTTTTGAAGAGATTAAGGAAATAGAAGACGAGATTAGTGATAGATTTGGTTTTTATCCAGAAAATATTAAGAACTTAATTGAACTCTCAAAAATTAAAATTATAATGAAAGAGTTGAAAATAAAAAGTATATCAAGAAATTTTAATCAATTAATCATTAAATTATCTAAAGATACACCTTTGGATCAGATAAAAATAATCACACTTGAAAAAATTTTTTCTGATAGAATTAAATTTACTCCATCAGAAATCATAATTAGAAATGTAAAAGAACCTATTGAGGAGATTAAAAAATTTATAAAAATTTTGAAAATTTAAATTATTTTATAAAATTATTAAGAATATAAAGGAGGAATTTATGAAGAAATTTGTCTTATTTTTTTTCATCTTTTTAACTTTCTTTCCAATAAATATTTATGCAAAGAGTGATTATATTGAAATTAATTTTACAAACCCAGATTATAAATTAGTTTTTAATGAAAATGGTGAAGTAGTTCCATATGTTGAGGGATTTAACAATAACAACACAATTTTTGAAAGAATGCTTCCAAGAAAAAATATAAATGTTTTACTTCCTCCAAATTCAAAACTCTCTTCATTTGAAATAGAAAATGTTGAGTTAAAAAAAATTGAAGGAATTTTTAATTTACCAAAAGGAGATTCTCCACAAAAAGCTGATTTAAACTTTTCGAATGAAAATTTCAAAATTGATGATTTGGTTATTGATAAACCTATCTCTTTAATCAATGAAAATAATTTAAAAGGTTTTAGATTTCTTTCTTTTTCTACCTATCCATTTTTGTATAACAAAGGTGAATTAACTTATGTAAAGAGTTTTAAACTAAAAATATACTATTCAATAGAAGAAAAAAGCGAATTTATATATCCTATTGATGAACCAGAGATGTTTATCAATTATAGTTCAATTTATTCAATGTATTCGAATAAAATAGATCAAGAAAAATATGATTATTTAATTATTACAATTGATAGTGCAAGAAAATTGATTGAAGATCATAAAATCTTTCTTGAGACAAAAGGTTTTAAAGTTAAAATAGCTAACCTATCTTCAATACCAAAAACAGGAAAAGATGTTCCAGAGAATATTAGAAACTTTCTTAAAGATGAATATAAAAACTCCGGTTTTAAATATCTTCTTCTTGTAGGATCGCCAAATTCAATTCCTATGAGATACTTTTATACAAATGAAGAAGGTGACGATGAAAATAGAATAATTCCTTCAGATTTTTATTATGCTGATTTAACGGGAGATTGGGATTCAAATAAAAATGGAAAATATGGAGAGCCAGATATAGATAAAATTGATTTTTATCCTGAAATAAATGTTGGGAGGATTCCATTTGATACTGAGATAGAGATAAAAAACGTGATTCTTAAAACAAGGCTCTATTTAGATAAAAGTTATGAAGAATATAGAAAAAAAGTTCTATTTCTTGGTGCATTTTTTAATTTTAAAGGAGAAGATAATAGATGGACTGAGAATACAGATGGTGGATACATAAATGATCAGGTTTATAATCTATTTTTAAAAAGTAAAGGGTTTTCTAAAAAAAGTTTAAATGAGCTTGAAGGAATTTTACCAACAGTTGTTAAAAATACAACTGATGACCTTATAAGTTCAGATAATCTTATTAAATATAAAAATAATTTTAAACCAGGAGTTGTTTTTTGGGTTGGTCATGGAAATTGGAATTTAACTACAAGAAAAATTTGGGCGGGAGATTTTGACAGAAATGGTTACCCAACTCAAGAAGAGATAAAGTGGGGTGATTTTGTTACAAATTCATCTGTTGTTAAATTTATAAATTCAGAGCCCTCTATTTTTATCTCTTCTTCTTGTCTTAATCTATATCCTGAAAAAGATTCATTAGCAAAAAATGTTTTAAGATTTGGTGGTGCTGCTTTTGTAGGTTTTTCAAGAATAAGTTGGTTTTATCCAAATCTTATGTATTCAAAATTAGAAGAAAACCCTTCAATGTATTCTTTAAACTCAATTGTTCTTAAAAATCTATCTGATGGATTCAGTCTTGGAGAATCTGTAAATAAAGCAATTTCATGGTATTATGAAATGTTTTATACAAAATATACTGACGGAAGAAAAACTTTTGCTCACAATATATATTGTTTAAATCTTTTTGGTGACCCGATAATTGGTTTATATTCATTGAAAGATGTAACAACAAAACCAAAAGTAATAAAGACAGTCCCTTCAAACAGTCAATCAGATGCACCAATAAATACTTCAGTTACAATTCAATTTGATAGAAACATTGATAGAACTACTGTAACTAATAAAAATGTGATAGTTCAAGAAGGAACAACTACTATTTCTGGTAATCTTGAATATAATGAAAATGAATTTTCAATTATTTTTAAACCAAGTAGTGATTTAAAAAAGGGAACAACATATAAAGT
>Ga0209720_1000526_pt1 | contig 39593 bp, 42 predicted proteins | sample AD_JPNMR3_MetaG_FD_184426 | JGI IMG/M metagenome (GOLD analysis project Ga0209720, IMG submission 184426) | Active sludge microbial communities of municipal wastewater-treating anaerobic digesters from Japan - AD_JPNMR3_MetaG (SPAdes) (version 2) | ecosystem: Engineered > Bioreactor > Anaerobic... | reverse complement strand
AAACCCCGGTGATATAACGTGACTCCACCTTGTCAGGCACGAGCACTTCAGCACACTTGGCGGCCTTCTTCTGCCATTCAATTATTTGATCTGAATCTGTCCAATACTCTGCAAACGTCCATTCCTTCTTTTTTTTGATTACATTATATATCATGCTTGCAAGGTTGTCAAGAAAAAAAATTGCGGGTAAGATGAGGAAATCACAGGATTTTCCTGACAGGTCAAAAAAAATCCCCGTTCGGTGACCAGAGTAGTATTTCCCTATCCGAGAAAAAAGTCGAAGGAATGGTCACAGCATTTTCAGACAACAGTTTCGCTTTCTGAATATCAGATAAATATGGGGGTTATCCTTCCCGATTACGTTTCGGTGTTCCCCCCAAAGCATGGTGGATGAGCCGAGGGATTGGGCGCATCGGCCTTCTGTTTGTGGCAAAGGGTAGATCATGGACATGCGATACTGGCTTTTTTTCAGAAAGGGGTTGATCACGCCGCCGCACTTTGCCATTGCGGAACTCGTATCCCACTCGATGGCAGGCGGCACCGGAAAACGGGCGTAGCGTGCCAACAGGCGATAAGCGCTCAGGCTCGACACCCGCACGGGAGAGCCCACCAATCCGGTGTTGCCCGTGTATGGCATCGCATTGCCCCAGCATCCCGCACACCCCTGCAAGTAGTTGATCGGGTATCCGGCTGTCGCCGCCGGACAGTCGATCAGCGAGCAGAGGGCCTGAACGGGCGCGAGGCTCCACGCTATAGCATCGGGGTGGGTAAAGATTGTGAGTTCGTCATTCCGCCAGAGGGGATCGACCACCGTGGTAGCCAGGATATCTATGTCCATGAGCCAATCGGTACACCAGTCGTTACCGGCCAGCATTTCCAGGATATACATCAACGGGAAGGTGTAGTAATGAACATTGTGCGATGCGTGTTCTCCCTCATCCGTGTTGGCGCTGGTTCCTGACTGGCCCTGAGCGCCGTAAAGGTTAATGGCATCGTTCATGTCCATACCGAAGAGAAAAGCGTAACACCCTGGATTTCTTGTCACTTCGATCACCCGCACCGGCTCCCAATAGGACACGTAGATCCCATACCTATCCACTCCTTGAGAGTCTTTACAGGAACACACTAAATCGCTGGGGTTGAAGTCGTCGGCGTTATCCGTGCTCACGTTATCGAGAATATCTCCGCAAGACATGACAACGTTTCCGGCGATCCGCAGGGGGCACACGGCCTTCCAGCATATTTCCGTGAACATGTTCGGGAAGGCGTCGGGGCAGGTCAGTTTACCGGTTTGTGATGACTCAGCCATGACATTCGCGGTCCCCAGGTAGAACAGTATCAGGCACAGCAACGTTGCCGCCAGGGATTTCCGCATGGTATTCATTCCTCCTGCTTATCTATCAGAGTGTTTTCCGACCGCTTTTTCCGTCACCCGAACCAGCTTGCCATCCTGCTCGAATATCACCGGCACTCGCTTCACGTCCAACCTGACCAACAGCTCATCCGGCACGAAATAGAAGCGCGTCTGATGTTTTTTCGAGAGTTGGCCGATATCTCCGCTCACTATCATTATACTTCGGTATTGACCGGCCAGGGCAAGCTGCACCTGTTCGGGGTCTCGCCCGTCGATGATGATATACTTGCCAAGGGTGATTGTCTCCAACGGGTTGATCTTGGTGCCTCGTGGGACGGCAACGTTGCCGAACTGATCCACAACGTCGTACTCCAACTCCACGGATGGATCAATATAGTATACCCGGTCTTTGTCGGCTCTCGGGTATTTTCCGTCGTGTCGGCTCAGCACAAACATCTTGTCTTTGATCTCATCTATTTTTTCCCTTATACGGACCTTGGCGACCTCCTGTTTTTCGGCGATCAGCTCGTAGAAATCTTTTTCTTCGATGGGATAGGTCGGCCCATATTTGCCGTGGTCGCCGTTCGGGTCTGTGCTCAGTCTCCGCATGGCGTAGTCGAGACTGACGCTCCCGGCGATTCGAGCGATTGCCCCGTCTATATCGGAGACCCTGAAGATAACAGGAACCTCCTGCACAGAGTAAGAGTTGAACAATTTGGGTTCAAGAACGAACGGCAGGGTCTCTCCCGGGGCGGGGTCCAGTTCCCCGTGGATGACCGCCATCCTGGAGAAGGTTTCGTTGAGGGTTCCCCCTGGAAGGCCTCTCAGGAGCAAGGCGATCTTGTAGCCCTTCGCCCGCAGGTCCATTGCTTCTCTTACCGTGTGGATCAGCGTTTCTTTGGGGATGGAGAAAGATACGAACACGTAGTAGGTTGAGCCGTCAACACCCGATGGCGTGGTTTTGTCTTTCGTATCTTTGGGTGTGGTTTCCGTATTGCAGGGCACGTCCGGTTTCTGGAAGGTGTTATTGACCATTCGCTCCATTTCGTCGGCCATTTCGGGAGTGACGGTTTGAAACCCTTCCACCGCTTTTTTGATCCGTTCCATGATTTCCGGCGGCACCTCGATCATCACGCCGTCGTGGTGTCGCACCGGCGGCTCCTCGCCCCTCGCCACGGTTTCAAACATATAGTAGAACAATATGAGAGATAGCCAGAAGATGCCGACGAGAAGCAAGCCGTGGATGTAGCGGTCGAACATGGAAGGGTTTTCGAGCAATACCACTCGTCTATAGAACCTGGACCAGATAGACCTATATGAGGGGTTTTGCTGCGCCATAGATCATCGTCTCCGTAATCAACCCCCAGTAACGGGAATCGTAGGATCGTGGAGCCGTGGTGGACACAAAGTAATGCCCGGGCGGGATAATACCTGGAGTTATCATGGGCAGGGGTCTCCCTTTGGTGTCGTACTCGAACACTTCATATTCAGAGATCCTGCCATCTTGTCGAATCAGTCTCAGTTTTCCCTGAAGCCTCAAGGTTTTTGGCAGTCCGTTATACATGACCGTTCTCAGATGTTTTGACCGCTGTTCTTTGGGGATGACCTCCGTCTCGATCCTGTCTCCGGGCAACCCGTTCAGGATCTTTACCCACCGGGTTCCATCCGGGATGTATGGCACCCCGGACGTGGTGAAGGAGATGTACCCGTATCTGGGAGGAATTTTTCCCTTTTCGACGATCCACGCCGCGTAGGGAAGACAGCGATGATGAACGGGGACATAGCCTACGCTGTAGTGCTGACTGACCCAGGCCATCAATCCGACCATCAGCAACGTTCCGCTCAGAACGGCGACGGCGCGATACCGGTTGTCTGACAGGTATTTCAAAAAGGGTTGGAAAAGCGCCCTTGCCATGACGTGCGGTTACTTCGCCTTATCTTCTTCGGCCCTCGAATCGAGGTACTTTTTGATCTCAACGAGTCTCTGTGTGAGGGGGGGATGGGAGATTATGGACGCCGCCACGGAGGACCAGAGTTTGTTTTTTTCTGCCATTGCCTGTTTTATGAGTTCTTCGGTATCGGTTATTTTATAGAGCGACTTTCCCGCCGTCAGCAGGAGGATTCCCTCCTTGGCCCCCTCGGGGCAGAAATGCGCTCCGTATCGGTCGCAGGTAAGTTCTGCGGCGCGCATGTACCCTCCCGCCAGGATGAGCAGTGAAGGCGTGAACACCATACGCCATTGAATGTGTTGATGTTTTACATGGGCGAGTTCGTGGGCGAGGATGAACGAGAAAGCATCTCTGCCGCCTTCGTAGTACACCTCCACCATATCGGAGTAGAGGACGATGTAATGCACACCGGAACACATGGTTGCCATCGCGTTGAGAAGACCGCCTTTTTGCAGGACGTATATGGCGGGCATGGGTGTCACACCCATTTTCGCAGAAAGATCCTGAGCAAGATCGTAAATTTCTGGAAACTGGCGCTCCGATACCCTGATACCGTTGATCCTTATGATCCCGACATAGTATCCCCGGATGGCGAGAACGACGCTGAAGGCCAACAGTATGTAGATCATACCGCCCTGCCCCAGGAAAACGAGAAGCATATACATAGCAACACTAACTACTAATGAAACCATAAAATAAACACGTTCTTGGGGATGAACAAGCTGCATACAACATCCTCTCCCGAAGATTTGTCTGCCTGAAACGTATTACTTCCCGTTTTCCTCCTGCCGCCGGGCCTGGTGAAGTAATACCCCAAAAAGACAGTTGATCCGATGGAAACGCTTCTTATGGGAGAGCCATGAATAGACTTGTCTTCTACCCACTCATGGTCGTCTTAGTGCTCGCCTGTGTGGTGAAACCGGTATTCGCTGACACCTTCACCGACACCCTGAACAGCGGCAAATCTATGGGTCAGCAAATGGTCACCCCGTACTCACCGAACAACCTCAACTCAACTCTGTCGAACCGTGGTCTGGGCGGCATAAACAGCATCACGCCCAAAGCCGGAGAGGCCCAGCAATATCAGAGCACGTATGAGGGGTTTTACACGAATCCCAGTGGGATGAGCAGTGTTACCTCGGAGGCGGGCACGTTTGTTCAGCAGTCCTATCAGACCAGGACTATGTCCGATTTGTCGAACGACCCCACGTTTGGCAATAAGTGTCTGGAAACGGTCAACGGACAATGCACGCGGTGGAGTTCATCGCGTGACATCATAACCCAGGCGTACCCGGATTGTGAAAAGACCTACCTCCCGCGTTATGGGGACCCAGCCACTTACGAGGAATGTACCGGCACAAAGGAGCACCAGGATCTGGAATGTGTTGTGAGAACCCCTGTGAGGATCACAACCGAGACAATATACCAGCCCTGCGCCAAGGCGAACATAGAGTATCAGCCGGGACAGATATATGCCGTGTGCAAAGACTATGTTACCTACTATAAACAATACATTTATGTGGGATGGTACGTCAACGACTGTTGGTGCGAGTGGCAGTTCGGCAGTTACTGCTACGGATGGCCCTCAAACTACGTTTATGGTGATCCACCGCCCGGTGCCACCTATCTTGGGCGTTACGGTGTGATTCAGGCGTGCCAAGAGCAACGCGGCTGGGATTTAGGCCTCACCACCATATACGACTGGTATGCAAAGTACAGCCACAGCGTCGTCGAAAGGGTATTCATTGATTATGACGCTCCGTGTGGAGAACCCAGCCGTCTACAGGACATGGGATGTTCCATGACCCATCTTGAGCAATGTGATCCGAACGGCAACAACTGTTTGGTGACCGTGGATAACGGTGAGCCTACCGGGGCGTTGGCCTCCCCTCGGGTATGCAACAGCTTCAGCGGTTCTCTTGAGAACTACACCGTGTGCATGGACGGTCAATACATGAGCATCAACAACGGCATCAAAACCGTGCAGCTTACCACGAACACGGTGACGGAACAAAGATCCTCCACGGAATACAGAATGACTGTGAACTATGTCCGCAAGTACGGCGGGCCGGACGTGAAGCCTTACCTGAATGGCTGGTACATGAAGGTGAAGTGGGCGTGCAACAATGAATCGGATACCTGCCAGACCCTGCGCGACCGGGGATGTACCATGTATGAGCGCACCTGTGCGGACCCCAATGATCCCTTCTGCCAAAACGTGAACTATATTTACCGGTGCGGAGGCGGTGGCGAGATTCTGGGTTATGACGTCGCGATTGTCTGTGCCGGTGATATTCGTTGTATTGGCAGCGAATGCTCGGATGCCTCGTACAACGCAAACCAGGACTTCGCCAAGGCGGTGCAAATGGCGGAGATCCTGAAGGCGGCGCAGGTAGACGCCTCACAGACTGAGGTGTTCCCCGGCAAGCCTATGATCTGCAACTCAACACCACATAACTGTTGTGTGGCGAACACGGGGGGTGTGAGCATAGGCGACTACATTACATTGAGTATTGCTTCATACAAAGCCTATACTTTTATGTCGGCGGGAATAGGCAAAACCATGGATACGCTTGCCGCTTCAATGACAAACAGCATAAACGCCATCGCCACCAAGTTTGGGTATATCCAACCCGAGATGATCACACCATATCATTTCCAATTCACAAGCTTCGCAGGTGTAAATGATGTACAGATATTACAATATCCAGAAGGAGAACTGATAGTGTACAATACAGCGTCCGCACAATGGTTGACCTATGCCGCAACTGCCGCAACGGTGATCCAGGCGGTGTGGATGGCATACAACATCGCCACAACCGTCTATAACATAATGTTTGCTTGTACTGCGGACGACATGAAAACATCGTCCTATCTGGGGTTCAACCTGTGTCACCTGGTAGGCGAGAGATGTGCTGGTCGATTCCTAGGGGTATGCTATAAACGAGAGAACGTTTACTGTTGTTTCAATAGCATACTCGCCCGTCTCATACATGAACAGGGTCGTCCGCAGGTGGGACGTGGGTGGGGTTCCTTGGACAACCCCGACTGTGCTGGATTGACTTTTGGAGAGCTATCGGCCCTGGACTTCTCCCAGATGGACCTCACCGAGTACATGCAGTATGTTCAGGAAAAATCCGGTCTATCGGCGGCTGAGATGGAGGAGATTCAGAACAGGACGAAGCAGTATATTATCAACGGCGGACAGCAGCCATAAGCCAACATATGGTGTAACAGTTTAACGCCCACCCATCAAGCAGCTCCCGACGCCGCCGCTGCTTGATCGTCTACCTGGTCACCGACCGGAACACCACCGTTGTTGACGTTGTGTATGGGGTGATACGGCATCATGTCCAGCAGTGAGGGCATCTTGATCCTCACGTAGCACGGTGAGGAATCCACGGTCATTCCCCTGTATAGTTGACCGTAGCTACGCAGATAGAAGTGGCGTTTGGGTAACTGCATGACGTATGGGGCCTGAATGCTTCGTTCTTCCATCTCACGCACCGAGATTCCCCCACCAAAGGACAGAATAGGCTGATATTTCCTCATCATAGGCGAGGACTCCTCGATGTACCGGGCTGTGTCCGGGTGATTCACCAGCATATAAACCCAATGGTTGATGTTGTCCAGGATGGATCGGGTAGCTTCCTCTCCGATCTCTTCGACCATTTGAGCCGTGCTTTGGGTGTAGAAGTGGACCCAGACATTGGCCCCTCCGCCTTTTGCGAATAGCTCCTGAATCCCTTTGTAGAGGATGTTGTGTCCCTCGTCGAGGTGGAGACACAGGGGTGGATTCAGTCTTTGACCCGACGCCAGCACACGTCCCATCATGCTCTGGATCATGGACACGAGAACGCGCCCGACTATGTGTGCGGCGCGGCGTGCGAGCATCGAGCCCGTATTGCAGAACAGCAGCACGCCCTGGCCGGTTTCGATCCGTCTGATGAACTCGTTGACCATGCACTTACCGATGATCTGACCTGTGCTTCCCGAGGTCAGGGCCGAAAGGGTGGTGCGGAGGGACGACGCGACCTTGGCGTAGAAGTCGGGGGGTGAGTTGAGGATCTGGTCCATACTGAGGATCAGGTCTTCTGATCCCGGGAGGTACTGGATGGTGTCGCGGAAGGTCTTGAGGTTGAGGTAGTCGCTGCGTTTTTTGATGTCCATAAAATTGATGAGCAGGGGCTTTTTTTCATACTCCGCCTGTAGTATGAGACCGGCGATGATAGCCTGCGACACCTCATAGGCGATGGCGATGAAGTAATCTTCCTTGGCCTTGATCCCCGAAACGACATGATCAACCAATTCTTCCTGCATGTAGTAGTATGCCAGAGGGTCGAGCATAATCGAATACTGCGGAAAGATCGGGGTCAGCATCATCACTTCGTCCAACCGTCCTGCCTCCGCCGCAACCTGGACCATCTTCGCAAACAAATCCATGTCACCTTTAGGATCAATGATAACCACGTTGTATCCCTTTTTGATGTCCTGCTCCATAATGTTTTCGACCAGACGGCTTTTCCCAACACGGGTTGTGCCGAAGCAGCCGAAATGACCGCTGCGGTCCGCATCGTGTATGACGATCTCCTTCTCTTCCTTGAGGTTTCTCAGGTTAACCCCTCTCCCGACCACGGTGATCCCGTTGGACTTGATCCTTTTGCCGTGCTTGTTGATCTCGATCAGTTTTTCTAAAGACATTACTCTGCCGCCTTTCTCCGATCTGTGTTGTTCGGAAGAGTATTACTGGCAGACCTCGTTTTCACTCAACAAATCATTGATCTCGGCCAGCCGCGCCAGGAGACGCTCACGTTCCTCTTCGAGGGCGGCCCGGTCGATGGTGATGGGGGGTTCATCGGGGACAATGGCAATCCTTTTATCTCCTGCGGCGATAGCTGCCTCAGCCGCTTTTCTGGGGATATCGTGCATCAGGACAACCGCCCCGGATGTGTGAGTGGTTGTGGTCCAGTTGGCCCGGCTGCCACCGCTGGTGAAGCCGCCCTCAAGCAGAACGACTCCGTCTCCGAGTTTGGCCCCGCTATCACGTCCGAAGGCCCGTGCGACGGTCCTGCCGAAGATCGTGATCGGTCCGCAGCGCACTTCATCTTTCTGTGTCAGGGTCACCTTGATCGTCACGAGATCGGGCATCGAGACGCCATCCGTCCCATATACACGCACACATAGATCGCGTACTGCACGCTCTTCTCTCGCGTCGAAAATCCATGTCGGAGCCGCCCATTTCCCTCCCAATCTCTTCGCCCCACAGACGAACTCCGTATTGTAGGGAGAGGTGACCATTACCTTTCCACCGTCCACCGTAACTTTTACTGTCATCTGCCGTACCTCCTCTTCACAAGAAATATAACTTGATCACATAATATATCAAGGTATGCAAAATGTCAAGTAATAACACAGCCGTTTAACCGCTGATGCGGTTAATCCCACGTATCGGTGACCGACCGACCGCACTTCAAATCCCAACTCAAACCCACAAGTCATCCCGAAAGGGAGGTATTATACCCACAGAATTAGTTTTTCCCACTTGACATCCCGATCTGAGGGATGTCGGTGCGTTTTTAACTCCCCCTACCTCCGCTTCCACCCTTTCCCCCTGAGTATTTCTGAGGGGAGATGTGTGTGTGAGGGGGTAGTGGGGAAAACAACATAGGGCCCGACTCCCGAGGCCTGAAAATATCGGGGGTGTAATTCCTGGGGGAAGCTCCCAGGGGCCTGACCAGCCGCCACTGTCCGCCTGAATCCCGAGGCTGCAAATATCGGGAATGTAATACACCGGGGAAGCTCCGGTGGGCCTGGCAAGCCGTCACCGCCCGTCACTACGCCCGTGACGTAAAGCCCAGGGCGTACCTCCTGTCCCGGCAGGAGGGAACCATAAAACAAAAAAAAATTACCCGCCCCCCGGGAGGGCGGGGAGAGGAGAAAAAATGAATGATCTCATATTGGCCGCTCGCGCGGCCAATCTCTGTGAGCTGGTTCAACAGCTCACAGGACAGGCCCCCCGAAGAATCGGGGGGGGAAGATTTATGTTTTTCTCCCCCTTGCGGGAGGAGAAGAACCCGTCATTCACAGTCTCTTACCATGGGGGGCGGTGGTGGTGGCGGGACTGGGGGACAAACGAGAGCGGGGACGTAATCTCGTTTGTCGAAAAATATCTGGACTGCTCCTTCAAGGAGGCGGTCCAGTACATAACGGGGGAGGAGTGGTCCTCCCCCCCTTTACCCCCACCACCCCCACCACCCCCCGCCGCCCTCGAGAAGGAGAAGAGGGACATTCAGCCGTTCTACGAATGGCTGAAGTCTCATTCCCTCCACCGAGAGGTGGAGATGTATTTTAAAAAAAGGGGTGTAGACTACCATCCCGAAATGGGGTCGGTGGTCTACACCAAGTCCGGTGGCCACCGGTACGTGGCCACCCCCTGCCCCAGCCCCATGCATATTCTGGGGCTGGAGTGCAGGGAAATAGAGGGTCCCGGGCGGATAACACTAGGGCGTAAAGCCCTCTGGTGGTTCCCACAGAAGTCGGACTCGGTGCTCGTCACCGAGTCCATCCTCGACTCCCTAGCGGGAGTCGAGGTCCTGACCTTCAAAAAGACGCCCTCACTCCTCGCCCTAAATGGAGTGGGGAATGTGAACCAGCTCAAAAGCCTAGAGCAGGTCAGACCGCAAGAGGTCTGGCTTGCTCTAGATGCAGATGAACCTGGACGTTCCGCCCAGCGGCGGGCGGTGGAGATCGTCAAATCCCTCGGCGCTAAGGTCGTCGAGGTGGATATCCACCTCCGCTGCGGGGTGAAAGACCTGCACAAGTTGTTGCAGGCCCAGACAGTCCGGGAAAACCCACCGCCCCCCTCACCCTGTGGGGCACTTAAAAGAATTCTCCTGTCCCGGCAGGAGGGAACCATCAAATAAAAATTACCCCGCCTAACCGGGAGGGCGGGGAAAGGAGGAGACATGATAAAGAAGTACGCTGTCTCCATAGGTGAGCTTCTCGAAAAGAAGCAGGCTGCCTATGGGGACAGCTTCGGGAAGGCAGGGGAAATCCTGCGGATACTATATCCCCAGGGGATATCACCTGCTCAAATGGACGATGCCCTGTGCATCGTCCGAATAATAGACAAATTGTTCCGCATCGCCACCGATGCGGACGCGTTCGGCGAGGACCCGTACCAGGACATCGCCGGGTACGCGATTCTCGCGGTGGCGAGAAGGAACAAAAATAATAAATAATAACTCCCCCTACCCCCTCATTCCACCCTTTCCCCCTGAGTATTTCTGAGGGGAGATGTGTGTGTGAGGGGGTAGTGGGGAAAACAACATAGGGCCCGACTCCCGAGGCCTGAAAATATCGGGGGTGTAATTCCTGGGGGAAGCTCCCAGGGGCCTGACCAGCCGCCACTGTCCGCCTGAATCCCGAGGCTGCCAATATCGGATCGTAATGCCCGGGGGAAGCTCCCGGGGGCCTGGCAAGCCGTCACCGCCCGTCACTACGCCCGTGACGTAAAGCCCAGGGCGTACCTCCTGTCCCGGCAGGAGGGAACCATCAAATAAAAATTACCCCGCCTAACCGGGAGGGCGGGGAGAGGAGGGGAAATGAAAGCAACTATAAGGGATCTCTTTGGGATAGGTCCAAACTATCCCATTGAAGTAAAGGAAGGGAACCACCCGATGGTTCCCAAAGTCAAAAGTTACATTTTCAGGCCGGGTGCCATGTCAGATTTGATGGCATGGTTCCTGGCATCAAAAGAGCCATTACTTATTACCGGACCCACTGGGTCCGGTAAATCCAGCCTAGTTGAGCAGGTGGCTGCCCGTTTAGGGCAGCCACTCTACACAGTCCCCTGCCACGGGCAGGCGGACACGGTTGACCTGTTCGGACGCTATGTAGTTCGTAACGGGTCAATGCAGTGGGCCGACGGTCCACTGTTGGCAGGGATCAAGGACCCCGCGGGGGCGTGGGTCCTCCTAGAGGAGTACGACACCCTCCCCCCCGGGGTGTTCGTTTCGTTAAACGCCCTGTTGGAAGGGCGTCGATTTATTCTCCCGGAAACGGGAGAATTGGTCGACCCCGCCGCCAACGGGGCAAGAATCATCTGCACCGGTAACACAACCGGTGTAGATGACACAGGGGGGGAATACGCGGGGGTATTACGACAAAACCAGGCCACGATGGGCAGGTTTGTCGTAATGGAGGTGGGGTACGCCTCCCCACCTGAGGAAGAGGAAGTGCTTATTAAGCACTTCCCAATGTTCCCTCGCGAAAGAATAAAAGTCATGACCAGGGTGGCTACCCTGGTCAGGGAACGGTACATTACCGGCGACATGCCGGTAGTGTTCTGTACCCGAACGTTACTCCGTTGGGTATATCTAACGGAGTTTTTCAAAAAAAAGGAGGGAATAGGGGGGGATGACTGGACATCCCCCCTCCACCATGCCCTCGACAGGGCCGTCGGGTTCAAATATAACCCGACGGTCCGTGAGGCTCTGCACGAAATCGTGCAGAGAGTATGTGGAGCATGACCCTCCTAGAGGAGTGGTTCTAAACCTCCCCCTACCCCCTCATTCCACCCCTTCTCCCTGAGTATTTCTGAGGGGAGATGTGTGTGTGAGGGGGTAGTGGGGAAAACAACATAGGGCCCGACTCCCGAGGCCTGAAAATATCGGGGGTGTAATTCCTGGGGGAAGCTCCCAGGGGCCTGACCAGCCGCCACTGTCCGCCTGAATCCCGAGGCTGCCAATATCGGATCGTAATGCCCGGGGGAAGCTCCCGGGGGCCTGGCAAGCCGTCACCGCCCGTCACTACGCCCGTGACGTAAAGCCCAGGGCGTACCTCCTGTCCCGGCAGGAGGGAACCATCAAATAAAAATTACCCCGACTAACCGGGAGGGCGGGGAGAGGAGGAGAAATGTATATAGTAGAACTGTCTATCAATCTTTGGACTGGTCGAAGAAAGATGAAACCCGAGGAGCTGGGCCTCGGGAAGGAGAACACACCTCCCGAGGTCCTAGCAAGTATGGGATATAAAAAAATAGTAGACCCCGCCAAACTGGCGGGGATGCTTGCAATACGGATGCGGGCCCATCGGGCCTGCATCCGGGTAGGTACCCGGTTCCTCACCGGGTACTTAATCCCCAGCAGGGAGCTCTCCTCCCTCGGAGAAGAGCTAAACCATTTGATGATGGAAGGCTATCGACTCAAAAAAGAGTTGATAGCCTCTATCAACTCGGCTATCGCCGAGTGGAAGGGCCGTTTCCCGGAATGGGAACGGCTCATTGATGGAGTAGTGGTGGATAGTCGCGACCTTGAGCGGACTATCCAGTTTAAATGGTTCATACTAAAAATCAACCCTGACGACTCGGAAGTCGTCAGGAGCAATTTCCTAGAGGCACGGAATAATTTAAAATATTCCGTGCTCAAGGAAATTGAAATTCAGGCGGATACGATTTATCAAAAATCGTTTTCGCCAAGCAAAAAGAGAGCAACTCAAAAGTCCATCAGGGCCGTCAAGGCCCTGGTGGACAAACTAGAAGGATTGAGCTTTCTTGACCCAGTGGTTTACGAACCATGGGTCAAAAAACTTAGAGCCTCACTTGAGGCTCTCCCCCACCGGGGCCCCATTGAGGGCCCGAACCTGGACGCCCTTCTGGGGGTGCTCGACGCCCTCAGAAGGGCAGGGGAGCTGTACACCGGCGAAATGCCGGATATGCAGCCCCCCCCGCAGGCACTCCTCGACCTAGAGGAGTGGTTCTAAACTCCCCCTACCCCCTCATTCCACCCCTTCTCCCTGAGTATTTCTGAGGGGAGATGTGTGTGTGAGGGGGTAGTGGGGAAAACAACATAGGGCCCGACTCCCGAGGCCTGAAAATATCGGGGGTGTAATTCCTGGGGGAAGCTCCCAGGGGCCTGACCAGCCGCCACTGTCCGCCTGAATCCCGAGGCTGCAAATATCGGGAATGTAATACACCGGGGAAGCTCCGGTGGGCCTGGCAAGCCGTCACCGCCCGTCACTACGCCCGTGACGTAAAGCCCAGGGCGTACCTCCTGTCCCGGCAGGAGGGAACCATCAAATAAAAAAATTACCCCCCCCCTGCCGGGAGGGCGGGGAGAAAGGGGAGGCACCATGAAGATCGGTGCCCTTGTAATGACCGCCCAGGCAATAGCCGGGCGGTCCGGTTTGATCGTCCAAATGGACGGTCAAACCGCATGGACGAATGGGAAGGTAATAAATCTTCCCATTCTGGAAGATTCCATAGATAACGACCTCCTGGTCAGGGGTTACCTCGACCATGAGGTCGGCCACGTCAGGTGGACCGATTTTGCGGTGGTCCGCCGAAAATTGACAAATATCCTGGAGGATGTTCGAATAGAACTCCTCCAGATCAAAGATTATCCAGGTTCAGCAATGAACCTGGATAATTTAGTAACAAAAATAGACCAACAGGGCGGCTGGGATCCGCCGGAGGGAGCAAACCTCCGGCTGGTCCTGGGATATTGGCTCTTAACCCGGCTGCGAAGCCGGGTTTTGGGCCAACCCGTCGCCGAAACGGCGGCGAAGAACGAAGCCCGGTGCCGGTCCGCCCTCGGCGACGAGCTTTGCGACTCCGCCGCCGCTATGGCGGACCAGATTGTGCAGTGCAAATGCACTGCCGATGTGGACCGCCTGGCGGCGGAGATAGAGGCCCTCTGGGCCGACCCACCAAACCCGGATTCCCCGGAATCCGGGTCTGGGGATTCCGATTCCAGGAGGGAGGAGGACTCTCCCGGTTCCGAGAAAGGGGGCCCCTCCGGAACCGGGAAGGGTTCAGAAAAAAACGCGAGGAAACTCCTTGCAAATGAACCTGAACCCGATTATAAGGCCCTCGAGGATCACCTCGAGGGCCTTATAAATCAAAACGCCCTCCCGGGGTCCGGGGAGACTAATCGAATTCCTCCGGGGTATGAAAACCCCGAGGATTTCGATCCTCCCGACAATTCACTAGAACCAAAGCTGGATCAAGCCGTCTTGACGACGGCTCGCCTGAAGGGCCTGATAGAACGGCTCATTCAGGCGCGGGTCAATAAATTGGCCCGTCCAGCGTGTGCCGGGAAAAGTCTATCCCGGCAAAAACTCCATCTATTAGCGGCAGACACCCCGGACAAAAGGGTGTTTGCCAAGAAGGAAAAGGTGGAGGCAGTCGATACGGCCGTGGTCCTCCTGGTGGATACGAGTGGTTCAACGTATCCACTATTGGATACGGTCGCTGGCTCGGCATACGCCTTCGCCCGGGCTCTTCAGGGGTTACCCGGGCTGGCGTATGAAATAGCATTTTACCCCCACAAGTTGGGGGTAGCCGTGTTGAAAAAATTCACTGAATCGACGCTGAATAAGCGTCGATTCACGCGCCTCCGTGCAAACGGAGGCACACCCACAGGCCCCGCCCTCATGTGGGCGGGTATGAAACTTTCCCATCGGAAAGAAAGGAGGAAGATGGTGTTCCTCTTCACCGATGGGGAGCCCGATAACCCCACGGCGGCGGCAGCCGCCATCAAAAGCCTTGCAAGGCTCAGTATCACCGTTATCACGGTGATACTGAGCTACGACTCGAAAACGTCAAACGTGTTCGAGTGGGCTGGGGCAGCCGGGCCCAAGTCCCCCTACGTCGTCATTAAGGACGTAGGGGATTTACCCCGGGAGCTTCTCATTCTCTTGAGGAAGAAGCTCTAGGGGTGGGCTCGGAAACACAAATAATAAGGCGTCCCCTCAGAACATCGAGGCGGACGCCTTTTTTTTGTGCTGTTGCTGGGAAGTAATACGAAATCGAAAAACAACCTCGGAAAGGAGAGAAACATCTATCATGGATAACAGCGAGCACAGCTCACAATCGACAACGAAGCCCATCTCCCAAAACGGAATCAATCAGCGTTACAGCTACCTGATGGTGGCCGTGTGTGTTTGTTTGTCTATGATCGCCGGTGCGGTCAGCGGTTGGTGGTATGCCAAGCAAAATGATTTTCCAGAGATACTGGTTGTGGATGTAAAACAAATAGTAGGGAAGAAGAAAAAAGAACTTATAGAGAAATACAAGCAGAACCCTACCAACGAGACCATAGAAGCGGCAGACAAGGAGTTGCAGTCGTTTCTACAGAATCTCGACCAGAGGCTTGATAAAGCTGGGAGAGGCGGCAATAAGCTGGTGCTCTTGAAGGACGTGTACCTGGGAGGTAACGCCCGCGATATAACCGCCACCCTCTTAAACAACGAATAAGACGTAATATAATTATGATGATAAATAGATGGGTCAGAATACTGTCGCTGTACACGGTATTATGCACGTATGCTATTATATTCTCTGTAGAGTCCTTACAGGCAGCGGCAACCCCTTGGTGGGAAAAGCACGACGAGGGATGGTTCTTCTACAACGAAGAGATTGAGCCTGAAGAACCCAAACTGTCACCTCAGCCCAATACTGAGATAGTCAAGGAAACAAAACCCGATGAGTCACCTGCCGAGGCCTTCCGCAAGGAAGGTGAGCGGCTTCTCGGGGTCGCTATTATGAACCCCACCGAGGACAACATTGTAAAATATATGCGGTATCAGAAAGAAGCACTAGATCGGAGCAATAAATTCGCCTATGTATGGCAGCGGCTTCTTCAGAAATACCCCGACCTTTACCTCAACACCTCAACTGATCAGGTATATGAAGAGGTAAAAGAAACCGTTAACGAGCTTGGGAAGACTGCCGGGCTGTTCTTCATTTATCATGCGGACTGTTCTGCCTGTCAGAAAGCGGCGACAACTGTGAGAGATTTCCGTACAAAGTATCCCTCTTTTGGCGTGATACCTGTGGCGGTGGATGTTCCGTTGCCTGAGCTTCCCGACAGCAAGGCGGACAATGGCATCGTTGCCCGTCTTGGCGTGACCGTTTACCCCTCGTGGTATTTGGCGTATCCTCAAGAAAATCGGTTTGAGCTTCTTGGACAGGGGTATATGACCCTTTACGATTTGGAACGGAGGCTATACCAATATGAGATCGTTGAGAAAATGGGGGTTGGCCTCAGCGATAGCCGCATTACTGGTGCTTCTATTGCTGATCCAACCGATCGTTTCGGCGGCTTCGATCAATGACCAACTCAACAATATGTTCAATGAATGGGGCACACGCAGCAACACTTCGCCTCCTAACGTTTTTGAAGCTCAGACCAGGGGGTTTGCGATAGGCGGCGCATTGAGCGCCCGTTTGCCCCAGCGTTCCATCACCCCATTCACGATAAAGGAACCGTACATCAAGGCCGGTTGTGGTGGTCTTGACATTTTCGGTGGCTCGTTCAGCTTCATCAATGCAGACCAGTTTGTCCAGTATCTTCAGGCCATCGGTCAGAATGCCCTTGGGTATGCCTTTTCTCTTGGTCTTGAAGCGGTATGTCCGCCCTGCAACGCGACGATAAAGACACTTAGAAACTTTATGAACCAGATGAACAAAATGTTTTCCGACTCCTGCACCGCCGCCCGCGCCTTGGTCAATCAGGCGACAACACTTGTGAGCGACGACAACCTCAACAAGTGCATATCTGGAAAAGCCAAGGACGGAGTTGGGGATCACGTTGACGCTTGGATTCAATGCTCGGCGGGTAGCGAATCGGAGGTCAGGCAGAAAATAAAGAACTTTTTTACGCAGGACACCGCAACGAAGGACGCGGACAAGGTAGCGGGTGCCGAAAGAGGTTCACAGACTTACCAGGCTCTCAGATGGCGGGGCCTCGATCCGTCTGAAAAGGAGTTGATAATGTCTGTATTCGGCACCTGGTACACAGATTCCGACAATAATACCACAATGTGCAAATACCGCAAACCGACACTCAAACTTGAGGACCTTATCATTGGAGGAGAGGTAAAGACTATCACCTGTGGGGCCATTCAGACCGAAAGCGGGATATGTGAAGACATAAGTGAGAGTACACAAAATATAACGGGGTATAAGGCATTGGTGCAGCAAAAGATGATGGACATTATGAATCGAGTCAAAACCAATACCCAGTTGACCGACGATGACATAGCGTTTATCAATTCCACACCGGCCCCCCCGATACTGAATATGATCCAAACCTCACTTCGCCACTCTGAAGATCTTACACAAGCATTGATAGATCTGACCTCGGAGATAGTGGCGGTGTCCTATGCCTGGTATCTGATTATGGACTACGCCAAGATTTTGGAAGAAGGTATGCACCAAACGGCGGTGTGCTCCCTGGGAAAGGATCAATCATTGGCGATTGTTATTAAAACAGTAAAAGAAGAAAATAATATGCTGTACCAGAGATATCTTAACTTATTTAACCAACAAACAATGGTCATTCAATTTATCGCCTCATTAGAAGCGAGGATAGCGGCTCTGTCGAGCGACAAATTGGGTCGCGCACTTAAATTCAAGGTGGCGGGATGAGAAACAGGATCCTCCTCATACTGATATTGTCATTATTTCTGTTCGCAGGCAGCGCCCAAGCCGACACCGGATGGGACACAGGAAACGTGTACGAGGTGTACACCTACGGCTCCGGAGACTATGTAGCCAGCGTGTTCAACGGGGTCGCCATGATCACCAGCGGCGGGACCATAGACAGCCTGGTAAAAATAGGGTTGATCCTGGTCTTTCTGTACGGGATGTTAATAAGTATCACCAGGTTTATCGGGTCTCACGAGGGGGTTGGGAGTCACCATCCGGGAGCCTACGGTGCTGAGGGGATATCTGTCATCATTTCGGTCGCCATGACTGCTCTGATCGCTGTAGGCGTATTTATGAGTCCCCGGGCGACTGTGGCGATCATTGACAGAATAAGCCCATCGCAGACACAGACGGTGGGCAACGTGCCCTTCCCTACTGCGTTTATGGCCTACGCCATCTCGAAGATCGGCGACAAGTTAGGTGAGGAATTTGAACAAGTCTTTTCTTTGCCCGATTCGATCAAGTTCACCAATGGCGGCATGGCTTTGGGAGCCAAATACACGAGCGCGTTAGGGAACATACTTCCTCCTGACAGCAGCTCCGAATCTTTACCGGATAACGCCCACCTGATAAGTAAATCATTAAAAGAATACTTTATATACTGTGTATTTCCAAACTATGCTACGCTTGACGGGTTGAACGGTGCGAAAACTCAAGCCCTCGACCAGCTAATGACGACCGGCGATTTGATGGCCCATCTGAAAAATACGGGCCTGTATCGTAACCCCAACGTTCGCATTGTCGCTCCGACCGATTCCGGGATTGCGAGTTGTGGTGAAGCGATTGACGCGGTAGACTCCCTGTGGACGTCTCATCAATCGGCATGGGTCAGCGATATCGAGAAAAAAGCCTCCGGTGTGGTTGGGTACACAAGTATCGGTGCTGATGGGAACCCGATCAATCTGGGATCGGGTGTGCTCACTACGACGGTAATTGAAAGGTATTTCCCGTCAAGCGGTCTATCGAAAGAACAGATTCTTAAAACATTAGCTATTATGAACCTAATGCGGGAGGCTTATGCGAATTACGCGGCCCAGTATTCAAACTACAGCCAAACCGCTCTTGACGTGTCCCAGAGGCAGTCGGTTGGCGGGTGGTTCACGGCGGCCAAGTTTTTCAACGCCCTTGTCGGTGGTGCGCGTGCGATCGTGGAGGGGCTCATTTATGGTTTGTCCGTATTATTGCCGTTGTTTCTCGTGTTCGGTGGTCTTCGCGTTATCACCATGTACATGAAAATGGCCCTGTGGCTTCAGCTATGGGTGCCCATATACTGCCTGATCAATCTGGCCGCCGATATCGAGGTACAGAAGGTGATCACCAACATATTGACCCCTGAAACGGTTAAGTCCATCACTTTCAAATCGTTCGATCAGATTTCGACACAGCTCGAAACGGTATTGGGCTACATCAGTTCTCTGTCGGTAATTGTGCCCGGATTGGCCTGGGGTCTTGTATCTGGGGGGGCATACGCAATCACTCATGCTGTGAGTGCCTTAACGGGTGGAGCAACGGCGGCGGCGGCAAGCGCGGGACAGCAAATAGCCGGGGCTGGAAACCTCTCCCTTGGAAACACGAACATTGGGAGTCATTCCGCATTTTCCTCTACCGAGGCATTTTCCCAGCAATCGTTCGGTGTTCAGCAGGCAAATTTATTGACAACTCGAACGACATTCGATGCCGCAACAAAGCTGTACGGAAGTATGGAAACATACTTACAACAACTGGGCAAGACACAAGCTCTAGAGAACTATCTTAGAATCGAAACAATGACAGCCCAAAAAGATTACGCAGGCGGAGCCAATGCTCTGCTTAAATTAAAAGAATTTGCGGCTAACAAAGACCTGGAAATGGCAAAACGCGAGATAGAGACAGCCGGATCATCTGACCTTGCGCTGGCATTAGCGGGGGATCGCGCAGCAATAGGCATGTCCGAACTGTTGGGACAAATCGCAGGAGCAGGTAGTAGTGAGAAACTTCAAGATTTCTTCAGCCTAACAGGTCAGGCGCATGTAGCGGCACAAATAGAGGCAGCCAAAGCGTGGGCGGATCAAAGGGGCGGAAACTGGGAAACGGCTATGGTAGATAAAGCAACTGCTGATGCTTTATTCAACACCGCTAAAACGCTGGGGGCATACGATTTCTTAAAAGAGATGGGTATTTCAGATACAGCAAAAAGCGTCACCTTGGGTGAACTGCAAAGGGGATACAATGCTCTTGCATTGTTCAATATAGGTAAGATGGCTGGCTACAAGATGAACACGGCGGACGGGCGGAAACAGTTTTACAGCGATATGACATACGGTCAGGGTATAACCTTGCCGGTAACGAATGAAAACGTGGGCGCAATAAATGCGATGCTTGAGGCTATGGGGCTCAAGACACGGTTAAAGCCCGGCTCCGTAGCGACTCTCAAGGGAGATCAGAATGGATTCAAAGTAGTTGATGCGACCAGGGGGGTAAGTTTAGCGAACAGAGACTTCACACATAAAAGAGAGGGCCGATTAAGCGAATGGGAAAACTTCACACATAAAAGAGAGGGCCAACACATTGAGATATATAAGCATAGAAAAGATATAAGGGAAGGCTTACTCCACACCAAAGATGATACAATACAGGAATCCAAAGGATATTTTGGCCGATCCGGATACTATGAGCAAAATTTCTTTGATGTACGTGAGGACCTCCAGACAAATAGCAAAGGCACACACAAAACTTTCTTCTACCGAACTCCGTCTGGTAAATGGATCCCAGTGTCGGGTTCTACAGATGATAATGTACGGTTAGTTGCAAGACGCAACGATAAAGGCGGAGTAACCATAGGTTATGAAGATCTACACGAAACCCCTCTGCATATCCAAAACAGACAAGGAGAAGAGACTCTCATACAAAGGCGGACAGTATTCCAACTTGGTGTCCACCAGGAAGGCGTAGCGACCAGTATTGGAGCCGACATGCTTGAAAGTTTTGGTGTAGACAGAGATCGTGCGGAAGATATTATGGCGGCTCTCGATTTTGGTTACCAGGCGACAACCGCCATGAGCAAAATGACAAAATTTGGTACAGTACTTAAGGTTACCCCAGCCGGTGAAGCTGCGGCAGCCGCAGCCGGTGAAGCTGCCACTAAAATTGTATTACATTCCGCCCCCAAATAACAGGAAGAAAAAATGATCTCGGACAAAGGATGTATAATAGCCCAATATCAAATAGTATTGGAGGATGGGCTTCTTGTTATATTTGAAATAGACAAAAATGAACAACAAACTCTAAAAGGGCATCTGGAGTTAGACGCGCAACCGGTAAACGTAATAACTGGTGACGGAGTTACGCTGCTCGGTCTGACTATAAATAATAAACCGAATTACCTGTTAATACTGGACACGATCAGTATAGATGTAATAATGAAGACAAAAACAATCAGGATAGCTATTTCCATCCCAAACATGTTGATCGGGATGGAAATAGGACGAATAAAATTTGACGATATATCTCTCGGTAAGTTGATAGCGATTGCAGAAATGAACGATACTATATATCAGAAAAGCCTATCACTCAATGATAGGACGAATAATCTACCTCATCATCCTTCTTCCGAGTCGAAATAGTGCCACAATAGCAACGATACAGCCGATTATGAAATACGGAAATATATCGCACCGAAATCCGTATTCCCCGTGTCGGCAATAGCCGCCGTTTCCGAACAACCAAAAACTCACCAAAACAGGGCCTACGAGGGCAACAATAGCGCATAATATCCACACAAACAGCGAAATATACCAGGGCATCCCCCGAAGCGCATCCACAAAAGTCGGCATACCATAAACCGCCTCACCGATCAGCTTACGACAGCGCGGACAGAAGACGTGATCCTGATTGTACCTCGTAAACTGCCTGATAACATTATCGGCCCAGCGTAGCGGGTTATTATCAGCCAAATAAGCGGAGCAGTACGGACACACGATATAGCTCTTCCCCTCCTGGATCTGCGTCCAGACTTCATCTATTAAACTAAGCTCTCTCCTGCCCCTCACCTTCATACCTGATCACCTCCTCTCAATTCGGTTAGTCTATTCCGAATCCTATTTAGTAATATAAATACACCTTATATTACAAATAGTCAAGTATTACATTGGTGACGCACTAAATACTGGATTTTATTAAAAAAAAAGGTGGGATAAAGGGCAAGATAAAAGGACAGGCCAATACAACAGAAAACAAATTCTATAGTGCTATACCGCCCGGCGGTCAGCGCAAAGCTATCGCCGTGGTCAGCTCTTTCATACCTCCACGCAGCATGGCAGTCACGACGGCTGCCGCCACAAACAACAGTACAATAAATGCCTCTCTCGAAGTTCCGGTAATGTACAACCTCAACGCCAACCGTTTACCTCCCCACAGGGGGATTCCACTATTGGACATGGCGTCTCCAAGAAGATGACACATCGCCCCCACAACCGGAATCACGAGCCACCACCGAGCATAGCCGATCTTCTTGAGGTAGTTGCCGAGCAACACCACGTCAGGGTAATAGGACAACAAGTAAAGACCGCACCCGACCGCGAACCACAACCAGATGCTATGGGACATACCCCGGTGTCGCCTGAACACGAGCTTGCCGATTCCAAATTCCACAAGATCCGGTAAGTGAGAAAACAGAGCGATGCCGACAGCAAGAAGAGGCTTGTTAGTGAGAGCGTAAACCCCCGAAAAAGTGCTTATTTTATGGCCGACCCAAGTCATGCACCATGTGCTTCCGCCATCATTGCCTTCTGTCCACGATCTTCGTTAACCCTGGCGACTAGAGTCGGAATGGCATAGTTGAACAAGTGGAAGGGATAGGACTCGTTGTTACTGGCATTGCGATCTTCTCCCGAATTTCCGTTTTTCAGACACACATACTGATCGAAGCTACCCTCTTCGTGTTCCAGCTCAATCCAAAGGGCGATAAGCATGGGGAGAAAGGTATACTCATTCACGCACCCCTTCAGGGACTTGAGGAGATAGATCATGGCTGCTTCAACGTATTCATCATCTTTCGACCAGAAATCAGAGTGGCTATCGGATGTATGGCCGACGTTTCTGCACAGACGATAGTACATATCCAGATAGCCGCGTAGGGACTCGCTCATCCTATTCTTGAGATGTTCGATGTCCAGAAACGGGTCGATCTGGGCAAGGGCTGTGTAAAACCAGCAATGAGAACCATCAATGACCAAATTCAGGAAGTATCTTTTGGCGGGGTGTTTAAGAACGGAATCGAGAAGGAAGTCATAAGAAACCATACAATCCCTCCTAATCAAATCTTGACCGGCAAAACCGCACCAGCCTCCATGATAATACTTCCCCCCCCCAGCAGCCCATCCGTAAGAAGTAATACAGTATCGTAAACCAAAAAGGAGGGGAGGAGGAACAAGAGATGCCCTATCTTCTCCAAGTAACTCCCGGCAAGGAAAAACTGGTCCAGAACATCCTTGTTCAACAAGGACAGATCGTTCTCACAATTCCGAACCTGTACGGCTTCCTGATCCACGATGACAGCATACCCCTGAAGGGACACGAAAGCCCCCATATCATGGCAATAACGGAAATCAGCGAGGAACAGGTCAAAAAGATGTTGCGATGGAACTCGGAGAATAAGACCTTCCAAAAAGGGATGAAGGTCGTCATAGTAAGGGGAAAATATAAGAATTGTACAGGTATAGTCAGGAGAATAAGGGGAGAATCCCTAGTAGTAGATGTATACAATATGGGCAAAATGACAGCCGTATCTGTCCCGGTTGAAGACCTGAAAAGGGTATAGATATCACCATGAAAACATACGTGAGTATCCTGAACTATACGGTAACCCACAGTTGTATCTCTGTACTGATGCAGACTGACGCCTCCGATCAATATTCAGCTCCGCTGTCATATTTCGAGGGACAGATAAAGATCAAAGCTCGACTGGAAGACCTGTATGGCACAATAGTATCAATAAATCTACGGAAGAGGGCGATTAAATACTTGATGCACTTTGAATTGACAAAGTGGAACGCCGCTAAGTTGTACGAGATGCTCAGCGAAACCAAGCTATGTCTGCAATACCAATACGATGAAGGTCCCGGAAACCACCAAGAAAACAATAATAATCCGCATCAACTACTGGAAATGGCCGTTGGTCTCACCGGGAAAAGCGAGGACACCCTCATCTACGAACTGACGACCTTTGTGAACGACAAGGGGAGGCTCATACCCGGAAAGCGAAGTATAAGCGATCTATCTCCGAAAGGTCTCGAAACCTTGAAGAACAAGCTGAGAAGGATCATTCGGAACCACGAGAGATCCCAAATAAAGAGAACTCATAATGTCCATATTCAACAAACTCAAAAGCATACTGCTGGTAGAAGATAACAAGCCCAAAGAACCGATAATTGTCAGTCTCGAAGAACTCAGTACCTTGTGGATGAAGTACAACGATAACTTCATTCACCTGACTGCCAGCGTAACCGAGTCCCCCGAAACCGAAGCGGCGGAGTCGCAACAAGCTCCGTTGAACGACGCACCGGACGCCTCCCAATCTTCCCCATCCTCCCCTTCTGCGGCTGTTCCTCCGACCGTTGTGGCGAGTGGAGCGAGTACCGGGACCCAAAGTGCCGCACAGCCAACCGGTACTGCTGGACCGGTCCCGCCGACCTCGGCACTTTCCCAAGACAGCGATATTCAAGCGTTTGTTCGCAGCGTCTTGACGCCATACGAACAAATCTGCCGACAAATGGATGCCCTGGAAGGTATAAAAAGGCTGTTGGACATTCTCGAAAAGTACGGAGATTGTCCATCCATCGTTTCGACGGGATCGGATGATAAAGATTCCAAAGAATACCCGACGATAAAGCAGCATCTGACTCGTATCAGCTTGAAATCCCATTCTATCTTGGTCGCACGGATAGGTGTGGAGATGCTGAAGGCGTCCTATGGAACCAAGTGTGAACCGCTGATCCCGAAGGTCCTTGTGGCGACCCTCGGCCACGATCTCGGGAAAATACCCGCGTTCCGGCAGACCCCCAAATACTCGAAATACGATCATCCCATCATAAGCGCAGAGCTGGTCGTGAACGCATTCAGGGAATTGATAGACGCCGCCGAGAACGAAGTCGATGAAACGAAGAAAAAGGCAGCCACATGGAAAATCAAGTGGTTGACAGATGCAATTCAGGCGATCAAAGACCATCATCGTTACAGCAACGAACCTTTCTTGCAGATGCTCCGCAAAGCGGACGGTAAGGCGAGGGAAAAGGAGCTTGCCAGGTTAACCGGTAACAGAGCCCCCGATGACTGGGCAGAATGGCTCAATGCCCAAGAAATACTCGATGAAATCTATCAAGAAATTAACACAATGCAAACCGGTGGCAATAGGTACTCCGCGTTTACCTACGGCGGCAACGTATACTGCGACAAACGACTGTTCTATTTGATTGCCCAGAGACTGCAAGCGCGGAAAAAGATCGTCTGCTCTGCTCTGATCAGGGAAAGCGATGCAGAAGAGGCCATCAAAGCCGTGATAGACGTGCTTCGGGACGCTGGGGCCATATCCCCGGAAATCGGCAGTTCCTATTATGGACGTCTATACGAAGTGGAAACCGGAGGACGGCGAAAAAAATCCTACCTGGTGCCGTTGCGGATAGAGGCTTTTGGAACAGTACAATCGGAGCTGGACAAGAAAAAGCCGGGGTATCTCTATGCGATCACATCGGTCAAACCGGCAAATTGAAACACCATAGAGGAAATGGCACAATGGAGCTATTCGCACTTCCCATCGTGGGCAAGATGAACCCCCTCAACTACGTGGCCCAGGGAAGCTACGTTGAGCTGTGGCAGTATTTATTCCGAACGATCTTGCATGGATTCTGGGCCAGGACGATTGCGGCTCTGTCGCTCGTGTTCGCGTTTTGGTTTGGTGTATATCGCCGCCGAGTAGGGCTCGGGATAACATTCTTCATTATCTGTCTTATCATGGCCTACGGTAGCGGTATATTCAGAGCATTATTTTATCTCAAGTAGTTAGTAAGAGGGACCTATGCTCGACAGCCCTAAAAACGATGTGTTTATCGGCACACAATCGGCACCGGGAGCCCCGAAAGGTCTCGTTGATGCGATCTCTGAAATCCAGCAATACTATGTCGTCGAGAGAACAGGGAGTACCATACCCGAAGACTTTTTCACCTTGGGCGGCAAGCTGGCCTTTTTTGAGGTCGGTTTCAAGGGCGGCTTTTTATGCGGTCTCGTGTCGGCGTTGATGACCCCGATATTTATTGGGGTGGTCGAAGAGCACATCCCGATATTCGGTTCATCGGAACCCAGCTTCTACGACAACATCTTTGCGTTTCTGATAGCTGTCAGTTTTACCTTGGGTTACACGAGTTTCTATGCGACTCTTGGCCGCTACTATCTTGGTGAGCTTGCCAAAGCAGCGGTCAAGAACCTCGTCGCCGGCCTGGTCGCAGGTGCTATACTGAAGTTTGTGATCGTTTTCATCGCGTACCATTTTATGTACTTCATCGTATTTGATCCGGTTACTTTTGGGAAGTGGCTGCTGAAGTTTGAATGTCGCCTCTTGCCTGTAACCCGCCTTGACAAAATCTATCAGTTTTTTGGGGATTTCCGGCATGTTTTCCTGACCTCAGCGTACTTTATGGCCTTCACGACTATTCTCACCATTGCCATACCCATTATCGGCATCACACTCGGCGCAAAGAGAATGCTGGCACAGATCAACCAGGAGGAGAAGTGGAAAGCAAAGGGTAAGGAGGAAACCTCGGGTGTCACCGAGGATGACTGACAGGGATGAAGGAACAAAGGAGGAATACCACCCCGCCTTCCCTTCCATAACCGACCCAATAATAGAGGAAGATCCGCAATCGCCCACCCCATACCCGTGGAATGGGCGTTTTTTTATCCGAAATCCGGAAGTTCTCCTCCCGGAAGGAAGTATTATACTGACGTAAATTAGTTTAGTAGGCTCTCCTTCGGGAGAGCCGAAATCAAGGAATAATCTCCCCCGCTCGCTGCCATCTTCCCCCAGAGATTTCTGAGGGGAGATGTGTGTGTGAGGGGGTGTGGGAAAAGAAAAAATATAGGGCCCGACTCCCCGTCACTACGCCCGTGACGTAAAGCCCAGGGCGTACCTCCTGTCCCGGCAGGAGGGAACCATCAAAAGAAAAAAAAAAATTACCCCGCCTAACCGGGAGGGTGGGGAGAGGAGGAGAAAATGATGAAAATTAAGTTTGCGGAGACCGCGCTGGTCTCCGTAAAAATCGGCGCTGAGCGGCACTTCGTGCCGCTCAGAGTATTGAAAAGGCCGGGGGGCCGTGCCCCCCGGCCTAGACATCTCAGGGCAGCGGCCGTCGGCCGCGCCCTGAGCATGAAGAGATAGAGCCACCCCCCCCCACCCCCCCCACCTTTATAGGCGGGACCAGGGGATTTCAAAAGTGGGGGGGGGCACCAACAAGGGCATCGCTCGCGCCGCTCACGGGCGATGGATGGAAGGACACGGCCATAGGCCATGTCCTTCGCAGGAAGGAGGGGATCCCCTCCTTCCTGTCCCCTCCCCCCCTTTCTGGGTTCTACTTGTACATCCATGTTCGCAATACATGGGGATACAGGTAGAACCCAGAAAGGAGGAGGACACGAGATGGAACAAAGAGTTGTGGTCTTTCGCCATCCGCTCAGCGGCAAGACTTGGAAAAGGCTCCTGTGGGTGGATGAAGGAAAAGAAAAAGAAACAATGTCTGCCCTCATCCGCATCACCGGCGGGATGATCCCGGTCGGGATCTTCCACCCCGACACCGAAGGAAAGGGGGGCAGACTGCATGAATAAAAAAAACCTACTGGAAGGAGATCAGAAAACAACTCCCACAATCGAGAAGTTGATGCTTCACACAATGATAAGGCTTCTCGACCGGTACAAAATTGATCTCCCCGTCCAGAAATAAAAAAACAGAGGGGGACCGCCCGGCCTTATTGGGGTCTGACGGTTCCCCCTTTTTTTTATGATTTCCGTAAGGATCACGAGAAGTATTATACTGACGTAAATTAGTTTAGTAGGCTCTCCCGAAGGAGAGCCGAAATCAAGGAATAATCCCCCCCGCTCGCTTCCACCCTTTCCCCCAGAGATTTCTGAGGGGAGATGTGTGTGTGAGGGGGTAGTGGGGAAAACAACATAGGGCCCGACTCCCAATGTAATACACCGGGGAAGCTCCGGTGGGCCTGGCAAGCCGTCACCGCCCGTCGTCCACGCCTGCGACGTAAATCCCAGGGCGTACCTCCTGTCCCGGCAGGAGGGAACCATAAAACAAAAAAAAATTACCCCGCCTAACCGGGAGGGCGGGGAGAGGAGGAGAAAATGTATTTTGTTGTATTGACTAAGTGCTCCGCCTATGTTGTAAAGGCGGAGTCGAAAGTAGGGGCCGCCCTCGCGGCCCCTACGGATGCCGAGATACGGGCCGTCCGCGGCCCGTACAAATCCGAGGCGCAAGCCTCGAGTATCCTCGCCCGGGTCCTCGAGGCGAGAAAATGAACCGCCGACTCATAGACGCCGCCGTGTGCGGCGTCTATGTTACGTCTCTCTGGACTGCGGCGCTGGCCTACGACGGCCACCCCGCCGTCTCAATGTTAATTGCAACCCTTGGGGTTGCCTACTTCGTAGGCAACCTCAAGTAAACAAAAGGGGGACCGCTCGACCTTTGGGGTTAAGCGGTCCCCCTTTTTTTATTTGTACGTCTTTTCAGTTACCGTCGATTTGATTGATTAACCCCGCAGCGAACAACATCTCCATAATCTTCGGGTGATACTCGTTACGGTTCACGACGGACTGGTAATGGAGGTAGGATACCCATTCTTCCCAGCCTACAGGCAAGCGACCCTCGATCTGCAAGCACACAGGCATACCCGTAGGACCATCCACAACACACACTTTTACTGCTCCTACGGGTATGGAAGTCATGGTTATCCTCGTGCTTGTTACGTCACATTCACCTTGGCAACATTTTCCTTGAGGATCTTCCCCGGTTTGAACTTCACGACTGTACGATCCTCGATGGTAACCGATTCTCCGCTCCTCGGGTTCCTGCCGACTCGACCCTTGCGGGTGACGGGTTTGAAAACACCGAATCCGGTGATGTTTACCTCCTCGCCCCGGACAAGGGAGTTTGTCACCGCGTCCAGAAAGGCGTTCACCATTTCCTTAACGGTCGTCTTGTTTGCGCTCGTCTTCTCGCAAAGCTCCGTGATCAAGTCTGTCTTATTCATTCTTCCTTACCTCCTATAAAGTATTACTTATCGCAGGGTACCTTGATACCCCCGTTTCTTTAAGCGGAGTGGCTACGCTCTTCCCGAATTGCTCCAACGCCTTTTTTACCATACTCAGTCTGAGATACGGCTTTTGCAGATCCGGCAGTATTTCCAGGATATGATTATCCTTGATCGGATCAAGCCCCAATCTTAACGAGTCGATTATGAAGTGACCACGAAACGGTCTCGGTATGGACTCGATCAATTCAATCAGGTCCTTGTCCTTTTCCTCGTTCAGCTTAAAATAATATCGCTTCATATAGTTACCCTCCCCGTACCATAATAATAGTATCCTTTTGCATTCGATACAACGGGGTCTGTGACGATGTACAGATGCCGTTTGAGCTTGATCCGATTCTTCAGGATATACACGCCTCCTCCCCCGACGATGCCGATGTCGGGAAGTTCCGGTAGTGTGCTGATATAGCGGTCGATGATCGACGCGACTTTTGTGGCATAGGCATCCAGAATATCGGAAATCTGATCAACGGACACGGTCTCCTGGAGTATGTTGATCTGGCCCTGCATGAGGAGTCTGAGGGCGTCGCTATGTCCGATAGTCCAGTCGTATTTGCCCTGGAAGGCTGCACAGATGTTATCGAGTAACACCGACACCCCCAAGGAGTAGCTGTATTTCTTCTCCTCGACATAGGTGCCCTGGGAGAAATACACGGCGTCTATGGTATAGTGTCCGATGTCAACAACGGCCACTTTTTCCCGAGAACCGGAGCTGCCATCGACCAGGTATGAGTAGTAGATTCCGGCACCCTGGGGAATGGCGACAACTTCCGTGTCGCTGAGGTCATACTCATAATCCTGGAAGGACATCCGAGCATTCTTGATGCTCTGCTGGATCTGGGAGACATAGTTCTTTCGAAAATGTCCAGGGGGGAGTCCGATCACGATGCGCCCGTCCTTGATATTCTCCGGCAGGAAACCTCGGCTGAACAGCACATACCCCAAAACTGCGAGCCATGCGTTCGATCCTGGAAATTCAAGGGAGCGGGGGTCCATGAGCCATTGAGAAACGATGTTTTTGCCGACCAGGTAGCTCTCACCGTTTACGCTCCAGGGGCGAACGACACCGAAGGTTTCCTCCGGCACCAAGGAGGTGACCGAGGTAGGGAAACTGTCCCCTCCGCTGTGACAATAGGATTTGGTTAACCCATAACCTATGTCGATACCGATAGTCTTCTCCTCATTCATCTACCCACCTCCAATTTTATTGAGCCTATCAAAAGATAGGGGTCGAAGCCTTCTCGGGTGTCGTCACCGTATTACTTCTCTCGTTGGTATTCGAGAGACCCTAGATATCAACATAAATAGCTCATCTATCCGAACAATGCAAGAAAAAAATTAAAACAACCTATTGACCCTCAAATATCACCATCAGACAACAAAATCCCCATAGTGAAGTGTGATCAGTGAGTCTAACGAAGGCTAATAAAATCTGTTAGAAATCAATCTGAACCTATTGAGACCATGAATCTCCAATAATCACTCAAGAGATCGAGAAATGTCGATATGCGACGGGAATCGCATCCCGCAAAAAGACTTATCGGGTATTATATGGAAATAAGAGGGATCAGTAAGTTGAATTGATCCCGAGAAAATACTGGAAACGACCTATGCGAGTCATAAGACACCGAAAAACGCCCGAATACTCCATAAGTACGAATAACAAGCGGATCGAAAATGACCGAAATGTACAGAGAGGGGATAAAGTAGGCTGATAGGTGTTGATGTTGTATAGAGAGGGTATTCATTTGCTGAGTGGTTTGGTGGCTCATCATCCCTCGGTGCCGACGGATCGACAGACCTTAGTTTGTTTTCCGTACCTGTATTGCTTGTCTGGGGGAGATAGTTCAGTAAGCGTGGAACGTATTGCTTGATAGGGGGTATGACGGCGAATATTGAAGCACAGCGAACAAACGGGTGTTGAAACGAAGGGAGAGCGGTATTCGTACAGATCGTCGTCTGTAGGTCAAATATCGGCTTCAGAGGGGTTACTGTCCGGCTGTTTTCTGGTTTCAGTACAGGCAAGTCCATAACTGTTTGGTATCTCAGTTGATATTTGAAAGTGTGCCAGGAAAAAAATAGAATTATAGTTGGTGTAAAGGAAACGACGACTAACGTCGTTTACGTTGTAAACGTTGTCTTTATATTGTTAATTTGTAGGGGTTGCCAAGTAGTTGTAATCAATAAGAAATCGCGGCGAAAGGTGAACGTTTACGGAATAAAGGTGAACGTTTACGGAATGAAAGGTGAACGTTTACGGAATGAAAGGTGAACGTTTACGGAATGAAAGGTGAACGTTTACGGAATAAAGGTGAACGTTTACGGAATGGTCGGCCGGACATCTCGCCCGCTTGTGGATAAAGTCATGGAACTATCGACAATTATTAGGCAAAACTGAATATCTGGAACCGAAAGGTGAACGTTTACGGAATGAAGGTGAGCGTTTACGGAACGGCTGGCCCCCCGGCGCGAACGACCTCTGTGACCATATAACTGATAGATATGATTGGGAAAACCGAATATCTGGACCGAAAGGTGAGCGTTTATGGAATGGCTGCCGGTTGCCCCTCCCGCTTGTGGATAAAGTCGTGGAACTATCGACAATTATTAGGCAAAACTGAATATCTGGAACCGAAAGGTGAACGTTTACGGAATGAAAGGTGAACGTTCACGGAAAATGGGATGTGTGGCGAGACCCACCGATGACCATTGGACATGAATCATATCGAGATGATGGAACAATATGAGTGATAAAATGGCAATGAACGAGATGGTGATACACCTCCAGTCCCCAAAAGGTGAACGTTTACGGAATATCAAAGGGTAATCATGGAGCGAAAGGTGAACTGACTTGTCACGCCAAAACCTATATGGCACATTGAATTATCTCTTGACATGGGAGAATAAATCTGAGATAAGGTAGCAAGAGCTGTGATCGCTGGTGTTTACCGCAGCGAGGCGAGGAGGACACCTTTACCATGCGTCAAAAGAGTACCCCGAAACTCCAAAAAGAGCTGGTCAAGCACTCTGGTACTGTTCAGATAGGATCAGATAAAATATCTCTATTACAACGAAAATGTTACAACATAATGTTAGCGAACGCCTTTTATGACCTGGCTAATAAGGACACGTACACGATTGACTTGGTTACGCTGTGTCGCACTTTGGGGATAAACGATTACTCGGAGCTGAGAGAAGCCATAAAAAATCTTGTCTCGACTACCTTGGAGTTCAATATCCTCAAGAACCGCGACAACACCCAATGGGTAGTGACCTCCCTTTTGGCTGATGCCCATATAGACCTGACAAAGGGCACCGTCACCTATTCCTACGGTCCATTCCTGAGAAGCAAGCTCAATAACCCCCAGGTATACGCACGAATAAATCTGGCGGTTCAGAGACAATTCAAGACCAAATACTCCCTGGCTCTCTATGAGTTAATGTGCGATCACTACATCAAAGAGAAGGGAGAGGGACACACACCCTGGATCGAACTGGAAGATCTGAAAAAGCTTCTGGGATGCGCGGAAGATCCGTCGTATAAGGAGTTCAAAGTATTCAACTATCGTGTGCTGAAACCCTCGATAAAAGAAGTAAATGAAAAGTCATACCTTAAAATCAGAGTAAACTATAATCGAGTGGGGCGAACGATAAAGTACATCAGGTTCACAATCAAGGGTAAGGAATCCGCTGATGATACCGTACCCAACCTCCCGACCATAGTGTGGCCGAATCTCCCCATCGAAGATGAGCAAAGCAAGGAGCTATTTGACAAGTTGGTTGGAGAATACAGCTTGACCCCAAAGCAGGCGGACTTCATACTCAGTAACTTTAACAGTCATTATATCAATGAAAAGCTGAGGTACGTGAAGCAGAAAATAGGCTCAGGAAAGGTCGCAAACATAGGAGCGTTCACCTACGACGCCATAATTACCGACTACAACGAACCTCGCCGCAGTGAGAGTAGCTCAGACGTGGAAATGGACGGCATCGACGATGAGAGGGACGAAAGACCTCCCCTGATCCCCGACGGAACGACCTTTCTGTTCCGTGACAAGGAATATACTGTCAATAATGGAGTAATAACATTAAAAGATGGCACTATCCTGCCAATGCGACGCATGGTGGAAATGATGAAAAGCGGGGAACTGAGGGTTAAACTATAGTCCCCCCCACCCCAAGGAAGTATTATTGAGACAAGATTCGTTGTAGTAGGCCGAGGGAGTCCGGGCAAGGCGTCCCGCACACCTCACACGAAACTCACAACGGATATCATATCCCGCCAGTCTTCGAGGGCGATCCGTCCCTCCCGCTCGACAATCCCCAACCATCACGAGCACTCTGCCGTGCTGTAACCGTGATCCTGCTAGGGTGCAGTCATGCGGTATGTCCACGGCCATACCGCCTCCCCGTTCAATACCTCGGGGAAAGCTGCATATCACCCCTTTTTTTTATTTTGGGGCTCCGACGCAGGAAGGGGTTATTGCGCCCAAAATAGCATTCTTAACGCATTTCTGTACTAATATATTATATACGGAGGGACCACTATGGAGAACACTCAACTGAGAAACACCACGAAGCACAAACTGAGGATGATCGGCTATGCGGAGTATCTGAGTAGCCTGCCCCCTGAGCGGCAACTGAAGACCATCGGGTATCTCGCTGAGCGGATAAGGGGGGTTGATCCCGACGATTATCGGAAGCTGATCCGAACGGCGGTTATGGTGGGATTTCCCCAGCAGAAGCTGATCCGATGGACTGACGGGCGCATCCGAACGCTCAAGGAAAGGCAGCAGCGGGCGACGGCGTATCGCATGTCCCACGAGTATGCGTATGTGACGGGTAAACCGGAGCATACGGTGGGTCTGTTTATCCGGGACATGCAGAGGACGGTGGAACGAGCTGGTAAGCAAAGGGCTGCGGCGCGTGTGTCATCACCACGCCCACGGTATCGGAGAAAGACGACGGTCAAAGAACCCACCGACAGTCAGTTGCTGCGGGAACTGAATCGTGAGGCGATACGGCAGGTGTTCGTTGAGGCGGAGACGATCTATGGGCCAACCGGGGAACGTTTGTCCCCCTCCCTGATAAGCGGTCTTGACCTGACAAGCCCCCACGAGATGGCTGAGTGTTGTCGTCTGGTGTGGTTCTGGCTGGACACCGTGCTGAATGGACGGCGTAACAAGATCATGTATAAGGCGTTACTCGAAAAGATCGTGATGGTTGGTGTGGATCGGAGACACCTGGACGTGTGGGCCGAGTCCGCCTATGGTACTCGATCTGTTCGAGGTTCCGTTAATGCGACGACGTTGGCGATGAGGTATGCGCGGAAGGTGGGGTTACCGACTGAGGTTGCCTGCGTATTGATTCCTCATCTGCGGCGGGTATGGTCGCGTGTTCTGTGGCGTCGGTCTGTTGGCTCAGTTCGGAAATGCGGATGGAAGCGGCGTCACACGGGTATGGAGGTCACGGTCGCTGTGGCGTGACGATACCACAGCAACCGTCGGCCCTAATTCTGCGACGTCGATCTGTTTCTCCCGTTCACCCTCAACTCGAAGTATTCGATATTCAAATCGAGGAGTTTGAGAAAATACTCGAAGTCGATCATCAACTGTCGGGAGCTGGACTCCTCCGGGTCTTCCATTGCCGCCACGATCTGTAGCATCTCCATCATGTGGGGAAGGACTCTGTGCATCAGATCGGGGTCTTTTGTTTCGTAGGCGATTTCGGCCTCTTTTTTGATTGCTTTAAGCACGTCGAGTTTCTTCTTTAGAGCTTGTGTCTTGCCCAGTTGTTGTAAGTATGTTTCCATACTTCCGTACAGCTTTGTTATGGAAATTGACATAGAGTATTCCTCCTCTCATCTAATATAGTGTTACTATCGCGGATATCACAACTCATTTGAAATGGGAAACGGACATACGTTTACGGAAGTGGTTTGGTCTTTCGTAACTTGAGGCATTGTTCCAGATGCCTCTCCGTTCTTTTTTGGCCTGCCTTTCTGCTTCCAGGTAAGCGGACCGCATGGGCTCGTCATTCAGATACTCTCTATAGACTTCGGCCATGCCAGCTCTGAGCAGGCTCAGGTTTACCGAGCAGGAGTCGTAGCAGGAGGGGGTTTCGACGATGCTGACGAACCTTCTGTACTTGTCCACGGCCATAACGTGGATTGTGACTTCGGATCCGGGGTAAACCAGCTCTTCGAGGGCGGATTTAGAGGCTTCGCCGAGGGGTTGACCCGGCATATTGCCGTGGGGGGCTTCCGGTGCGTCGATCCCGTAGAGTCTGACGGTAACGATGGAACCGAACGGAGATCTGACCTTCATGGTGTCTCCGTCGATCACTCTTACAACCGTGCCGGTGATTGAGCGGAGTGTGCGTGGAGGTCGTGCATCGGCGGCGTTGTTGAGCGCGACGGTGATCGTCAGGAGTAGTGCTGTAAGGATGATGGCTGATAGCAGCCGTGATGTGCGTTTCATGTGATACAACAACTCTACGAGGTGATCTTGGGTTCGACATTCAATGCGTCTTCGACGTTGTAAGGTTTGAACACCAGACCCACTATCATGTCTTTCCAATGAGATTCATTGATATTTCTCAATCCGGTGGCGAGCAGGATGCGTGCGTTTGGTCGTGCGTGTTTGATCCATTGGGCGGTTTCGAAGCCGCTCAGGCCGGGCATCATCATATCGAGGATGGTCAGATCTATCGTTTGGGTGATGTAGGCCATGACCGCCTCGTATCCGTTGGATGCTGTGATCGTGTTGTAGCCTGCCCATTGGAGTATTTCTTTGAGGAGCGTGATGTTGGACTCTTCATCGTCAACTACCAGTATAGTCGGTGCAAGCGTCTCCATAATAACTGCATGGGGTATTGTTAACGCATTGACTGAAGCTTACAGATCCCCTCTGATCATTCCATATTCAAATGGATGTTGTCCTGCAAAGTATCAGATGACGACTCTTCTACATCTCTTATTACCTTAATGACATATCCCCGTCCCTGGCAATGAGGACAAACAAGGTTCAGTATGTATTTGTTTCCGTGGCAGACGGAGCACACCTCTCGTTCACAAAGCACGTAGCGGCTCAGACACGACCTAAAATCAGGATTATTCAGGGGATCAATCATCTCCTCTATGGGACTCCTGCATACTCATCTTCTAAATAATACCTCTACAGGCGTCTTTCGTGTCTGTATGATGATTACATCATACAGCAAAGCAACTGCGGAAATCAAGAAATATAAACTACAATCTTGTGCGTGCGGTAACACCCAAGCTTATATGGGTATCTCTTTGGGTGGAAGTAATACAAACCCGAACTGTATTTGATCTACGATATGAAGGGGGAAACCGAGGCCGATGTCTCAGAAAATGAGAAGTTTGCAGTGGATCGAGAAGAACCTGCCCGATCATGCGTTGCCAACCATGTATATCGGGCGTGACCTGCAAATAGACTATAAGAATCCGGTGTTATCGTCCTACCCTGTGTTTGTTCGGTCATGTCCCTCCAGTCCTCTTCCTGGTGTTGTTCCCTCTCTGGCGGTATACTCCGAGAGGCAGTTGGAGCCTGTTTGTCGGATGCTCATGGCGAAGATGGAAAAATTGGATACTCCTGATAAGCGAGGTGAACATTATATCGCGGTTCAGCCCTTCGTACATTCTTTGACAAACATAGTGTGGTCCGCCGGGATAATGGTCGTCGGTCCAAACAATGACGGCGTAACTGCGGGAAACAGCGAGTTATCTATCTGCGTTAACACATCACCCCCTGACTGGTATGAGCGGGCCTGTTCGGACCTGGGATTATCTGGAGCCGAGATCGAAATTGTTGTAGACCGGCAATTATCGCGTGTATATGTAACCCAGGTGCGTGAAGCCACGCCCCAGCACTCTATAGGCCCCGCCCCGCCGAACGCCATTCCGGGCCTGCTATTCCGCAACTCTCTTCCCCTGAAGAACGTTCAGATCATCACCGTCAAGGACTCGGAAGAATTTCCCTGGTTGTGCAAGACGGGGGTCTTTCGACAGACCGACTACGTTGTGGCTCATCCCAACGGTACGATCCTGTCCCATGTCGCCTCGTGGTGCCGCAAGCACGGTATTCCGTATGTCACGACGGATTTGGCGAAGCACTTGCGGTTCATGTCCGAAGAGGAGATTGAGAAGCTGCATATTTGCGAACCTTCTCCTGGTTGGATAGTAATCATGGACCCGTCACGGTACTCAGACGCGCTGAAGATTGATTATTTTGTGGGTTCATTCTTCCGTGGTTTCGAGTATGGCTTATTGCACAACGTGTCCCGGGTACATCTGCTTGAGCGTCTATCGACTACCGTACACCCATTCATCCGCTACTCTGATCAGCGGAAGGTTGGCGTAACGCGGGAGATTGCGGCTTTGGCGGGGATTTACTCGTCGTCTTTGTTGAGGTTGACCCAGCACATGCTGATCGACTGGTTGTTCGGGGCCGACGCCACGAATTTCATCCCTCTTCACCGTCACGATAACGATAATTATTCCCCCTGTACCTATCTAAACAACTGTTTTTCCTATTATCTATCGTATTTATCCGAGTTACCCCGCCGACTCAATCAGGAACACGTAGACCCCATAAGTGGTCTCGGCATGGAGGATCACCGAAACCTTACCATATACTGTCTTGATGCGATACTTGCGTTCCAGAAGAGAAACTGGACCGAGTGCGTAGACCACATCAGCCGTATTCACTCGCTCCTCACGGATCATGGTATGCTGAGGGTCATAACGAATGCGGACCCGGACTGGGTTACTATGGCGATAACATGGTCTAAGTGTGTGCATTACCTCAAGATGGTCCAAGATCGGTTTCTGCCTGACATCGAGCACTACTTGGCTGTGAGCAGTAAGCGCGAGATGAACAACAACAGAAGACACGGAATGACGACTGACGAGATGCTGACGGAGGAGTGACGAGATGATGCGGCAGCGGATAGCGGCGGTTTGGATCACGGTGGCTATTATGGTTGCTGGTGCAAGTTCTGCTGACGTGTGGGCTGCATCGAACAGCGGCAGCAGCACAGCAAAGCGTTATATGTCGGACTCCAACATCATATACCTCAATCCGCTTGTTGGCGTAACACGCTACGAAGAACCCGGTCTCATGGAAAACAAAGGGGTAATGGGTGGTTTTGAGGCGGGGTGGACGCACTGGGACTGGTTCATGTTTGATTTGAGTGCTCGATGGATGTATGGTCGAGTGGACTACAACAGCACGAACACGGGTACTGTGGGAGGTCTTACGGACCAGATGTATGAGGTTCGAACTTTGTTCGGGTATCCGCTTCGGTACAAGAAAGTTCTGCGGTTCACCCCCTACATCGGTCTTGCTTATCGGTATCTCAGCGACGACAGTTCAGGCAAACGCACTTCTACCGGTCACTGGGGGTATAAAAGGGAGTCGAACTACTACTATAGTCCTGTTGGTGCGAAGATCGAGTGGGCGATATCGAAGCGGTGGGTGTTAGGGGCACACGCGGAGTATGATCTATTCTGGAATGGACGGCAGATTTCCCATTTGAGCGATGTTGACCCGAATTACTCTGATGCGAGCAACAACCAAAATTCGGGGTATGGGATTCGCGGCGGTCTGCCGATCATGTATTGCCCGAAGCGTAGCTCTGTGCGTTGGGTGTTAGAGCCATACGCCCATTATTGGAACGTAAGCGAATCCAACATATCCGTGGTAACATACCGCAACACTCCTGTGGCTCTCGGTGTTGAGCCCGACAACAAAACCCTCGAAGTTGGTGTAAAAATTGGAATCTGGTTTTAAGGTCTGACCCGCAGGCAGGCCCGCAGGCAGAAAGAGGGGGGATAGGGGTAACGCCTATCCCCCCTCTATTTTCAGGGGTATGCAATAGTGGGATTTACGGTTCCCACCTCGCGGCGATTGCGGCGGTCTCGACGGTCCACAGATCGCTGGTGGGGTCGATCACCAGCTCGGGGCGGAGTGCATCATCGGGGATGTCGTGGACCCCGCCCGCATGGCGGTACTCGTCTCTTGCGGCGGCGAGCGCATCTGTCCAAAGAGTAACTGCCTCTTCACAGAGCGTTTGCGCCTCGGAAGACAGACCATTCCATAGGGATCGACAATGCCTCAACTGTCTCCACGTCGGTCCATACTTGGAGTGGCTGTAGTCCGCCAAACGGGATAGCCTGATGACTGTGCTACGCTCGTCGTCCGGCAAAGAACCCCATCTTTCAATCCAAGCCGCAACCTGACGAGCCACCCTGTCATATTCAGGTCGCTGAAATAGATCTCGAAACTCTTCGTAGCCCATCTCCCTTTTCCATCGGGGTCAATGTGGAGAGGGAGGGGAGGAGCGTTCGGTATGGGGTTTCCTCACCGCTCCCCCTCCAAGGGTTATCGGTTTTCGGGGGTCGTTACGACCACCGCCTTCCTACCGGTCCCCGTTA